>Ga0334894_1001709_pt1 | contig 17330 bp, 12 predicted proteins | sample GraSluR3_MG_6_FD_207225 | JGI IMG/M metagenome (GOLD analysis project Ga0334894, IMG submission 207225) | Sludge microbial communities from methane-producing bioreactor in Wageningen University, Netherlands - Granular Sludge_12_05 R3 | ecosystem: Engineered > Bioreactor > Anaerobic >... | reverse complement strand
AAGGGGTGAGAAAATAAGGACTTAGCCTGATCCTCTAAAAAAGTGTAAACCAAGTTGAAATCTTGATGTGCAGTGGCTGATAGATTCCCGGTATTTAAGTGTTTTGCTTGAGTTGCGGATTAGTCGTTGATGCCGATACCCGGATGTTTGTAGTCCAGCACCAAGAGGGTGATGTCATCTTTGTGCGATGAGCCGCGGGCATAGTTATGGACATCATTAAGAATATTCTTTGCAGTATCTTCCGGACTCGTGGATCGGAGATTGTTGACAATCTTTTCAAGGCCTTTTATCCCCAGAAACTCATCTCTGACATTCATGGCTTCAGTGATTCCATCGGTGAAAAGGATCAACTCATCGCCAATATCCAGCTGGATAGTATCACAGCCGATATCAAGATTTTCAAAGACTCCCAGGGCAGTGGAGTGGGTCTCTCTATATGTATGCAAGCTTTTGTCCAGTTTACGAATAAAGAGCGGAACGTGGCCGCAATTGCTATATTCCAATTTTCCGGTGGAGATCTCCAATACTCCCAAAAATGCCGTGACGAAGTTTGATTCAATGTTGTTCCTACATAGGAAGTTGTTGAGCTCGCCCAGCATGGCGCTGCTTCGCTTGTAGAAAGGAGCGATTGAAGGGAGAAGAGTGGAGACCATGGTCATTGCCATGGCAGCCACAATCCCTTTGCCCAAGACGTCAGCAACGACAAAGCAGAAATGATCTTCATCGATTAGGAAATAGTGATACAGATCCCCGCCGATATCACCCGCGGGCTCCAAAATGCCGTGAGCTCTAATATCTCTAATCCCAAAAGGATGAGCTGTGTTGCTTGGGATAAGCTTGGTCTGAATCTCGCTGGCATAGATCACGTCCCCGCGAATCTTATTCTTCTCTTCTGTCGTTATGCGAAGAGTATTAATGTATTCTTTGAGGGAGGTCTGCATAGTGGTGAATGAATGTGAGAGGGTCGCCAATTCATGACTGCTGCGTGACTGCGGGATCTGTGAATTGAAATCTCCTGAACCTATCCGATCGGCAGCTTCTGCCAAGGCTTTTAGGGGTCTTGACACACTCATTGCCCGGACATAAATCAGCAAGGATATGGTCAGAAACATAATGATGTATGCAATGGTTTGAATGAGGAGAATCAGGTTTATTTCCTGCATTAGATAAGTTTGATCTATGGCTATTCCGGCTGACCAGAGATTGCTGGAAAGCGGTTGATAGTATACCCAGGAATCTCTAAAAGGAGAGCTGGAGCCGATCTTGACAAGTCCGTTTTCTCCGGATGTCATAGCAGCGCCGAGCTTTGCCAAGGCATCTTGATTGTATTCTTGAGCTAGGCTAAACAGGCTCTGATTCATCACCAGTCTTTGATCCGGATGAGCCACAATGGTTCCGGTGGAAGAGACAAGAAAGCTATCGCCGATCTTGAAATAACTGCGATCTGTAATCAAGCCCTGAAGGTATTTGAGCTCAATATCAAAACGCAATAGCCCGGAAATAAGACCCGATTCATATAGGGGCAGGCTATATGAGATCACCATTTCGCCCTTGCCTTCGTGATCCACCCAAGGTTCTGTCCAATAGGCTTTCCCAGTGATATACGGAATCTGAAACCAATCTTGATAGCGATAGTCCATGTTTTTAATCTCGCGTTTGTGAAACCGGTGGCGCAAGGTATACATGACTCGAGGAGCTGCCTTTGACTTAAATTGATCGGCAAGGCAGATGGAGTGAATCTGAGAATTATCGGTAAGCAAGTTCTGCAAATAACGATCAAACTCTGCGGAATCAAGCCTATGATTCGTCGCCAGATCCTGCGAAGTTCTTGCTAATGCCTCGACTTTTTCTAAGATGCCATCGATGAGATAGATCCGCTCGTGCACCAAGTGGCGCATGTTGTCCAACTGTGAATCGAGCATTACCCTAGAGTATAGGACTCTGGTTACAATGATCGAGCCAAAGAAAATCACCAGCATTACGCTGAAGATAAATGAGATCAATTGATATGCGAGACTGCGTTCTTCTTTAATCTGCGGCATAGGGATAGAATTCTTCAAAACTGATCTTTCTATCAAGATTCGAGTATTTCACACTCAGATCAAGCGCTTTATCAAAATCCTCACGCTTCAGGATTCCGATCTCGGAGGCTGAGGGCATCACGATATCCTTCATCTTCTCAAGCATCCAACTTTGATGGGCTCGGTTTGCACGGATATTTGCATCCTGCATGATTCTAAGAACTAAGTCAACCGCCTCATCCGGATGGCTGAAAGCATAGAGCCACCCATCAATGGTGGCTTGCAGAAAACTGCGACAGACCTCAGGGTGCTCACGGAAAAAAGCCGGTCGCACATAAAATCCCTCATCCGGAATATCGAGATCCCAGTCGCAGAGATCCACGATAAATAGCTCTTCCTCTGAAAATCCGGCTTGAAGCAGCTGATAGTATTCATTGTATCTCATGACGTTGATCACGTCCACCGCGTCTTGGATGAAGATGTTTACACTCCAATCAATGGGGATCTGCTGGATATTAATACTGTTTTCTTTGATGAATGCTTCGGTCACGATATGAGAAGTTCTTCTCCAGATGCCGAGTTTCTTGTTGTTGAAATCCCGGATTGAGGAAATCCCCCTACTCCGTTTGCCCACCAGCATCACCGAATTCTTCTGTGAGATCTGACCGATATTGACGATATGGGAGCTGTCTCGATTTGCCAAAATAGCCTGAGAGAGATCAAAATGGCCAATATCGATCTCCCCCAAATCGAGCTTTGTGAGAGCTTCTTCACTGCTAAAAGGTTCCGCCAAAATGACATCTAGCCCATACTGATCGTAGATCCCTTTTTCAATCGCCATGTAAATCCCGGCAAATTGAGCTTGGGGATGCCATTTAGGACTGAAGCGAATCTCAAATCTATCAGACCCGGAGGCACCTTGGTGCATATGAGGGCTCCGTTCGCTAGTTTCCCCACTTTTGCACGCAGATAGCGCAATTAGATATGTGATCATTGCAAGATATGCAAGGAGTTCGCGGGATCGTTTCATCATCTTCCTTCATGTGATAATGGGGTTGAACACTTACGGCATTCTAGCATAAGCTACTCAGCCGGAGAACTAAGCATCGACTCATGGCACTAATAACAATATGATCCACAGAAGCGTGGTGGCAATCCAAATCTGTGATGAGCAAGCTCTGAGCGGAGTAAATGCTGTAGAAAATCGTCAACAAGAGGGCTGGTTCATTCAGATAGTAGTTGAGAAACGGCATATGCCACAGGGACTTTCCCTTCAGCTACCTGTTTTCTGAGCTGAGGCAGTTTTTCTCTGATCTGAGGTCTTTGGAAAAAGCGATTTAGCACCGCTTCCGAAATGAGCTCTTCAAACCAGTCTGCTGTTTGCTGTAGGCGGCGTTTTTCAAAGACACCGGATGATTTGGTGATCTTGCAAAATTTGGTGATAGTCTTCCAGATCTCAGGGATGCCGTCGCCGGTGAGAGAAGAGCAAGTCAACGCGCGAGTTTCCCAGCCGGGAGTCGCATGACGAATGAAGTGCAGAGCATTATTATATTCCCCTGCAGCGGCTTGGGCTCGCCGGATATTGTCCCCATCGGCTTTGTTTACTACGATCATATCTCCGAGTTCCATGATGCCTTTTTTGATGCCCTGCAGCTCATCTCCTGCTCCGGTGATCTGCATTAAAAGAAAGAAATCAACCATTGATCTCACGGTGGTCTCGGATTGACCTACCCCGACAGTCTCGATGAGGATCACATCAAAACCGGCAGCTTCACAGAGCACGATGCTTTCCCGGGTTTTGCGCGCTACTCCGCCCAATACACCTGATGAGGGAGATGGGCGAATAAAACTTTGTGGATGTCGGGAGAGCTTTTCCATGCGTGTTTTATCTCCCAGAATGCTTCCTCTGGATAGGGTAGAAGAGGGGTCAATCGCCAATACCGCCACTTTCTTTCCCATATTAATGAGGTGCATGCCAAATGCCTCGATAAAGCTGCTCTTCCCCACTCCCGGCACTCCGGTGACTCCGATCCTGATGGATTTCCCGGAAGCAGGAAGGAGCTTCGTGAGAAGCTCCTGTGCCAGCTTGAAGTGTTTTTCAGAATTGCTTTCTACCAAAGTGATGGCACGCGACAGTGCGGTTCTATTTCCCAAAAGAACTCCCCTTTCAAGGGCTTCGGGATCCATCACCTTCTTGCGTTTGAAGACTTTGGGGTTTGCTTGGGACTCAGTGGGGCTGGTGACTCTGCTTGCAAAAGCATCGCCGGCACCTTCAGGAGTCCACTCGGGTCTTCTATTTTTCATCGTGTCCCAAGAGTAGTTTGATCATCTTTGTAGCTGCTGTGGGCAGATGAGTGCCGGGACCGAAGATGGCAGAAGCCCCATTATCATAGAGGAAATCATAATCTGCTTGGGGTATCACGCCGCCAACAATGATCATGATGTCTTCACGATCGAGCTTTTTGAGTTCCTCAACGAGCTGCGGCAAGAGGGTCTTGTGTCCGGCAGCGAGAGAGCTCATGCCAATGATGTGGACGTCATTTTCCACAGCTTGTCGGGCAGTCTCCTCAGGTGTCTGAAACAGAGGCCCCATATCCACGTCAAAGCCCATGTCGGCATAGGCAGTGGCTACTACCTTAGCGCCGCGATCGTGTCCATCCTGACCCATTTTGGCAATCAAGATGCGGGGGCGACGACCTTCTTCTGCAGCAAATTCATCTGTCAGAGATCTTACTTTTTCGATATCGTCCATATTTGCATACTCACTACTGTAGACATTATTGATTAGGCGGATCTGAGCTTGGTGACGGCCAAAGACCTTCTCCATCGCATCCGAGATTTCGCCGAGAGAAGCCCTTTGTCGGGCTGCATCGATGGCCAGTTCCAAAAGGTTGCCCTCTTTGCTTTCAGCTGCTTTGGTCAGGGCTTCCAAAGCCAGCTTGACCTTAGACTCATCACGAGACTTACGCAGCAAATCTAAGCGCGCCAACTGAGCAGTGCGCACGGCAGAATTGTCCACTTCCAAAGTTTCGATGGGATCTTCTTTGTCGAGTCTGTATTTATTTACTCCGACGATAGTGTCAGCTCCGCTGTCGATCTTGGCCTGACGTCTGGCAGCTGCTTCTTCGATACGCATCTTGGGCAGTCCGGTCTGGATCGCCTTTGCCATTCCACCGAGATCTTCTACTTCCATGATATGTTCCCAAGCGCGGTTCATCAGATCATTGGTAAGACTCTCGACATAGTAGGAGCCTGCCCATGGGTCGATTACATTACACACCCCGGTCTCATGCGAGAGGAAGAGCTGCGTATTGCGGGCAATGCGCGCCGAGAAGTCTGTCGGCAGGGCGATGGCTTCATCCAGGGAATTGGTGTGCAAACTCTGGGTGTGTCCCATGGTTGCGGCAAGAGCTTCTATGCAGGTGCGAGCAACGTTGTTATAGGGATCCTGCTCAGTGAGACTCCATCCGGAAGTCTGGGAATGGGTTCTAAGTGCCATTGATTTGGGATTTTTGGGGTTGAAGCCTTTGATGATCTTTGCCCATAGCATTCTGGCGCTGCGCAATTTGGCGATCTCCATGAAGTAGTTCATTCCCTCAGCCCAGAAGAAAGACAGGCGAGGCGCAAAGACATCAATATCGATCCCGGCTGCAATCCCTGCGCGAGCATATTCCAAACCATCGGCAAGAGTGTATGCCATCTCAAGATCAGCGGTGGCTCCGGCTTCGTGCATGTGGTATCCTGAGATGCTAATGCTATTGAATTTTGGCATCTTGCGGGAAGTATAGCTAAAGATATCAGCGATGATGCGCATGGAGGCTTCCGGTGGGTAGATGTAGGTGTTTCGCACCATATATTCTTTGAGAATGTCATTTTGGATGGTTCCTTTGAGCTGCTCAGGCTTCACGCCTTGTTCTTCTGCTGCAACTATATAGAAAGCCATGATCGGAATGACGGCGCCATTCATGGTCATGGACACGCTCATCTCATCCAGGGGAATCTTGTCGAAGAGAATCTTCATATCCAAGATGCTGTCTACTGCGACTCCGGCTTTGCCCACATCACCGATCACGCGGGGATGATCAGAATCATAGCCACGATGAGTGGCAAGATCAAAGGCTATTGAGAGTCCTTTTTGCCCCATGGCAAGATTGCGGCGGTAGAAGGCATTGGATTCTTCCGCGGTTGAAAAACCTGCGTATTGGCGGATGGTCCAAGGACGCTGCACATACATGCTTGCGTAGGGTCCTCTCAGATATGGCGCGATGCCACTCAGATAGTCAAGATGGGTCAGATCCGCAATGTCTGCTTTGCGATAGATAGGTTTCACCGGGATCTGCTCATTGGTGTGCCAGACTTTGGAAATCTCGGCTTGTGGAGTATCCGGGATCGGCTTGGATTCTTTGAAGCTCGGGCTCAACTTTGTAAAATCAGGATTCATCAATACACCTCCAGTTTTTCTGCCAAGTCTTTTAGGGTATCATAGACATTCGCGCGGATATGGATGAAGATAGCAATGCCATCCTCTTTGTATTGCTCGACCTTTTCCTTGGGATAGCCTGCCAAGATGACGTTCTTGGAATCAAGCTTGGAGCAGATCGCTGGGACTAAGGAAACGTAGTTTTCATCCGTGCTGCAAATGCAGAATGCGTCAGCATCGGAAGCATTGGCTTTGGCGATCGCTTCTTCGCCATTCGCAAAAGAATCTTCGGACAGCACCTTGTATCCGCCGACCTGGAAGAATCCTGCTGCAAAATCTGCCCGAGCCTTATACTCGGATACTTTGCCGATATTCAGCAGCATGATCTTTGGAGATTTTGCAGAGATTTTGCGTCTGAGATCCTCCAATGAAGATACAATTCGCAGCTTGGGCAGAGCACCGTGCTCCAGCTTCACTGCAGCCTTTGAGTCATCAAGGGGCTCATGAGCCACCTCCGGGGTGGCGATGTCATCGGGATTGGCATACATGTTTACTCCCACAAAGACATCTCGGCGTTTGTGCACGGCATCGATGCGGGCTTTGGCTGTTTTCTCGATCATCTCATGTATTTTGCCGGATCTGAGGGAGCGAATCATGCCGCCGCTCTCTTCGATCTCCTGCATGATCTGCCAGGATATCTCCGCTAAATCAGCCGTGAGACTTTCGATGTAGTAGCAACCTCCGGCAGGATCAGCTACTTTGGAGAAATGAGCTTCTTCTCCCAAGATCAACTGCTGATTGCGAGCTATCCGGCGAGCAAATGGATTGTCTTCACTTGCCACGTGGTCGAAAGCATCTGTTTCAAGACTATCGACTCCGCCGATGACTCCGGAGAAGCTCTCTGTGGTCGTACGCAGCATGTTCACATAGAGGTCGTATGTGCTTTTGTTCGAGAAAGCGGTCTTGCCATGGATCCAGATTTTGCAGGATTCGCTACTGCCGCCAAAGGCTTGAATCATCTTTGTCCAGATCAATCTAAAGGCTCTGATCTTGGCAATTTCCATGAAGAAATTCGAGCCCAAACTGAGTTTAACCGCAAAAAGCTTGGCGATGGTGTCGATATCCATGCCCGTCTCTTGAAGGCCTTGGATATAGCCGATGGCAGTGCTTAGCACCATTGCAAGCTCTTGTGCCGTGGATGCTCCGGCTGCTTCATAGACACAGCCGTCTATGATGAAGCAGCGCAATCCCGGAGCTCTGTTTGCTCTATCAATCACAGAGTCGGACACCTTCTGCCACAGATCGTGAAGCGGCAAGCTCATGTATCCTTTGCGGGCAAACTCACTCGTGGGGTCAAAGCCGACACAGCCGGTCAGATCCCGAAGTGAGAGCTCTTGCCGACAGACATACTCATCCAAAAAACCAAATAGATCGGGGTCATCAACATCCATTTGGATAAAAAGAGGAGCAGCTTTGAGATCGATCCCATCTAGGACGCTCTGAAGATCTTTGCTGCTTTTGATCTTGATCCCTTGGGGGAAATCGTCATGCTTCAGCCGCAGATTCACCATATTCAGCCCACGCATGAGCTCATTTTTCAGGATCTGATTGAGTTCCTTGAGCTTGCTGTTTGTCTGTGCTTGAGCTACATACCATCCTTCTTCTACGAGCTTCTGAGGGTCATTACCGCGCACATAGGGCAGCTGTCCGGGTTCGCTATCCGCAAAGCTGATATCCTGGATGTCTTCCTTGCGATAGATCGGTTTGAGGGTGATCCCATCGTAGGTAGATTTGTGCATTACTTTTTCATAGTCGGCTCCTTTGAGAGAGTCGATCACGAGCTGTTTCCAATCTTCCCACTTTGGTGGCGGGAAGTCCTTCTTTAAGTTCAATTGCTCTTTTGATTTCACGCGTTTGAACTCCTTTTATTATTCTTTATTAAAGCTTGCACTGGTTTCATGCCATATGGCGAACGATTTTGAATAGCTGTGAGAATAGCACCGCCGCCAGTAAAAAAGTAGTATCGATCATCTCGTTGGGCCTGTGCGAAGATTCCGGGAAGATATGCTCCAAAATCCTGAATGGTATCTCCCCCGCCAAAGAGCTTCTGAGCCATGCCGTTTTGATGAATGAGGCGATACATCGCCATGCTGCCCTCAGGAAAGAGAGCTGTGTATCCCATCACGGCATTCACGAAGATGCTTCCGGCAGTCATAAAGATCGCTTTGATCTCCTCTTCCTCAAAAGATTCCTCTGCCGAATCCAGGACATAGCCGATTGGCTCGGTCTGATCCCACTGCTTCAGATCATGGATATGATAGATGTCCCAGCTCTCATCATCGCGCTTTTCGATGCTCGAGGATAGCACGACATAGGGCAGCTCTATGATCTTCGCCGCGTTCTCCTTAATGTCGTCGATAAACTTTTGTGCAGCAGCCACATCTTCCTGGGTCAGCCCGGAAATATTGATGCCATATTTTGCTGATAGATAGGCATTGTAGATCACGCCGCCAAGGATCAGATGGTCGGCGATCTCGATCAATGCTGATAGCGGCCCGATCTTTGTGTCAAACTTGCTGCCAGCCACTACGGCTACAAGCGGGCGTTTTGGCGAGAAGATCTTGTCCAGATTGCTGATTTCCTTTTGCATCAAAAGCCCTGCATATGAGGGTAGGTATTTTGTGATGTTGTAAGTGCTTGCGTGCGGCTGCCAGCTACCAAAGGCATCGTTTACAAAGACATCAGCGTAGCCTGCCAAGCTTTCGGCAAGTTTGTCGGATCTTTCATCACTGCTTTCTTCTCCTTCAAACCAGCGAGTATTGGGCAGATACAGATAATCCGCCGCTCCACTTTTGAGATCTTGCACAGCCTGCCCCAAAGCTGACAGATCAGATATGCCTGAGCCGGCTTCTTCCTTTAAAGCCGGGATCATCCCTTTTAGCATAAGCTTTGAGTCCAGATATTCCACGATGGGATCTACAGCGTCGTGCTCAGTGATCTTGATCTTCTTGGCCTGTTTGTCATAGGGACGCCCTACGTGGGTCATCAGGATGGGCAGACCGCCTTTTTTAAAAATATGAAACAAAGTAGGAATCGTGGCATCAATGCGCATGGGATCCTTAATCTTCCCCTTTTTAACCACATTGTGATCCATTCGGACAAGAACGACCTTGCCGGAAAGATCCACATCCAAGATGCTGGGCAGTGTATTCATTTCTATACTCCAATGGGTATTTTGTGACTAAAGACGATAAGTATATAGCTCAATGTGCAAGCTTAAAAAGTCAAGCACTTTCTTAGTCCATCGGGTCAAAGAGGCAGAAATCACTGGATGCCAATGATCTTTCTGAGCTCTTGGATCTTTGTTTCCGCGAGATCTCTGGCTTTGGCTCCTCCATCTCGAAGCACTTGATGGATGTATCCGGGATCCTGCATAAGCTCTTCATATCGTTTCCGATAGGGAGTCAGCTTTTCGTTCATGCGCTCAAAAAGCTCCTGCTTGGCATGTCCCCAGCCCATTCCACCGGCGAGATATCTGGCGCGCAAATCCTCAATCTGCGCAGGATCGGCGAAACTCTTGTAGAGAGCAAATACGCTGCAACTATCAGGATCCTTGGGTTCTTCCACGCTTTGGGAATTTGTGACGATCTTCATGATGAGCTTGCGTAGTTTCTTTTCAGGCGCAAAGAGAGGGATGATATTGCCATAACTTTTGCTCATCTTGCGTCCGTCCAAGCCCACGACTGTCTTTCCGGTCTCATGCGCGAGGGGCTCAGGCAATCTAATCGCATCTGTCTGATAGACATGATTGAAGCTTTGAGCTATGTCAACTGCCATCTCTACGTGTTGGAACTGATCATTGCCGACAGGAACAAGGTCTGTGTCAAAGAGCAAGATATCCGCTGCCATCAAGACGGGATAGCTGAATAGCCCCATGTTCACTCCATCGTCCGGATCTTTGCCGGCTTCGGCATTTGCCTGGAGCATGGCCTTGTAGGCATGTGCTCGGTTCATCAGCCCCTTCGGAGTGAAGGCCAAGAGTATGGTCAATAGCTCAAATGTCTGTGGGATATCGCTTTGTCGATAAAACAGAACCTGGTTGGGATCCAAGCCACAAGCCAACCACGCCGCGGCTATCTCCAAGGTCATCAAGCGAATGGCATCCGGATCTTTGCAGCTATTCAGTGCATGATAATCAGCGATGAAATAGCGTGCTTCACAGCTCCGACTCAGCTCCAAGGCCGGCTGTATCGCTCCCAAAAAGTTTCCGATGTGTGGGATCCCGGTCGGCTTGATCCCGGTCAGTGCTATCTTCTTCATTTATAAACCTTTGATTTGGAATTTCTTAGATTTTCTCACACCAGAATTCATCCGTGAGTGCGTCCACTACTTCCACATCTATCATGATGGGATCATTCTCAGAAAGTCCCTGCACATATGCCACTCCATCTATCTCGGGAGCTTGAAGCCACAGCCTTCCCCAAAATGCTTCTAGGTCAGGATCATAGCCCTCGACCAGCATTTGCTGCCGCGTGCCCACAAAGGCTTGCATCTTCTTTTCCTTGGCTTCTGAAAACTTGATGGCGAGCTCAGTCTCGAGCTGCTCTTTTCTACTCCAGTCAAAATCCGGAGGAGGATCGTAGGGCTTGCCTTCTTTTTCGGGGGAATAACCAAAGACTCCCGCGTGAAGAATATCCACCTCGCGCAGAAACTTGTCGATCATCGCGCGCTCTAAATCAGTTTCACCTGGATAGCCGACCATGAAGGTCGTGCGAAACACAGCATTAGGAAGTTCTTTCTTGATATGTTTAAAGAGCGCCTTGAGCTGATCATAGCCCTTCTTCCGATTCATCAGGCGGATGATGCGATCGCAGACATGCTGGATTGGGATCTCAAAATACGGCACAAGCTTGGGATAGTTCTTCCAGAGATCCGTCCACTGAAGCTCAAAGTGATCCGGATGCATATACATAACGCGGATCCAGTCGTAATCCGGCAGATCATGCAAAGCTTCGATCAATCTTGGCAAGGCCTTCCCATCATAAAGATCTGTGCCATAAAGGCAGCTGTCTTGGGCAATTAAGACCAGCTCACGCCCACGCCCGGCAAGCGCTTTGGCTTCTTCCACCAGCTTCTCTATCGGCTCAGAAATCAGCTTTCCTCGGATTGATGGGATCATGCAATAGCTACAGTTGTTTTCGCAGCCGTCCGAGATCCGCAGATATACATGCTGTCCACCTTGCAGGGGCTCTCTATCTGCAGAGATGCTCCGGCGAGGCTTTGCGCCTTTGGGCAAAAGATAACGCATCACATACTTCTCAAAGCCGGCAAAATCTTTGAGCGCAATCCACTTGTTGACCTCAGGAAAGAGATCCTGAAACTCCTCAAGCCCGCGCTTGGTCACACATCCGGTGACCACAAGTTTCGTCTTTTTGGGATTGATGCAATCGCTGATCTCAGAGAGCACATCGTCTAGCTCGCCCAAAGAAGCAGCCAGGAAGGCGCAGCTGTTCACAAGGACCAAGTCTGCGTCTTCCGGGTGCTCAACCTGGCGAAAGCCATATTTCTTTAGGACAGCGCAAAATCTCTCGCTATCAACGAGATTCTTGGCGCATCCGAGGCTTTCTACAAAGTAGGTCATTACTTCAATAGATGGATGAAGAGCCCGCTGCGAAGCTTGGGCTCAAACCAAGTGGATTTGGGAGGCATGATCTGACCCGCATCAGCGATCCCGATCAGCTCGTCCATGGACGTAGGATAAATGGCAAATGCCACTTTCTCTCTACCGCTATCTACGCGCTTGATCAGCTCGCCCAAGCCGCGAATTCCACCCACGAAATCAATGCGGTCATCGGTGCGAGGATCTTCGATGCCCAAGATCGGATGCAAGAGATTCTTCTGCAAGATCGCCACATCGAGATTCTCAACCACGTCAGCCTCGTCCCAAGTTCCGAGTTTGGGGCTGATAAAATACCATTTGCCTGCCAGATACATGCTGATCTGATGTAGATGTGCCGGAGCAAAGTGCTCGCCGGCAGGAACTTCACTGATTACCCAATTCTCTTTGACTTTGGCGATAAACTGCTCTTCACTGAGCCCGTGAAGGTCTTTCACTACGCGGTTATAGTCAAAGATCTTCAGCTGATTGTCCGGGAAGATCACGGACATGAAGAAATTAAATTCCTCGTCGCCGGTGTAGTCCGGATATTGCTCACGCCTGAGAAGTCCCACCTTTGCTGCGCTGGCGGTACGGTGATGACCATCTGCCACATAGAGATACTCAAGACCGGCAAAAGCCTTTTCAATGGCAGCTTGATCCTGGGGATCGTCCATCAGCCACAGGCTGTGTCCGATGCCGTCATCGGAGACAAAGTCATATACGGGTTTAGTGTTTTTGCATACTTTCTCGACCACTGTGTCGATCGCTTTTTGGTGGCGATAGGTGAAAAAAACGGGAGAAGGATGCGCGTCGCAAGTGTCCACGTGGCGGATGCGATCAGCTTCTTTGGCAGCACGGGTGTGTTCGTGTTTTTTGATCGTGCCATCCATGTATTCATCCACAGAGCAGAGCCCGACCAAGCCATATTGGTCGCGAGCATCCATAGTCTGCCGATAGATATAAAACATCGGCTTCTCATCCTGGATCATGTGTCCATCGGAGATGTATTTATAGAGATTTTCCTTGGCTTTGGCATAGACTTTGGGATCATACAGATCCGTGCCCTCAGGCAGATCCACTTCCGGCTTTTCCACATGGATAAAGCTCAATGGGTTTTTCTCAACTTCCAGACGCGCTTCGTCTGAATCCATAACATCATACGGCAAAGAAGCGATGTCCCGAGCTTTTTCCGGAACAGGGCGAACCGCTTTGAAGGGTTTGAAGATTGACATGTCTTACCTCTATCGTTTTTTTTATGAAAAATAGTTTTTAAGAACCTTGATCAGATCCAGATGATCTTTGACTCCGGCTGTTTCACGGATGGAGTGCATCGCCCACATCGGATTCCCGATATCCACTGTATAAATTCCGAGATTTGCCGCCACCGCAGGACCGACGGTGCTGCCACAGGGCATGTCGCTGCGCACCAAAAACTCCTGATGCGATACCTTTGCTTTGTCGCAGAGCTCGATAAAGCGGAGGCTGCTCTCCACCGTGGAAGCATAGCGCAGGTTTGCATTGCGCTTGATGACCGGACCCTGATTCATGAGCGGGCTATAATTTGGATCGTATTTCTCGGGATATGACGGGTGGTATGCATGCGCCATGTCGGCAGAGATCATATATGAATTCCTCAGGGCGCGGTAATAATCTTCGCGGCTCCCTTTTTGCGCCAGATTGATGCGCTCCAAGATCTCCGAAAGCAGCGATGAAGATGCCCCTTGAGGACTTTGGCTGCCTATCTCCTCGTGATCATAAAAGACCCCGATGGACGTGTGCTTGGGCGCTTTGGCTTCGAGCAAACCACACAGAATCGCATGAGTCATTGCGAGATTATCCAGTCTGCCGCTGATGATCATATCAGAATTCATCCCGGCAAGCTTAGCCCCCGCCGGATCATATAGATACAGATCCATCTCAATGATGGATTCTTCTTTGAGATCAAGAGCTTTTGCCACCATGCTCTTTAAGGGGTCACCCTGAGTGGCTTCGACTCCTAGGATCGCTTGCAGATGAGTCTGGGCATTGTATTGAAATCCCTTGTTGATCTCACGATTCATATGAATTGCCGCATTGGGAATGATGGCGACCGGATCCTTGAGATCCACCAAAATGGTCTGGTGTCCGACCTTTGTTTTGACAAGCACTTTGCCACTGATGCTCAGCTCCCGATCCAACCAAGTATGAATAATGGGTCCGCCATAGACTTCCACTCCGACACGGCAAACCGATTTATCTTGCGTCAAACTTTCGGGCTTGATCTTCAGAGCGGGACTGTCAATGTGACTGGATGCCATGGCAAATCCACTCTCAGCGAGGTCCCGGCTTCCCATCCAAAAAGCAATGATGGCAGTGTCCATCCGGCGGATATAATACTTCCCGCCCTTTTTGAGCTCAAACGGATCTGCTTCGTTTAGCTCGGTGAATCCGGCATTGTCCAATCTATCAGCGATTTGAGCACTTGCCAGATAGCGGCTGCTGCTGCCATCCAGAAAGCTCATAAAGTCTTTTACATGTCTATCCATATCTCATCTCTCCAAGCATTTGATCTATAGGTCGAATATTTTGAACCTGCAGTTTATGTCAAGATTGATCCGTCCGGTTAGAGCTAATATTATTGGCAAAAGGTCAAGATAGATCATCCACACGCTGCCGGAATCGGGCTAATCCCGAATGACTTGATACGTCTGACTCTTTCGTGGAGATGAACACTACCCCCCATTATTATATGCTTTACACTTTGGTCACTATTCACATTTCTTTTTCTGAGTGTTGCCTTGTTCCAAGCAAGAAAACCAAATTATCCAATGATCGGCATTGAAATCAGCGGATTTCATATGGTGATAGCCTCATGCCTTTGCACACACTCCAAGTGCTTTATCCCAAAATTGTATTGACATAATCCGAGCATTGGAAAGCATGGAAAAAATACTATTTTACGAAGCAGTACAAAAGGAGTAAAAATGCCGTATATTTCTAATACTGATAGAGATAGACGGGAGATGTTTGCCAAGATCGGAATCGAGAATTTTGACGAACTTATCCAGGCTATTCCTGAGAAATTCCGCCTCAAAGACGGTCTTAACATGGACAAAGCTCTTTCTGAGCTTGAGATCACTGACAAGATCAAAGCTCAAACTTGCCAGAACCTTTGCGCCCAGAATGCGAATTCCTTCCTTGGCGCCGGAGTCTATGACCACTTCATCCCCGCTGCAGTGGATTTTATCGTATCCCGCCCGGAGTTTTTCACGGCCTATACTCCATACCAGGCAGAAGTCAGCCAGGGCACTCTCCAATTTATCTATGAATACCAAAGCATGATCTGTGAGCTCACAGGCATGGAGATTGCAAATGCCTCCATGTACGACGGGGCCAGTGCTGTCGCTGAAGCCATCTTGATGGCAGTCAGAAAGAATCGCCTAAACAAAGCCCTGCTTCCGGGAAGCCTGCATCCCGAATATCTCAAAGTGATCAAGGCCTACACAGAAGGTGTGGGCGTAGAGCTGCTTCAGGTTCCCCTTTCTGATGGCGTGATGGATTTGGACAAGCTTGCCGAGATGCTGGACGACTCCGTGGGCTCAGTAGTGCTGCAGACCCCAAATTTCTTTGGCAATCTGGAAGATGCTCACAAAGTCTCTGAGCTGGTTCACAATCAAGCCAAGTGTCTGCTCATCGCCTGTGTGGATCCCATCTCTTTGGCGATCCTAAACGCTCCTTCAGAGTATAATGCAGACATCGTGGTGGGCGAAGGTCAAGCCCTGGGAAACAGCATGTACATGGGTGGCCCGCTCTTTGGTTTCTTTGCCACAAAGCTGGATATGAGCCGGCAGATGCCCGGACGCATCGTCGGAGGAACACTTGATAAGACTGGAGCTAGGGCCTATGCTCTCACTCTCCAAGCCCGTGAGCAGCACATTCGGCGTGCCAAAGCTACTTCCAATATCTGCTCAAATCAATCGCTGTGCACACTTGCTGCGACGGTCTACATGAGCCTGATGGGCCGTGAAGGCCTGCGCGAAGCCGCCCTGATGAGCACTCAGCATGCGCATTATCTTGCAAGTGAGATCACCAAGATCAAAGGCATCCAAATGCGCTATCCCGATGCTGATTTCTTCAAAGAATTTGTGATCAAGACCCCCATCCCCGCAAAGAAGATCATAGACAAGATGCTGCCTCGTGGCATCTACGCCGGAGTGGCAGTGGCAGAGAATGAGCTGATGCTCGCTGTCACAGAAAAGAAAACAAAGGATGCCATGGATGAATATATCACTGCCATGCAGGAGGTGACCAATGCCTAAGACGATCTTCGAACACTCTTCCCCAGGACGCCGCGGGCTACGTTTGCCTACTCCCGAGATCAACACTCCACTGAGTGACATGATCCCAACTAAGTATCACAGACAATCCATCGCTCGCCTGCCCGAGCTGAGTGAGATGGACGTGATGCGTCACTACATAAAGCTTTCTCATATGAATCATTTCATCGAAAAAGGACTCTATCCTCTGGGTAGCTGCACGATGAAATACAATCCCAAGATCCATGAGCTGCTCGTACGCCACAGTTGTTTTGCAAATCTGCATCCCTATCAACCCGAGAGCACTCTGCAGGGAGCTCTGGAGCTGCTTCATGAATTGCAGCGTGATCTCGCTGAGATCTCGGGCATGGCTCAAGTGACCCTACAGCCTGTTGCCGGAGCTCAGGGTGAATTCACCGGAATCAAGATTATTGATGCCTATCACAAGGCCAATGGCAACACCCACAAGACCAAGATCATCATCCCCGACAGTGCCCACGGCACCAATCCTGCCACCTGCAACTTGGTTGGATATGATGTAGTAGAGCTCAAATCAAACTCCGAGGGGCGTTGTGATATTGCTCGCCTCAGAGAGCTTGTGGACGAAAACACAGCCGGATTTATGCTCACAAACCCAAATACACTAGGTCTCTTTGAGACTCAGATTGAAGAGATCGCCGAGATCATGCACAGCGTGGATGCTCTGATCTACATGGACGGAGCAAATCTCAACGCGCTTTTGGGCATAGTCCAACCCGGCAAGATCGGTTTTGACATCATCCATTTTAATCTGCACAAGACCTTCTCCACTCCTCATGGCGGTGGCGGTCCCGGAGCAGGCCCGGTAGGCGTCGTCGAAAAATTGATCCCCTATCTGCCCGTCCCCATGGTCGCCAAGACTGATGAAGGCTATCATCTGGACTACTCTCATGAGC
>Ga0334894_1001708_pt1 | contig 17344 bp, 13 predicted proteins | sample GraSluR3_MG_6_FD_207225 | JGI IMG/M metagenome (GOLD analysis project Ga0334894, IMG submission 207225) | Sludge microbial communities from methane-producing bioreactor in Wageningen University, Netherlands - Granular Sludge_12_05 R3 | ecosystem: Engineered > Bioreactor > Anaerobic >... | reverse complement strand
GGTCGCAACGGGTGCCAGGCACGAATGGGACCGTTGACTGCTTAAGTCATTTTGCCGCGTCGCGTTGCGTGTTGCAGGCACTGCCTGAGTTTCCGGCGAGGTTTTCGCATGAGCGGATCGCGGTGGCGGCGGCGTTTGAGCACGCGAGGCGAGAGCATGTCACCGTGGACTCGGCGCAACTTCTTGCAGGCGGTTGGCGGTGTGGCCGGGTTGGGATTGGGGGGGCGATTGGGGTTCGCCCAGACTGCGGGCGATGAGTCGGCCGAGGCCGGCATGCCGACGCGACTGGCCGCGCATCCGATGACGATCGAGCCGGGCGCCCGCGCCGTCGCAAGGTTCAGTCCTCGCGGTAGTAGTGGGGGGTGACCGAGTGCTCGACCGGCCAGGTGGCCCGGTACTCGTCGCGGTAGAGCCCGATCGCGTCGAAGGGGATCGGCCGGAACCCGAAGCGATCGAACACGGGCGCGTCGTCGCGGAGCGTGAAATCGCCGGCGGCGGCGTCGACGAAGCCGGGGTCGCCGGGAAAGGCGCAGTTGTCGAGATACTCGTTGACGCCGCGGTCCCGCGCGGCGAACTCGCCGCAGGCGACGGCCAGGTTGCGCCAGATGAAGTTGCGGTCGGCGTTCTCGGCCATTCGGGCCAGGTCGGGGTATCGGGTCGAGTGCGGCGGGCGCGTCACGTCGACGCCGCGCCGAGCGACCGACGCCGTCGCCGCCTCGAGCCGTTCGAGCCAGCGGGCCTCGCCCCACGGCGAGAAGCTCAAGGCGTACTTGCAGTCGATGAAGAGATTATTGTCGACGACGTTGTCCTTGCCGCCGTGGATCTGGAGGCCGCCGAAGCGCCCGCCCGCGCACCGGTAGAACACGTTGCCGTAGACCAGCACGGCGCTGATGAAATCGTCGAGGCGGATGCCGGCCTGGCCGGCCACGTCGTGTCCGCTGCCGATGTGGTGCCAGTAGTTGTAGCGGATCGCGTTGCCCCGGTAGGCCGGGTTGCCGAACATGTCGATTCCCGCCTGGTCGTCGGCCTCGTACACGACGCTGTGGATTTCGTTGTACTCGATCGCGTGCTCGTATCCTTCGACGCGCATGCCGTGATGGGGCGAATCGTGGAACAGATTGTGGGCGATGCGGTTGCCCACGCCGTCGAGGTGGACGGCCGGCGCGTACACGCGATCGACGCGCGTGAAGTCGGCCACGTGGCAGTTCTCGATGAAGTGGTTGCCGGGCGTGAGCGTGCGGGGGTCGCCGCCGGCCACGCGCATGCCCCCGGCCCCGACCGAGAGCACGTCGCAGCCGAGGATGCCGTGGCCCGATCCGCCGTCGACGATGATGCCGTTCGTTCCGAGTTGGCGCAGGGTGCATCCCGCCAGCAGATTGTTGGCCCCGCCGTGCATCACGATCCCCTCGGCGCGGCCCAGCTCGAAGGTCAGGCCGCGCAGGGTAACGTGGCTGGTGCCGGTCATCTTCACGAAGGGGGCGGCAAAGATGGGGAATTGCACCACTTTGCCGTCGAGGCCGTCGGGCGGCCAGAGATAGAGCACGCCGGCCGCGCGATCGAGGTACCACTCGCCGGGGCGATCGAGCTCTTCGAGCAGGTTGAAGTAGTAGTAGGGCTGGCCTTCGCGGTAGCCGTACGACGTTCGCCCGGCCGTGGTGATCCGCCGCCCGTCGAGGTCGATCGAAGCGACCTTGACGCTGCGGCCGGCCCAGAGGTGTCCCCAGTAGCCGAACATCCACACGTCGTCGGCTTCGGACCATCGCCGTGGCCGATCGTCGTGGAACTCGAACCGGCCCGGTCCGCCCGACTCGTCGGTGCGGAACCGTCCGCGATCGACCCGCCCCACCTTGACGAAGCCCTCGTTGGGCCAGCGTGCCAGCTCCAGGGGGCTGCCGTCGACGTAGAGGTCGACCCAGGGATGGGTCGGATAGCCCGCCAGTCCGTAGCCGCGGGGTTCGAGGGTCCCGAGGTCGGTGATGCCTCGGCTCTGGAGATCCAGGCACACCACCTTGCCCCGCGCTTCGCCGGGAAGTCGGCGCAAAGCCGCCTCGTCGGCGACCGGGGCGAATCCATCGAGATCGAGCCCGCCCGAAAAGCGCGGCGTCTCGCCCGGATGGGCGCGGTAGACGATCGGCGCGTCGGCCGTGCCCGAGTCGGCCTCGGTCAGCTCGCACGTGCTTTCGACCCGGTAGGTACCGCCGCGGACGATGACTTCGACCCCGCCCTTGGGCAGACCGCCATTGCTCTTGAGCCGTCGGATCGCGTCGCGGGCGCGCTGGAGCGTGCGGAAGGGCCGCTCCTTCGTGCCCGGCGCGTCGTCGTCGCCCTGCGGGGCAACGTACCGCGTCGCGCCCGGCTCGGGTCGCGGCGGCAGCTTGACCCGCGTGGCCAGCGGATCGCGGGCCGGCAGCCCCCGGCCGAGGCGATTCATCTCTTCGATGCGCTGCTCCGCTTCGCGCCGATGATGCGGGGGAGCGACCCGGCAGTCGCGAACGCCGGCAAATGCCTTTGCCGCGCCAGCGTAGTCCTTCTCGCGGACGTAGGTATGCGCGATCGCCAGCAACACAGTGCTGAGGAACTCGGGCAGAACGTCGCCCCGCGCCGCCAGCCGGGCGTACTCGGCTCGGGCCGCCGCGTCGTCGCGCGCCCGAAGATGGGTATGGGCGATTTGCAGGCGCACGTTCCAGGCGTCGCGCTGTGCGAGATCGGGCGTCTCGAGCGCAGCCTCGTACTGCACTCGGGCCGTTTCCGGGTCGTTCTCACGCAGGGCGCACTCCGCCAGACACAGGCGGACCGTGAATCGCTCGCGCGGCGAAAGATCGTCCAGGCCCAGCAGATGCTCGTACACCCGCCGCGTGGCCAACGCCTGCACGGCGCCCCGCTCGTCGCGGATGCACCGCCGAGCGGCCATCCGGCGAAGCCGATCGGGGGCGCCCGGCGCCTCGAAGACCGCGGCGTACTGGGCGACGGCCTCGGCGGGCCGGTTGCGCCGCCGAAGGGTCTGGGCCAAGGCCAGCCGCGCGGCCGCCCGGTGCGAGGCCGCCGCGCCGTCCATCGCGCCGACGGCCGCGAACTGCTCGCCGGCTTCGGTCCAGTCGCCGCGGGCAATCGCCTCGGTGGCCGCGAGGAACCGCTCCTCGACGGCCGGCGCCGGCGGGTCGCCCAGGTACGCATGGCGCAGGATCGCGCCCGGCGACAGCGCGGTCGCGAAGACGGCCACCTCGTCGACGTCCATCTTCACCGAGCCCACGCCCGCGCCGGCAAAGCCGATGCGCAGGGGACTGCCGGGCGGGGAGTAGTCGCCCGCGTAAGGAGCCGCCTGCACGAGAATGCCGTTCAGGTAGAGCCGCATCTGGCGCCCGTCCCAGACGGCGGCCACGTGGTGCCACACGCCGTCGGGCACGGGCTCGTCGGCCGTCAGGCCGAAGGCGCTCTGGGGACGGGGCCTGCCGATCTCGAAGCGGAGATCGCGGCCCGGATAGCTCGTCCACACGCGCAGGCCGCTCCAATAGCCGTCGCCCTGGGCGAAGAGCATGCCGTTGGTCCGCCCGTTGCCCAGGTGAACGCCCTGTCCGTGCTTGCGGAACCACATCGCGACGGTGAACGACCTGCCGACGTCGAACGGTTCGGCCTGGAAGAACCCCCGGTCGAGGCGCACGGCCTTTTTCTCGGGCCACCGGCCCGCGACGACCGCGAGCGGCTCGGCATCGACGTACTCCAGCGCCGCCGCCTCGCCCGCGATGCTCGGTGCGCTCGGACTCTCGGGCGAAACCGTCTCGAACGTGTAATACCGCAGGACGTCGTCGCGGCGCGTCAGGTCGTCGCGATGCCGCTGCCAGGCGGCGTAGGACGGGCCGGCCTCCTGGGAAGCGGCCGCGCCCCGATCGAGCGCGGCCAGCGGCGCCGCGCAGCACAAAGCGAATCCGGCAAGAGCGAGAACGATCCTGGTCGTCCCGGGCATGGCACATTACTCCGATTGCTCGTTGGTCTCGATCGGAACCTTGTACGGTTCTTTCCGCGGGTGCGGCCCTGCACTCAGCAGCGTGGCTCGGGCCGATACGCGAATCGCCATTTTCCCGGCGATTCGGGCAGATGGTCCAGCGTCACGCGGCCGGCAAGCGCCCGTCCCGCCAGGCGCACGGTCAGTCCGGCCTCGTCGCGCCGCTCGACCCGAAACGTGCCCCAGTCCCACCGCGCGACCGAGCCCCGGCCGCCCGAGATCGGGCCTTCATAGTCGAGGTAAGCGAGGCGGTGGTCGGGCAGGGCCTCGGCGGTCATCGCGTTGGGGTGGTCGGGCGGGGCCGGCAGGGCCCACGTGGCCAGCGACGGCCCCTCCTCGAGCATGAAATCCCAATGGCGTCCTCGGGGACTGTCGTGCTCGAGTACCACGTAACGGGGCATGACGGCGCGTCGAATCCGGTGGAATGGGCGTCGACCGGGCTAAACCGTGATTCCGTAGGGCTCGCGTTGCTTGCGGCGCTTCAGGGCGTTCGCTTCGTCGTCGTCGACGAACTCGTACGTGTCGGGATTCCAGCGAAGCTTGCGACCCAACAGCATCGCGATGTTGGCCATGTGGCACGCATTGACCGACGCGGCGTGGGTGAACACGTCGGAGACCGGCAGCGAGCGATCCTTGACGCATTCGAAGAAGTCGGCCATGTGGCTGCCCGGCTTCTTCCCCCGGTAGAGCTTGACGACCTCGTCGTCGAGCCACTTCTTGTCGGCGTCGCTGAGATCCTCGACCGGCTTGCCGCTGAGGCCTCCCCGGTTCACCCGGATCTTGCCCCGGTCGCCTTCGACGATCAATTCGTTGGGCCCGCTGAGCAGCTTGATCGTGTTCCCGTTGGGAAGCGTCATGTCGCAATCGAACTTGTGGGCGACGTTGTACGCGTTCGGCTCGACGGCGGGCTTCTTGCCGGCGAGCATCTCCAAGACGCCCTCGGTTCCCAGGGGAAACTCGCCCTTGCCCTCGATCTCGACCGGGCCGGTCTTCTCGCCGCCGAGCGCCCAAAGCGCGATGTCGGTGTGATGCACCCCCCAGTCGGTCACCTGCCCGCCCGAGTACTCGAGCCACCAGCGGAACTCGTAGTGGGCGCGCTTGTCGCAGTATTCGACCTTGGGTGCTTGGCCCAGCCAGAGGTCCCAATCGAGATGTTCCGGCGGGGCGCTCGTGGCGAAGGGCCCGCCGCTGCGGGCGGTTCCCACCGACGAAAGGGCATGCAGCTTCTCGCCGAGCCGACCGGTTCGGGCGAGAACCACCGCCTTGAGAAACACGGCGTCGTATTCGCTGCGCTGCTGCGTTCCGACCTGGAAGACCTTGCCGGTCGCCTCGACGGCCCGGCAGATCTGTCGGCTTTCTTCGATGGTCAGCGTCAGCGGCTTCTCGCAGTACACGTCCTTGCCCGACTGCATGGCCTCGATGGCGATCTTCGTGTGCCAATGGTCGGGCGTGCCGATGGTGACCAGATCGACGTCTTTGCGCTCGAGCACTGCCCGGTAGTCGATGCAGGTCTGGCAGCGGTTTTCGTACCGATTCGCGAATTGGGCGGCGCGCTGGCTGTCGACGTCGCAGCAGGCCACCATGTTGCCCCGCGCGCCGGCCTGGTGTCCGACGGCCGAGCCCCGTCCGCCGCAACCGATCGCGGCGACGTTGAGCCGATCGTTGGCCGACTCGGCCCGGGCCCGACTCGAGGTCCAAACGTAGGGCGCCGTCGCGCCGGCCAACGCGGTGCCGGCCGCCTGCCTGAGAAAATCGCGGCGATTGGATCGATCTTGGCTCATTCCTACTCCTTCGTTCGAGAAACGGTTTCACGGCAAGGCGGTCTGGCCGCGGGGTGGCACGATCGGCTTCGAAAGCCGCATTGGGGCAGAATGCGAAGCAACGCGTCGGGCTGTGGCCCGTCGCCATGCGATTTCTTTCCGGGGGCGACCATCCGTCTCGCCCACCCTCAACTCAGGTCAGTATAGCGTCTCGTCGGGCCGAAAGGAATCGCGAGGTGGCCGATCGGCAACGCGCTGCGCACCGCCCACCGAGGGCCGCAAAGCGGCCGAAAGGCGCGTTCCCACGCGAAGCATGGGACCGAGCGAGGAACGTGCGGAAACCTGCGCACCGTCGCGCGGCGAAATCGTCCACGCGGGTTCAGCGCATCCGCAGGCTCGTGAAACGCCGGGTCTGCTCTTGGATCGCCCGCTCCGTGGGCAGCCGCTCCAGGGAGCTGGCGCCGTAGAACCCGTCGACGGCCTGGCAGCGATCGAGGATGTATTGCGAGTCGTCGGGCTCGGCGATGGGACCACCGTGGCACAGGACGATCACGTCGTCGCGCACGCCCTTGGCCGCCTCGGCGATCGCGTCGATTGCGGGCACGCACTGTTCGAGGGTGCGGGCCGTCTTCGCCCCGATCGACCCCGACGTGGTCAGTCCCATGTGGGCCACGAGCACGTCGGCCCCGGCCTCGGTCATCTGGACGGCGCCGTCGCGATCGAACACGTAGGGGGTCGTCAGCAGGTCGAGGTGGCGGGCCAGGTGGATCATCACGACTTCGCGGTCGTAGCCCATGCCGGTCTCTTCGAGGTTGGCCCGAAAGCTCCCATCGATCAACCCCACGGTGGGAAAGTTCTGCACTCCGGCGAACCCGGCCGCCTTGACCTCGGCGAGGAACCGCTCCATGATGCGCATGGGGTCGGTGCCGCACACGCCGGCCAGCACGGGGGTGTGTTTGACCACGGGCAGCACCTCGGCGGCCATCTCCAGGACGATCGCGTTCGCGTCGCCGTAGGGCATCAGGCCGGCCAGGGAGCCGTGGCCCGCCATGCGGAAGCGTCCCGAGTTGTAGATCACGATCAGGTCGATGCCGCCGGCCTCTTCGAACTTGGCGCTGATGCCGGTGCCCGCCCCGCCGCCGATGATCGGCTGGCCCTCGGCAATCTTGCGGCGGAATCGTTTGAGAATGTCGGTTCGTGGTTCGGCCATCGGGGTCTCCGTGTTCGAGAGCGTGTCGGGTTGCAGCGTTTCGCCGTCTCGTTCTACCAGCAACGGCACCGAGCGGGGGACGTCAGTCCCCTGAGTCGATCGAGTTCGGCGACGGCTCCCTGGTCTTCGAGTTCGGGGCAAATGGAATGAGTTGGACCTCGTTCACCTCCGCCCTACGCTGCCTTCTCGGACAAGCGTCGGGTTATAGACTGCTGGAGAGCTCATGCTCTTTTGATCTCGTGCTCTACTCAGGGGACTGACGTCCCCCGCTCAGGCTCAGGCTCGTAGGCGGGTTTGTTCTCATGGCGGCCAGCAGCGCCTCGGCGCACGGCCGGGCGAATTCGGGATCGTTCACGTTCGCGTCGATTTCGACGACCGTTATACACCCGCCTTGTGCCGCCACGCGAGGGGGACCGGGGCTTGCTGCCCGCAATCCGCCCTTATCGCGACTTGGCGCGGCGCCGTCCGTCGAGCAGGTGCAGCACGGCCAGGATCGGATGCCGCGCGAGCATCCGCGGTCCCGCGTAGCGCATGACCCGCTTGACCCGCTCGCGCATGGCCGGCTTGTAGCAGTGGATGGGACAGTCGGCACACGTGGGCTTGTCCGCGCCGAATGGGCAGCGATCCAGCCGACAATGAGCGTACTCGAGCAGTTCGCGGCATTCGGGGCACAGGCCGTCGCGGGTTGCGTGGTGGGCCCGGCAGTAGATGCGGACCATGGCCCGAACGGTCCGCTTCTCGCGCGCGATTCGGGGAGGAGGATTCGACATGCTGAATTCTAGACGCCGCCGCCCGGTCGTCGACTTAGGGGACTGACGTCCCCCGCTCGGGTCAGGGCTCGTATCGAAGCCAAAGCAGGCGGTAGCGGCGTAGGGCTCCGTCGGCGTCGGCAAAGCGATACTCGACGAGACGCACCAGCGAGTCGCACTGGCCGGCGGCCGATTGGGCGTCGACCAGGCGCGAGAGGGTCGGATCGTACTGGATTCCCCGATCGCTGAGATTCTCGGCCAGAAGCACGTGGGTGAACCCCGCCTGAGCGAGCGCGTGGGCGACCGTGGCCGGGTCGGCGATCCGCTCGTCGTACCGGGTGCGGCGCCGGTAGACGCTTTCGCGGGTCACCCGGCATCGGAAGTGGTAAGCCCGATGGTCCTGGCTGAGCAGATGGGCCCCGGGGCCGAACAGCTCGTTGCACACTTGGGCCGCCTGCCAGGTGGGCTCGTGGCGAGCGAGGTACGCGTCGCGGGTTTCGAACCCGGCGGCCACGGCAAGCTGATGGCGGCAACGGAGCACGGGCACGGCCGCCCCCACGGCAAGAATCATGGCGAACGCGCCGCCGGCCATCCACCGCGCCAGGCGCGGAAACCGGCTCATCTCCATCCACACCCAAACGACGATGACGGCCAGTGAGGGCACGACCGGCAACAGGAACCGCACGTTCTGCCGCAGTAGATACCACGCGACGCAGTAGGCCAGGGCGGTGGCCGAGATCATCCCCAAGCCGCGAAGCCGCCGGGTCAGCACGATGCCGGGCACCGCAGCCAGGAAGAGTGCGCCCAGTTGGTGCCCCCGACCGCCGAACCGCTCGGGATGCATGGTCACATGCCAGGCGGCCGTGGCAAGGCCCACCGGGTTTCGGCCGAGGGGAGACTTGCTCTCGGGCAGCGTCTCGTGCGCCCCGGCGGCGTCGCTTCCCAAGACCTCGCTGAAGAACGGATACACGGGATTGCCGCGGTGCCGGGCCGCGCGCAGATACCATACCCCGCTCACGCTCAGCGCGACGGTCAGCACGACGGCCGTCCCCTCGACGATGACCCGGCATCGTCGCCGGTCGCACACGATGGACCAGGCCGCGGCAACCCCCACGGCAACGGCGAACAGCGCGGCAAGGTACTTCGTCGAGAGGGCCGCTCCGCCTGCCACCCCGGCCAGCACGAACCAGCGGCGACTCTCGCCTCCGACCGTGCCTCGCCACCAGGCGGCCAGGGCCAACGTGGTAAAGGCAGCCAGGGCAACGTCATTCAACGGCGCGGTCATCTGGTTGGTCACGCCGGGAACCAGGGCGACGATCGCCCCGACGATCCACGCCCATGGACGCTCCACGATCGGCGTGGCGAGCACGACCGATGCCAAGATGAGGAGCATTCCCAATCCCCAGTGGACGAGCTGCGCGGCGACGCCTCCGTCGAGCGCCAGCCCCCAGAGGAACCACATCTCGACCAGCAGGGGATAGGTCGAGTTCTCGCTGTCGGGCAGGTGGCCGAGGGCATGATCGGCCAGAAACGCCTTGGGCAGCTCCAGGTGATAGCACAAGGCATCGCCCGCCGTCGGTGGGGCCAGCGCCGTCACCAGGGAGCCCGCGCAGGCAAGGGCCGCCAGGATCATCGCTCCCCGCTTGAGCCAGGTGGGAGGCTCGGGCCAAGGCGCGTCGGGTTCGTGGTCGAGCGGTCCTCGAGGCCAATCGTTCGAAACGACCCGGCGTCGCGTCGGATCGCAGGCCGCCACGAGCTGCCCGATCCCCCCGAAGCATGCCAGCAGGGTGCCCACGCCGATCCAGGGCGCGTAAAGCAACCCCAGGAGACCCAGGCCCGTGAGCGTCAAGCCGGCCGCGACAAGGCCGACCGCGACGCTCCAGACCGCCGACGTCAGGGCATCGCCGCGTCCGACGCCGAATCCGCGCACGATGGGGCGGCCCAGGGCGTATGAGGTCAGGGCGATCGCCGGCAGACAAGCCAGGGAGACGAGTGGGGCAGACATGGAAGAGAAGGATGAATGATGAAGGATGAATGATGAAGGCGGTTAGAGGAGCCCTGCCATGGCGGCGGCGTAGAACGCGGTAACGCCGAGCACCCAGATCGCAAAGAGCCAGGCTTGCCAGGGACGGACGCGCGGAGCCCGCTCGGCGGGCCGGTGCCGGCCGAACAGTGCGTCGGCCACCAGCCGGCGCGCCCTCTGCAGCCGCTCCCGAGCCTCGCGCACCTGCGGATCCGGAGGAAGGACGGGCATGATCATGGGAAATGCCTGAGTGTGGAAAGTCTTGATTCGCGACAGGTCGTGGGGCACGTTTCCAACGTGTCTTCGGGTCGTGGAGTACGTCTCCAGCGTGCCAACGCCGCGGAAAGAAGGGAGAGAATCACGAAGCCCGCATCGCGAACAGGTGGCCCACGGGACGGCACCACGTGCGATTCGTCACTGGTCACTGGTCACTGGTCATTGGTCATTGGTCATTGGTCCTGATGTCGTTCTTTCTCCATTGGATGCTGGGCCATGCGTCGTTTCCCATCGCTCTTTCGTCATCGGGGCTCCCGCACCGCTTTGAAGCGTTTCTTCCACGGTCTCGGCGACTTGTGCGGGCGTGAGGTCTTGCATGCATGGGTGCGATCGCAGGGGGCAGCGGCTGAGGTGGCAGGGTGAACAGGGGAGCCGGCGTCGGAGCACGTGAACCCGCTCGCCGCGCGGCTGCCATTGCACCGGATCGTTCGTGCCGCTGAACAACACGATCACCGGCGCGCCGACCGCCGCGGCCAGGTGGGCCGGGCCCGAGTCGGCGCCGACCACGAGGTCGGCCCGCTCGAACAGGGCGGCCAACTCGTCGATGCACAGCCCGCCCGCCCAGTCGGCTGCCGCGGCATGGCCGTGCGGCCCGACGATCGCTCGGGCCAGTGGCCGGTCGTCCGGCGACCCCACCAGCACGATCCGGGCGCCGAGCGTGCGCGACAGGCGTCCGAGGAGGCTGCGCCAATGCTCGGCCGGCCATCGCTTGGCCGACGTGCCCGCCCCGACGTGCAGCACGATCAGCGGGCCGTCGGATGCCGCCTGGGAGAACTCGGCCAGTTGCCGCGCCACGCGGCGCCGAGCCCCATCCGACGGGCGAAATCGCGGGCGCCAGGGCTGCTTTGGGTCGGGCGCGATGCCGATGCACGCCAGAAGCGCCCGCCGCGACTCGATCTCGGGCCGCCCGGGCACGAAGCGCGGGCTGTCGGTCAGCAGAAAGCCGCCGCCGCCGCAATCCCAACCCAGGCGTCGCGGGGCTCCGCTGAGCCACAGCATCAGGGCCAGCGGGAACTCTCCGCGTACGTCGATCGCCAGATCGAAACGCCCGCGGCGAAGCCGCAGCCCCCACCAGATCGTCGAGAGCATCCAGCCGAGCCGGCTGGCTCGCGAGAAACGGTTGACGCGCGACACGTAAACGCAGTCGACCTCGGGCAGGGCCTCGAACACCTCGCGGTTCCAGGGGCCGGCCAGCACCTCGATGCGGGCGTGCGGATAGCGCGCCCGCAACGGCGGGAGCAGGGCCGTCGAGATGACCCCGTCGCCCAGGTGATCGAGCTGCACCAGGACGATCGCCCGCGGCTCGCCGCGCGCGCGCGACCGGCGAATCGCGCTGGCCATGAAGCGAGACAACGCGGCCCCGATCACACGCCCGGCGCCGAACGCGAGCGTCCCGGCAAAATCGATCAGCGCAAACAGCACGCGCCATCGCAGACGCACGTACCGGTAGCGGCCCAAGACCTGTTTGCGAAATCGCGTTTGCCCGGACGATCGGAACACGTCAAAGCACCTTGTCGTAAGCCTGGCAGGTGGCGCGGGCGGCGGCGTCCCACGTGAAGTTGGCGAGCACGTGTTCCGCCAGGCGGGGATCTCTTCGGCGCCGCAGCGCGGCGAGCACGGCCCGGCGGATGCCGGCGCCATCGTGGGGCCGCACGTACTCGGCCAGGTCGCCGAAATACTCGGCGGCGCACCCGCCCCGCGGCAGCACGAGGGGCACGCCCGAGGCCGCCGCCTCGAGGGCCACCAGGCCGGGCGTCTCGAACCAACTGGCCAGCGCGAGGCAACCGCACGCGGCATAGGCGCTGGCCAGCAGGGGATCGTCATGGCGCAGCGCGGGAACGAAACGCACGTTTCGATCGGCCGCGCGCCGGCACGCCGCGCCATACGAGGCGTGGCCCGGAACCGCGTCGCCCAGCACGACCATGGGAACGCCCGCGCCCCGCATCGCGCGGATCAGGCCGAGCTGGTTCTTGCGCGGTTCGATCCTCCCGGGGCAGAGCACGAACCCGCGCCCGCCCACGAGACGGGCGAACGGCTCGGCGTCGCCCCGCGCGAACCGCGGGTCGGTCCCGTTGGGCACGACGTCGATCCGCTCGGCCGGCACGCCGTAGTAGCCGACGAGTTGCTCGGCCTCGGCCTGGGAATTCGGCAGCAACCGATCGACCGCGTGATAAAGCCGCCGGCGCCACGAGGGCAACCCGGTCCATCGGGCGCGCGCCCAGAGCGCGGCGCAACCGGCCAGCCGCCGAATGAGCGGGCGCGGCTCGCGCCACACGCAGGCCGGGGCAAACCAGGCGATCGTCGAAAGCACGACCGGCACGCCCCGACGGCGCGCCGCCTCGACCACCGGCAGATGCTCGGGCAGGCTGCCGAACAGGTGCAGGCAGTCGACCTCGCACAGGTCGTCTTCCCAGGGACGCCACGGTCGGGCTTGCAGCCCCATAACCCTCAGGGCTTGGGCCAGGGCGAACATCTGGACCTCGCCGCCGCCGGGCGCCCCGAGCGCGGTCGGCTTGCCCGCCATCCGCACGGCGACGACCGGGCGGAACTCCGCTTCGGCCCGCCGCCGATCGGCCCGCCTCGGCCCGGTCGCGTTGTCGACGGTCGGCGTCACGGCTAGGGGCTCCAGATTCGGCGCAGGGTCCGCTTGGTCCAATTCCGCCATCCTCGCGGCGCGATCTCCTCGACCGGCGTGACTCGCTCCCAGTCGATCAACTGCCGCACCGTGCCGCGAAGGCCCTCGGGCCGGTCGATTCGCACGTGATGCGCCGATGGCCGAGCCGAACGCTTCTCGTACACCAGCGACTCGGGCGAGAACGAAATCACCCGGTCCGACAGGGGCAGCAGCGCCACGTGTTCGCCGCGGCAATACTCGATCCCCACGCGATAGTCGAACGGAATGCGCGCGGCCTTGGCCAGATACGATTCGCCCGAGCGCACGACCGTCAGCCGCACCTGCTCGCGCAGGCGCCACCAATCGGCGAACCGGGTCATCGTCGTCTTCCACACCGCGCCAAAGGAGCCGACCGTCTCGAGCACCGCCTTGAGAACCTGGGGGTAACGTCCCAATCGACCCGTCGGATGCCCGTACAGGAAAGCCGGCTCGCCGGCCCGGTATCGGGCTTTCAGCAGGTCCTGGAAATACTCGATCGCCGCGCCGGCGGCCTCGTCGGGCGACGGCCCGCGCTTTCCGGTCGAGGCGAGCGTTCGGGCGGCCTCGAGAAACAACCCGAGGCACACCGGATGGACCGGGATCTCCAGAAGCCTGCTGCCCGGAACGAAAAAGGGCAACTCGTCGTAGGCCAAGCCGAACTCCGAGGCGTGCGACACCCCGAGCGCGTCGAGCGCTTCGAGCAGCTCGCGGCAGAACTTGCCGTGCGGGGCACAGAACCCCGAGGGCTCGATCATCGCCGCGCGAAGCACCTCGATGCCGCGCGCGACGTTCCGCAGGTTCTCCTCGGTGGTGCGGTAGGTGTGATGCCAATAGCCGTGCGAGCCCACGTCCAGCCCGCGCAGCCGGGCCAGCGCCTCGGGCACCGGCTCGTAGGTCGATCCGCAGACGAAGTGGCTCGTCGCGTGCTCGTGGCCGGCGATCGTTTCGAGCGTGCGCCGGAAATCGCCCGGATCGTACTCGTCGTAGTCGATGCGGAAGTGGAAGGCCGTCCGATACGGAAACGGAAAGGCCGACAGGCGGAGCCAGATTCCCCCGGCCATCTCGATGAGCTTGCGAAGCTCGTCGAGCACCCGCCGGCGAACCGCACGCTTGTCGACCCGTGCGACCCGTTCGGTCAGCTCCAGGCTCCCAATCGGCCAACGATGGCCGGCGGCGCGCTGGTCGGTCAGACGGACGAACGGATCGCCCGGACCCGACTTGCGAAGAACGTCGACGTCGATGGGCACTTGCCCGGCCCCGGGCGGATCGGTTGGGCGGCCTTGGGAGTCGAACAAAAGGAACCTCGCCTCGGGCGGTCCCCGGCGGCGATCGGCAACGGGAATGCCCTCCTGGGCCAGCGCTTGCCGGAGCCCCGGCGGCACGGTATCCAGAATCAAGGGCAGCAGAGGAAGCCGCGGATTGGCCATGACGACTCGTCTCATGCGAATGCTTGGTCGACTTCGAAAGGGATCGGCTGTTCGGGTAACTCCGGCGCGCTGGGCACGTCGGCCGCGTCGACCGCCGCGCCAACGGGAAACGAGCGAGGTGGAACGTCGGTCCAAAGCCGCTGATGCCGGTCGGCCAGGACCCACTCCGACAGCCCGCTCAGCAGACAGAAGGCCCAGCCTTGGGGCCCGTCGAGGATGCCTTGCTTCCAGATCAGACGCCGCAGCACCTCGCGGATCGGGGCGATCCAGCGGTCGCGCGGCCGGGGCCGACGCCCCGCCTCCACCCGGGCGCGGGCCTCGAGCATTGTGTAACGGTGCATCTTCGCCAGAAAGGCGTGCAGGTCGGCGATCGTTGCGTGCTCGAGTGCGTGGCGAAGCCGGCCCACGCGCCCCGCGACGCGCACCACCTCGTGGACGCTGCCGACCCAGCGGGCGCCCTGCCGGCGGAACAAACGCACGGGACAATCGTCCTGCGTTCCGCTGAATCGCATGGGACGGCCGAAAATCGAGCTGCGGATGGGAATGCGGAAGCCCGCGTGGCGTCCCAGGCCGATCTGTTCGCGTATCTCCGCCATCAGTTCCGGTGCGGGACGCTCGTCGGCGTCGATCGACAGAACCCAGTCGCCCCGGGCCTGCTCGATGGCATGGTTCCGCTGCCGGCAGAAGCTGTCGAACGGCCGGCGCACCACCCGGCATCCGTGCGATCGGGCCGTGGCCGCGGTGCCGTCGGTCGAGCCCCCGTCGACCACCACGATCTCGTCGAACTCGGCCAGTCGCGGCAACAATTCGGCGAGGTTCCGCTCCTCGTCCAGCGCGATGATCGCCGCGGTAACGCGGGGTTCGTTCATGCCGTTCCCCCCAGTCGCCGAGCCACCAGGACGTACCGGGCCGTCCATCGCAGGTTGTAGTACAGGGCCACAATCGCCAACTCCCACCAGAGCCGGCCCGTCAAAAGGGCCGCGACCAGCAAATGCACGCGCACGTCGGCGTTGCCGGGCAAGTGATACGCGGCGCGAAGCCAACGGGCCGCGTTGTGGTGCGGGCGTCCCGCCTGCGTGTTCCGAGGCGGGCCGGCCACGTGCTCTTCGACGTTCAGCCCGTACATGAACAGGTATTTGCCCACCACGAAGGCCATCACGAGCAGCCACGGCCCCGAATCGTCGCACTGGGCCGAAGCGGCCGCGGCCGCGGCCAGGTGGCAGACCACGTCGGTCAATTCATCGACGTTGGCGTCGAGCCAGGCGCCCCGGGCCGAGACCGTTCGTTGCCGCCGGGCGAGCTGTCCGTCGACCCGGTCGCACAACCAGGCCGCGAGCACCAGCAGGCCGGCCAGGGGCGAAAAGTCGGGTCGCCATGCCACGAGGCCCGCGCCGGCCATTGCCAACCCGAGCCCCAGGAGCGTCAGGTGCACGGGCCGAACCCGCGTCGCCACGAGGCGCGACGCCATCCAACCGGCCGCCGAGCAGAGATACCAGCGCGAGATCGGATATCGCGATAGCCGGGTCGTCGCAGGCACGCCCCGTGCTCCGTCCGCCTCATGCGGGGTGGCTGGGGTCGCAACCGGGGTGGCTCGGGTCGCAACCGGGGTGGCTGGAGTCTCAACCAGGGTGTCTGGGGTCGAGCACAGCGAGCCCCCAGGCCCCACCCTGGCCGAGCAGGCGCGCGAAACGCCGCTTCCGCCCAATTCCTCGCCGACGAGGGGCCGTCGCGTGGCCATCGCGCTGTCCGCCGTCGTGCTCACCGGCAAGCCTCGGCCTCGACCAGGGGAAGTGAAGACACGGCTTCGGTGGCCGGAGCCCACGCCGACTCGCTTTGAAGCTGCCGGGGATGAAAGCGACGGAAGAAGTCGCGCTCACCCGATGGGTTGTCGGGCGCCGGCCAAGGGCTCGGCCCCATCGCGCGCCACCGGCTTCGTGCGGCCAGCCACGCCCGCACCAACGGCCAGCGCCGCGCCGCACGAGTCCGCGGGGCTCGAAGCAGATCGAAGACCAGACGGGTGAAAAGCCCGGTCCACTGGCGCGCCCGATGGAGCGGATCGCGCAGGTTCTTCCACTGGAACAGCAGCGTATTCCGCAGGGCCAACCGGTCGCAGCCCTCTTGCCCGAAGACCGAGCCGAAGGTGGCCATGCCCAGGTGGTACGCGACCGACTCGGGCACGTAGCGAGCCCGGTAGCCGGCCAAATAGGCGCGAAACGCGAAATCGAGGTCTTCGAGCCGGCCGGGCAAGTACAGCGGATCGAACCCGCCGAGCATGGCGAACACGTCGCGATCGACCGCCATCGCCGCGCCGGCCGAGGCGGTCAGGCCGGGCCGGTCGATCCACGCTTCATGTCCGGCGAACCGGGCCGTCGCCTGCACCAGCCCCCATCGCCACCGGACCGCGGTTCGGAAGCCCTCGTAGGTCGTCCCGTCGGGAAGCCAGCATTTCGGGGCGGCCATGAACCAGGGCGGCTCGCCTGGGCGCGCGGCCAGCAAGGCCTCGACGAGCGGATCGACGGCGTGCCGATCCAACCCGATGTCGTTGTTCAGCAGGAGGGCCACCGGCCCTTCGAGCCGCGGAACCACGTCGTTGAACGAGCAGAGCCCCCGGTTCGGTCGCCGAATGACCTCCACCTCGGCGAACTCGCGCGCGAGCCAAGCCACCGAATCGTCGCGGGAATCGTTGTCGATCACCGTCACGCGGCAGCGATGGCTCGAAGCCCATGCCGCCTCGAGCACCGAGGGCAGGCACCGGCCGAGCAAGCGGCGTCCGTTGTAGTTGAGCACCAGCAGGTGGACGAGCATGGTGAGGCTTGGGCTTCCTTGCGTGCCTCGGAGCGTTCCTGGGGAGCGCGGCCCCCCCGCTCGATTGGGTCGTTACGAACCGTCCCTGTCGTACGGACTGCACAATAGGAGCAGACGACCTCCGGGGTCAAGACGACTCTTACCAGCCCGCGTCACGATTGCCCACAGATACCCCAGACCTCCCATCTTTATGCCACTCGCCCCCCCCAGTAACGGCAAGGACCGGGTGGCCCCGGGCGGTTGCGCGCCCGGGGACACGCAGTCGCTTTCCGCACCCCGCTCACATCGATGTGCATCGACGCCCAAGCGTCCGCGACGATTATCGCATGCCCTTCCACGGTCGGCCTTTCGTGTTGCGACCGTAACCGAGGCTCCGACCGCGGCTTCTTGAGCCACTTCAGCGGATTGGCAACTCCAAGCATCGCCTCGGCGCGGTTGAAG
>Ga0334894_1001703_pt1 | contig 17395 bp, 8 predicted proteins | sample GraSluR3_MG_6_FD_207225 | JGI IMG/M metagenome (GOLD analysis project Ga0334894, IMG submission 207225) | Sludge microbial communities from methane-producing bioreactor in Wageningen University, Netherlands - Granular Sludge_12_05 R3 | ecosystem: Engineered > Bioreactor > Anaerobic > Unclassified... | reverse complement strand
AAGACTCGCTTCCAGGTGCTGGTCAGGCTCTCCTGGACGGGCTTAGTACCCGCAGGGCTCCGATGAAAGGTTTCAAACTCACGTCATGTTCGCTATCCTCCTTTCCCAAGCTTCTTGGCACGATCCCGTTTTCGCTTATCGCCGCCTTCGCTGTCTGCGCAATGGCGGGAGCCGCTGATCCCGCGCAGAACCTTCTGAAGAACCCGGGATTCGAGGACTCCCTGGAACCGGTCTGGGAGAAGCGCACCCCCGATAGCGCCGACCGCAAGCTCTACCGCGAGGAAGGGGCAGGGCGGAGCGGGGCCGCCGTGGTGCTGGAGAACGCCAATCCCGTCTTCACGCGACTCCGCCAGGGGCACGATCGAACGATCGCCATCGAGCCGGGCAGCCTCGTCGAATTGGGGGCCTGGATCAAGTCGCAGCAGAGCGACGAAGGCGAGACGCTGTTGCAGCTTTACTGCATGGATGAGAATGGCGACATCCTCACGCAGCCGAGGTCGCGGGCCACGACCGGCCCGTTCGACTGGACCCGCAAGCACATGCGGACCATGATCCCGGACGGCACCGCGTATGTGATGGCCTACCTGCAGACTCGCGGCGGGGTGGGGCGAGTTTTCTTCGACGACGTCGAACTAATCGTCAGGCGGCCGCCGGCGCCGAAGGTGCCCGCGCCGAAAGTCGGGCTCCTGACCGATCTGCCGGAAGATCATGCCTGCAGGCAGGAACTGCAAATCCTCTTCGAAGAAGGGCTGACGCCGATCCGACCGGATGGCGCCACGAACCTCCGCGAGTGTGCCGGCGCGCTCGTGCTCTATGAGTCCGAGGTCCCCCGGAGCGTCGTGAAGATGGTGGCCGATTTCGCACGCGATGGCGGGCGAGTCTTCATGGATATTCGCGGCTTTGCCCGCGCGCACGGCGCCGAAGCCCTTCTGGTCGAAGTGGGATCGCTGGAAAAGAAGCCGCTGGAGACGCAGATGGCCACCGGGCTTCGGGTGGTCGCGGCCGACGACGCGACGGCTGGGTTCGAAGTCGGGCAGGTGATGCCGCGAGCCGGTTGGCCGGCGGGAAAGCTCTTCGTCCTGCCGGCCGGATTCTCGCCAGCCCGGCTGAAAGTGCTGGCGGTCGCGCCGGGCGGTGAGCCGGGGCTGGTTCGCCTTGCCACGGGTAAGGGGTCCATCGTGGCGTGCGACGTGCTCTCGCTCCGCGAGCCCTACTACCGCCACGTCGATGCCTACTACAAGTACACGCCGGTGACCGCCGCGTTGACCAACCCGGTCCGGTTCGGCCAGTACTATCCCAAGAAGTTCACCTACGCCGAATACGTCGACGCGATGAAGCGGCTGGCCGGCGAATTTCCGTCGATCCGTTTTCAGGAGGAAGGACCGGCTTCGGAAGACTACCGCCTGTACAGCCTCAATCTCGGCCGGCCCGGCGCGCCGCTCTACTTTTTCTATGCCGCGGCGCACGGCAGCGAATGGGAGCCCGGCTACGGATTGCTGACCTTCGCTCGCCGGCTGGCGGAAGGGCAACTCAACGACGTCGTCGATCTCGAGAAGGTCGAGATCAAGATCATGCCCTGCCTGAATCCCTGGGGCTACGACAACCGGCGGCGTCAGAACGCTCACGGCGTCGATCTCAACCGCCAGGGCGACTATTTCTGGGAAAAGTTCCAGGGGACCGACCGCAATCAAGACGGCCGGTGGGGACCGGGCGACTACGATTGGAAGGGCGACGCCCCCTTTTCGGAACCCGAGGCGCAGACCTACAAAAAGATCGCCGAGCTGCCCAACTTCTATTGCGCCCTGGACTATCACGGCAATACGAGCGCCAAGAGCAACAAGCTCGGAATCCTCCCGGCGAACGGCCATCCCGACAATGAGTTGAGGGCCTTCGAGTTGCAGCGGATCGCGAACCAGCGGCTTCGTGGTCGGCACCTTCTGCGCCAGAACGACGAGGAGACGGTTTCCCAGTATCTTCTCGACCGCGTCTACATCGGCAGTAACACCCCCATGCTCAAAAACACGAGCATGCGCGACAAGTTCGGCCTGGTGGTCGAATTGACGGCGGGCTACGGCTCGTCGTACGGCACCGTCCTGCAGACCGACGTGACTTGCGAGCTGTGCCGGGCCCTGTTGATCGTCTATCCGCCGCCGGCGACCCGGCCGGAGTGATGGCCCGCCGATTCGATGCCGAATCGGAATGCCATGTCGACAACGTGCGTCTTGCCGGTGAGGGCCTTCGAGAAGGCCAAGAGGATGTTCGCGAAGTGTGCGGTCGTCGTCGGCCTTGCGTTGTTCCTGGCGCCGTCCTGTGCCGCGGTCCAGGGCTTGCTGCCCCATGAGCACGTGGTCGTCTTCCACAACAGCGGACGGCTGATCTTCATGCCGATCCGCGATCGCAGGCTGCGGTGCCCCGGGCTGGTGCGATACCTGCCCGCGTCCATAAGCCATGCCCGCTGGCGCAATGCCGACTTGCGGACCGCGCCGGCCAAGATCGTTCGGTGGGCAGGGCTGCCCCCTGGCCGAGGCTGTTTTGCACCTTGCGGGCAAGTTGCGAGACAGACCCTGCGCCCGAGCACCCCATTGGAGCGGTATGTGAAAGGATCGGCAACACCCGGGCCACCGCTACCCGGCGCTACCTGGTGGCCCGCGACGCGGACCTCGATCGGGCAATTCGAGGCGGCGCACAAAGCGGCGCACCAACGCCGCGAAAACCGGCGCAGCGCCCGGCCGCGTCCGGTTGCGGCAACGCGCAAGAGTCGACCGAACCCCTTGAGTCTTGCAGCGTTACGCAGCCGTGCGCAAGTCCTAAGTCTTCGCTGAAAAACAACTTAATGGAGACGAGCGGGCTCGAACCGCCAACCCCCGGCTTGCAAAGCCGGTGCTCTCCCGATTGAGCTACGTCCCCAGTGAGGTCGAAGAAATGACGATATGCTTGAGACCGGATCGCCCGGAGGGCTCGCAAATTTCGGTTCCCAGCCATCTTAGCAACTCGAGGGCCCTTGGCAAGGCTGCTTGCATCGCGGCCCCACACGGGCGATAAAGTACTCCTGGCACGGTCGAGGGTGGAGCGGTCTTCTTGGCGAAAGACGGCACCGCGGCGTGAACCGCAAGGTTTCTCGGTGAACCACCCTGGCACCACGCCGGCCACGAAGGTCGGGCCGCTTTCGGGCGGGAGGCGCGTTGTGGCACTGTCCGCTCGACGCGGGTTGCGGCAACCGGCGTCTCGAGCTTGATGCGCCGTTCGACCTCGTTGTTATCGGTCTGACGGAAGTCTTACCCATTGGTCCCGCCGGGTACGTGAAGGAGAGTTGCGATGCCGTGGAAGATCGTCTTGTCTGGACTCGTTTCGATGATCGTCGTCGCGGGCGCCCGCGCCGAAGAGGTCGTGGGCGAACGTCCCTACGAAATGGTCTGGGCGAACCGGACGGAGGATACCCGGCGGCCCCTTCTCGATTTCGAGAACCTCGAGGGATGGACGGTCGAATGCGACCAGGCCGAGGCGGAATTCCGTCGCTCGCGCGAGCAGCAGATCTGGGGAAAGTACGTGGGCACGCTCACGTACCGGGGCACGGGCAACCAGCCCGTCGTGACGGTGCGTCCGCCGCGGCCGGTTCCGATCGTGGGGCCCTTCGATTGCATCAACTTCTGGGTCTACGGGAACAACTGGGCTTGGGTGCCCGATCCCACGACCCCGCAAGTCGAGGTCCGCGTGGTGCTCGAAGGGCCCGGCGGCCAGCGCGTGCCGGTGTCGATGGGCCGGGTGCGGTGGCGCGAGTGGTGGGTGATGCACCGGCGACTGAGCGCCGACCAGTTGGCCCTGCTCGAGGACGGAGCCAGGCTCGTGGCGATTGAAGTGCTCGGCGGGCGGAACGAAGACGATCGCGTGCTGCACTTCGACAATCTGGCCGTGTACGAGGAACCCTTGCCGCCGCTGGAGTTCGAGCCTCGCCCCAAACGGGGCATCGACCTGCCCGAGGGGCAGACCGTGGGCACGAACATCGGTCCGGGCCGGCTGCCCTTCCCCACGCGCGCAGAGACGATCTTGCCCGACAATCTGACCGACCGCTTCGAGGTGAGCCTGGAATCGGCCGGCGGCGAGTTCGTTTTCCGCTACCGGGGCGACGACGGCGAGTTGGTCTATCGCTACCGGCCGGCCACGGGAACCTTGGGCGACGTGACGGCCGAGTGGGTCGGACGCTCCTCGCCGTTTCGTCCCCTGGTCGACGGGGGCGTCTATTTCGCCACGGAATCGGGGTCGGCCCCGCCCGAGAAGATCGAGGCGGTGAGCTGCCGGCGCGAGGGCGACGCGGTCACTTCGACGTGGAAGTGCACGTTGGGCCAGCGCGCGGCCGAGGTGACGTATAGCTTCCGCTTGTGGCAGAAGTCGCTGGTCGTCGACGTGCGGTGCCCGGGCGGCGAGATCGGCGAGTTTCACGTCGGCAAGGCGGTCGGGGTCGAGGAACCGCGGCTGGTGACGGTTCCCTATCTGGTGGGCGATCAGCACCGCCCGGCCGTGCTGGTGACGGGGGACGTCGAGAAGCCGCTGTTCGTGTTCGCCCAGGTCGACCACTGCCGGTCGAACGCCTCGGCCCTGTGGTTCGCGAACCGGGTGGCCGACGACGGGGCGACGTACAACGGGGGCGCGCGGTATCTGCCCAAGACCGATGGAAACCGCAATCCGTGTTTCGAGCGGCTTTTCGTGACGGTGTCGCCGCGGTTCGAGGAGATCCTGCCGAACATTCCCAACCCGAAATCGCCCTGGATGCACGTGGCCGGCGAGCGCCTGTGGCGGGCCCACGGGGCGTCGAACCGCCAGCGCGACTACGAGCATTGGAAAAAGGTCGCCCGGCACGGCATGACCAAGGTGGTGATCACCGACCACGAGGTCGGCTGGCGCGACGGCGGCGAGAGTTTTACCATGCGAACCCGCGCGGCGCCGGGCAAGGGCGGCGACGAGGGGCAGGCCGAGTACGCCCGAACGATCCGGGCCCTCGGGTTCCGCTACGGCATCTACAACAACTACACCGACTATGCCCCGGTCAACGAGCACTGGAACGAAGACTGGGTCACGCGTCTCTCCGACGGCGAATGGCGCACCGCCTGGCCGCGCTGCTACAACCCCAAGCCGGCCCGCGCCGTCGAGATCGAGTCGCGTCTGGCCCCGATCATCCAGGAGAAGTTCCAGCTCGACACCGCGTACTGCGACGTCCACACGGCGGTCGCGCCCTGGTCGTACTGCGACTTCGACGCCCGGGTGCCCGGCGCCGGCACGTTCGCGGCCACTTTCTACGCCTACGGCGAGATCATGCTCCACCAGAAGAAGACCTGGAACGGCCCGGTCTACAGCGAGGGCAACAACCACTGGTACTACTGCGGCCTGACGGACGGCAACTACGGTCAGGACCAGCGGGCGCGCCTGGACGTGAACCCCTGGCTGGTCGACTTCGACCTGCTCAAGATGCACCCGCTGTGCTGCAACTTCGGCATGGGCAACCTCGGCATGTTCTACGGGCGCGACGTCGGCATCGGCAAAACGCCCGAAGAGCGAGAAAGGCGGCTCGACCGCTTCCTCGCCGCCACGCTGGCATTCGGGCACACGGGGTTCCTCGTGTTCGAGGGGGGATTCGAGAACGCCGTGCGAAGCTACTTCAACCTCCAGCAAGTCCACGCCCACTATGCCCAAGAGACGGCCACGAGCATCCGCTACGCCGACGAGGAGGGCGACCTGCTCGACACCACGGCGGCCGTGGCCTCGGGGGCCTTCCGGCGGTCCCAGGTCGCCGTCGAGTATTCGAACGGGCTGAAGGTAATCGTCAACGGACATCCGAGCGAGACCTGGACCACACCCGACGCCGTGCTGCCGCCCGACGGCTGGTACGTCGAAAAAAGGGGACAGGACCCTTTTTCGCCACCGCCTGATGCGCCCAAGTCCAACCCGCAAGAACTGAAAAAGGGTCCTGTCCCCTTTCTTCTCGCCTATAGCGCGATGGTCGACGGCCGGCGGGCCGACTACGTCGACTCGCCCGCCTATCGGTACGCCGACGGACGGGGCCGCTTCACCCGGTTCGACAAGGTCGCCTGCGACGGCCAGCTCATCGTCCACAAGCACGCCGACGGCGCGTGCGAGGTCATTCCCGTCGGCGACTGCTCCGACTTCGGCGTTTCGTTCGACGGGCGAACCGCCACGGCCGTGGCGCTGGACGAGGCGGGCGACGAGTTGGGGCCCGCCGAGACCCGGCTCAGCCGAGGGCTCGTCTACGTCGTGCCGATCGACGGGGCCATGAGCTATCGCCTCGCGCCGGGCGCACCGCCCGAGGTGAAGGCGACGTGCGATCGCCTGGCGGTCGTGCCCGGCGAGAAGACGACGATCGAGGCAAAGACCTCGCACGCGTTCGAGGTTCCCGCCGAGGCCAAGCCGGGCGAGCGTCTGTGGCACCAGGTCGACGGGGCGTGGATCGACTTCGACGTGCGCCCGCTGGTCACGGCGTCGTTGCGCGTTGCCGAAGCGCTCTCCGTCGTCCTGACGCCGCATCTGGGGCAGCCCGCCGATGCCGAAATCCGCCTGGGCGGCCAATCGCAAACCGTGCGGCTCGTTCCCGAGACGACCGTGCGAGTCGACTTCGACTGGCGGGAGCCTCAGGAAGAGCAGGTTCGCGAAATCCGCCTGGCGGTCGCGGCGGGCGACCTGTCGCACCGGCAAAGCTGGTGGCTGAAGTCGGAACGAACCATCGTGCCGATCGCCATGCCATCGAACGAGTTCGCGACGGGCCAGCGTCTGCGCGGCGGCGACGAGAAGTCGCTGGGCGACGAGACCATGGCCCACGTCCATTGGACCGAGCGCTCGTGCGGCGGCCAGACCCGGCACTGCCTGTTCATGCACCCGCCCTACCGCGGCGGCGTGGGATACGTCTTCGCCCTGTTCGAGCCGATCGAGCTTCCCGACAGACCGGCGGCGGCCTTCCGCTGCGACATTGGCAAGGCCGACGGGAGCGATTCGGGCGACGGAATTCTCTTCCAAATCGCCGTGGCCGACGCCGACGGAACCGAGACCGTCGTCGCCGAGAAGCAGTGGATCGACCATGCCTGGACGCCGCTCGAGGCCGATCTGTCGCCGTGGGCGGGCCGGTCGATCCGCCTCAAGCTGGTCGCCGACGTGGGACCGGCCGACAACTCCTCGGGCGATTGGGCCTGCTGGAGCAACCTGCGGATCGAGAGCCTCGGCCCCACGCTCGTGACCACGGTGCACGACCAGCCGGTCAAGCTGGCGCGAGAGCCGGGGCCCCATGCGCTCGCCGACCTCACGCAGGCCGACCTGGCGCGAGCCCGAAGCGGGTGGCTCCACTATCGAGGCATGGGGCTCGAAAACGGCGGGCGATACGTTTCCCACGGCCGTCTGAACGGCATCGCGCTCGGCCCGCTCCCCGGCGCCGGAGGCATCGAGGGCCAAGGCATCTGGAGCGATGCGGCCCTCGAGCTCCCCCCCGAGGCAATCGCGTCGCTGGGCGAGTCGAACCGTTTCGCGATCGACAACCCGGGAGGCGACAACTTCAAGATCGGCCGATTCTGGATGGAGATCGAACTGCCCGACGGCCGGAAAGCTTCGTCGCAGATCACGAATGCCGTCTACACCCAACCGCCCGAATGGCCCCATGCCGAAGGGACCCTCGTGCCTTTCGGCGAGAACATCGAGGCCGAGATTCGCTTCGCGCTCACGCGGGAATGACGGGGGCATTCGCCGCCTCGTAGTCCTTGTCGATCGCTGCCATGAATCGTGCCGTCATCCACTACGACGAGATTGCCCTGAAGGGCGGGCATCGTTCGTTCTTCGAGCGCCATCTGATCGACAACGTGCGCCACGCGCTTCGGCCGTGGGTGAGCCCCAAATGCCGGCGGCTGAGCGGCCGGATTCTTCTGAGCGGCCTGCCCGACGCGCACTTTCCGGCGATCATGGATCGCCTCGCCGAGGTGCCGGGCATTGCCTGGTTCTCGCGGGTTGAGATGCTCGCGCCCACGGTCGACGCGCTGCACGCGATCGCGGCAGCGTCGGCGGAGCTGCCGGCGCCCGCGGCGTTCCGCGTTCGCGCCCGGCGGGCGAACAAGCGTTTCCCCCTCGATTCCCAAGAGATCGGGCGTCTCGTCGGCGCACGGATCCAGGAGCGGACCGGCTGGCGAGTCGACCTCGAGCGGGCCGATCTGACGATCCACATCGACGTCATGACCGAGGGCATTCTGACCTATCGCGACCGGCGCGCGGGGCTGGGAGGACTGCCCGTCGGCGCCAGCGGCACCGTGCTCTGCCTGCTCAGCGGAGGCATCGACTCGCCGGTGGCGGCCTTCAAGATGATGTGCCGGGGCTGCCGGGTGGCGTTCGTGCATTTTCACAATTTCGGGCCCGATAGCCCCGCCGTTCGCCGCAAGATCGTGGGCCTGGTCGAGCGCCTGGCGCGGTTCCAGCCGCTCTCGCGGCTCCATTTGGTCCCGTTTGCCCGCGTGCAGGCCGACTTGATCGCCGGGGTGCCGCCGAAAATGCGCATGGTGGCCTACCGCCGCGCCATGCTCCGCCTGGCGACGCGCATCGCCGAAACCGAAAAGGCCCGGGCCATCGTGGTGGGCGACAGCGTCGGCCAGGTCGCCTCGCAAACGCTCGAAAACCTCGGGGCCGCCTACGCGGCGACCCCTCTTCCCGTCCTGGCGCCGCTGATCGGCGACGGCAAGCAAGCCATTACCCGCACGGCGAGGCAGATCGGCACCTTCGAGACCTCGATCCTGGCATACGACGATTGCTGCCAGCGCCTCGTGGCCCGATCGCCCGAGACCAAATGCACGGTTCCCCAGATCGGGGCCTGCGAGGACCGTCTGCCCCTCGACCGCCACTACGACGCCCTCGAGCAAACGGAGGTCATCGAAGTGCCGCCCTGGGACGCGCCCGCCGGATCGGCGCCGTGAGGCACGGATCGGAAGACGTCATTTCGTTCCCGCCGGCGCCGCATCGGCTGCCGGTCGCGGCGCCTCGAGCGCCGGTTCGCCTTCCAGGTATCCCAGCCCGGCGAGAAACCGGTCCATGGCCCGCACGGTCTCGACGTAGCCTGAGCCGTCGCCCCGGCCGTGGTTGAAAAAGCCATGCTCGGCGCCGTCGAAGGCGACGAGGGTGCACTCGTTGCCGGCTTCTTCCATGGCCCGGGCGAACCATTGGGAGGTCCGAAACGGCACCGTCGTGTCGGCCGTGCCGTGAAAGATGATCGTCGGCGGCGCGCCCCTGCGAACGTGGTGATAGGGCGAGATGGTGAGCGGATCGGCCCCAATCCGCTCGGCCATTTCGGCCGACCGATCGGGGCGGAAGGGATGCACCCCGGCGACCGGCGCCAGCACGAGCGCCGGATTGAACAGCACGAGGGCATTGGGGACCGAGCAAATCGATGCGTCTTCGTTCGGCTCATCGAGTCCGGCGATCGTGGCGGTGCAGGCGGCGACGTGCCCGCCCGCCGAGCCGCCCCCGGCGGCGATGCGGTCGGGATCGATGCCCAGCCGGTCGGCATTCGCCCGAACCCAGCGGATCGCCGACTTGCCGTCCTCCACGCAACGGACCGCCTTGGTTCCGTGGCGCGACAGGACGCGGTAGTCGGCCGCCAGGGCGACCATGCCCCGCGACGCCAGGTACTTGCATTGCGCTTCGAACTGTCGGGGCGAGCCGCTCCGCCATCCCCCGCCGAAGAAGAACACGATGGCCGGGCGCTTGTCGGCCGCCCGATGCCCCTCGGGAAAGTAAACGTACATCTGCAGCTTCACGTCGCCTGCGGTCTTGTAGACCTCGGCCTTCGCGCCTTCGAGCACGGGCGCATGGTCGCCCTTGGCGCGCGGGCCAGCCCTCGGTTGCCCCTCGAACCACGCGGTCGCGATAACGAGCACGACGGCAGCGATCGCAAGTCGCCTCATGGCATCCTCCCCGGGCACAACGCCCATCCTTCTGCGACGGGACCTTTCACGTATCGTCACCTTCGTCCATCCCCGTGTCAAGCGAACGTCGTTGCCCCGACGTGCGGCCGGACACAGGCCTGGGGTGGCTTGACACGCGCCTCGGTTGCAGTAGCCTGAGAGCCTGTTTCTTCGATCTTTCCCGGCTGTTTCGTCAAAGACTCCACGCCATGGACCACCCTCTGATCGGATTGCCGATCGAAGACCTCGATACCCCGACGCTGCTCTTGGACGGCCCGGCCTGCGATCGCAACGTGCGCCGCATGGCCGAGTTCTTCCGCGATCGCGCGTGCCGGCTGCGCCCCCACTTCAAGAACCACAAGTGCACCGCTTTGGCGCACCGCCAGCAGCAGGCCGGTTTCACGGTCGGCTTCACCTGCGCGAAGCTCGGCGAGGCCGAGGTGCTGGCCGCCGCCGGTATCCGCGACCTCCTCATCGCCAACCAGGTCGTGGGACGCCGCAAGACCGCGCGGTTGATCGAGCTGGCCGGGCGGGCCGACCTGACCGTGGCCGTCGACCACCCCGAGCAGATCGCGGCCCTCTCCGAGGCCGCCTCCGGCGCTGGGGTGACCGTCGGCGTGCTCGTCGAAGTCGACGTCGGCATGGGACGCTGCGGCGTGGCGCCGGGCGAACCGGCCCTCGAGCTGGCCCGGCTGGTGGTCGGGCGGCCGGGCCTCCGCTTTCGGGGCCTCCAGGCTTACGAAGGCCACGTCGTCTACCAGACCGACTTCGACGAGCGGGCCCGGCAAGTGCGCGAGGCGATGCGGCACGCCCTCGAGACGCGCAAGCTCATCGAGGATCGTGGCATCGAGGTCGCCGCGGTCAGCGGCGGAGCCACGTCGACCTATCGGATCACGGGCGCGCTGGACGGCGTCGACGAGATCCAGGCCGGCACGTACCCGACCATGGACTGGCGCTACCGGCAAAACGCGCCCGAGTTCGAGGTGGCCCTGTCGATCCTGGCCCGGGTGATCAGCCGCCGCGCGGGCCTGGCCGTTCTCGACGTGGGCGCCAAGGGGGTGGGCAGCGACTTCGGCCCGCCACGCGTCAAGGGATACGACGTCGAAATCCGCCTGCCCCTTTCCGAAGAGCACTGCATCGTGCGCAACGCGCCCGACTGGCCGCTCGGCCAGACCGTCGAACTGCTGCCCAGTCACGCCTGCACGACCTGCAACCTGTATCGCGCGATGGTCGTGCACGCCGACGGCCGGGTGGCCGACGTCTGGCCCATCGAGGGATCGGGCCGGCTGCAGTAATCGTTCCCGGCGAAACGCCCGAACGCCACGCCGACAAAGTGGGACGGGCGCGCTCATTGGGCCCCCCCACTTCTTCCCGATCGCTCAAGCGAGTCTGGCTCGCTTCTTCCCCCGTTGGGGAACAAACTCGCCGTAGCCGTATCCCGCTCGCCTGGAAGGGTGGGGCCGTTGGGGGACAAATCGCGAATCCTCGGAATCCGCCGCCCCGGACGGGGGGAGTTTTTGGGCAACGGCTCGCGTCTTTTTCCAGTTTTGACGCCCGTTCGGGTGATCGCGTTGGGGAACATCTCTCGCGCCGGCCGCGATTCGAGCCCCATCAGGGGGGGCCGTCGGGGAGCCGGTCGCAGGCGTCTCGACGCGCCTGCAGCATCGGCGCACGCAACTCCGCAGCCCTGCCCTCCCGGCCGCACCATAGGGGCCGGATGCCCGCGCTCCGCGCGGCGTCGTCCCATCGCACGGTCGCCAAACACGCCGCACGCCCGTTCCACGCGGCCAAGCACAAAGCGCCCCTCGTCGAGCGGTCCCCAGGTCCTGGACCCTCCCGCTCGCGCGCGAAAAGCGTTGACATATACGGATGTCCACTGATGTTACGCAATCCTGGGTGATATGTCAACGGCGGAATAGCCCACCCTTCCGGCGGGTAGCGTGGGCGGGCATCGACGCGGAAAGCGTTCGTCCTCAACCCTCCGGCAAGCCGGCGCAGCGTCCGCGTCGTTCGCCTCGGGAAACCGCTTCAAGAAGGCTCCGTCTGCCTGCCGCAAGAGTTGCGTGAGGCAGACGCCCGTGCGAGCACACCTCAGCACGTTCCGCCCTCCGAAGCTCGCGCTCTTGCAGGCATGCTCGCACTGTAGCACGCCGGCGAGGAAACAGAACCGGCGTGTCCTTTTTGTCCTTCAATCCTCCCCCACGGGGGCCAAGCTCTGCTTCGCGGGCGATTCGCCCACCTCGCTGGCCAGTGGCCGCTGGGTGCCGTCGATTTGGATCGTGCCGCCGAGGCGGTCGGTGGTGAAGGCGATCTGGGCGGGGCCGACGGCAACGGCGACGGATCCCGCGCGGGTCACGGCCGTGGCGGCGGGAACCGCGTCGGTTTGGGCGTCGGAGGCGGTCAGCACGTGGAGGAAGTAGTCGACCGTTGCGGGCTCGGCGGAGGAGATCTCGACGCGGCAGGCGGGGGCGGGGCCCGTGTCGCGCCGGGGCGGATAGGCGCGTCCGCCGTAGCGGTAAAGGTCGTCGCCCGAGACCAGACGGACCTCGGCGTCGCGCGGAAGCAGGGTCTCGACGAACAGGCGTCCCTTGCCGTTGGTGACGACCAGGCGCGGGGCCTTGCCCGTGGGCTTTTGCATGGCCTGCAAGAGCCAGGTCTTTTTGAGGCCGGGGCGTTTCGACTTCACGCGGTCGAAGAGGACGAAGGTGTCGGGGCGCAGGTAGACGATCTGCCGGGTGAAGCCGTCGAGCTTGTCGCGCGCGTAGGCCCGGGTGGCGTCGCCTGCCACGTAGAGGTACGAGCCGCGGTCTTCGAAGGCGACGAGGTCGGCGACGTCGTAGAGGGATCGCTGTTTGTGCCATTGCCGCGGATCGGCGACGGCCCCATTGTGATGGGGCCAGGCATGGGCCTGCCCGCCGTCGTTGCCCGAGACTGGGCCGGCCCGGATGCCGCGCCACGAGTCTTCGTCGGGATCGTGCACGAGGATCGTGCTGTGGGCGACGGTGCGCAGATGGTAGTTGACGTCGTGGCTCGAGCCGAAGTCGTCGTAGTGGCCTCCGTCGCCGGCCAGCTCCTCGTGCTTGTAGATCAGGAAATGGCCCACGTCGAGGTGCTGGTGCGCCGTGAAGCGGTCGCCGCACTTGAAGAAGAAAGTGGAGTGTTGGAGTGATGGAACGATGGGCCCCATCCGTGCCGAATCCCATTATTGCAACACTCCAGCATTCCCAGCGTTCCATCATGGCCTATCCCCTGCTTGGTTGCGGCCACGCGCCGCGTTAGGGCAGGATCGCGACGCTCTGCGGGCCGACGCGGGCCGGGCCCACCAACGCCTCGCGGTCGGCGAAGTTGACGACGACCGTCCGGCGGACCTCGGGCAGGTGGACCGCCAGGCACGGCGGCTCGCCCGTGACGCTGCCCGACGGCGCGCTGGGCGTCTGCATCGGGTCGCAATCGCTCACCAGCACGAGCTGGCGGAACCACTGCCCGGCGGAGACTTTGCGGGGCGGTGTGCCGGGCGGCGGGCCGAAGTACAGCTCGTGCCCCAGCAGCGATTCCTCGACCGCGGCCGCGTCGCCGGGATAGGGGCTTTCGCTGAAGTCGGGCGCGCGCCGCCGCTTCTGCATGAGCAGGAAGCTCCCCTCGCCCGCCAAGGCATGGATCGAAAGCAGCTTCTCGACGGTCACCGAGCGCACCGCCAGGTCGTGCCAGGTGTCGCGCTCGGGATGCGGAGGAAAGGTCCTCTCGGCCTCGCCCGCCTTCAGGTGCACCCGATGTTCGTTGAACACGTCGGCGGCCAGGCGGAGTCCGAGTCCGGCGCTCTGCTCGACCTCGATGGGCTCGAGCGCTTCGCACAGATCGACGAAGAGCGCGGGCCCTTCGGGCAGGGCGACCAGCGCTTGATGCTGGCGCACCAGCGGCTTGCCCTGGCGCGGGGCGGTGGCCGCCCGCTCGATCGTCCCCAGCGACCAGAAGCCGCCTTCGAGCGGGCTGGTGCGGCAGGCGAGGATCCTCTTCGTGGCGACCCCGCCGGCCACCCGGAGAATGCCCGTCGCGTTGTGGTTGAACTTCAGCAAGTGCGGCAGGGCGATCGGCTGCACGATCGCCTGCCACTCTCCGTAGGCCGACCGCCAGGAGCACGATGCCCAGCGGTGGCGGTCGCGGCACCAGACGAGCCGGGCATTGGGCTCGTCGTAGGTTCCGACGTTGCGGGCGTTGTATTGCTCCTCGGTGGCCGGGGGCGGCATGGCCGACGTGTCGGCGTGTTCGAGCACCCAGAGGGCGCAGGCCAGCGTGGCCCCGCTGATGGCCTCGTACCAGGCGAAATCGGTGTGGTAGTCGTGCTGGAGCCGGGCCAGCCGCGACCCCTGGATCGGTCCCCCGGTCAGGGACTGCTGCTTTTCGGCCAGGGCCAGCCACTCGGAGGCCAGGCGCACGGCGTCGGGGTCGCGGAACCTGGCCCCGGCGAAGATGCCGATCGGCAGGACATGGTCGTTGCCGTAGCCGTAGGCGTTCCAGTCATCGCCGGCGCAATGGATGAACCGGCCGTTGGCGAACGTGGCCTGCTTCATGCGGTCGAAGACGAACCGCCAGTTGTGCAGATAGACGTCGGCGTTCCGCTCGGCCTCGGGAAGCATCTCGTCGAGCAGCTTGGCGTATGCCTGGAGCGCGAGAGCCCAGCCCACGTAGCCGGGGTGATAGAACCCGTGGTGCTCCTGAATTCCGCCCGGCTCGAAGTTGGCCCCTTTGACTCGATCTTTCAGCGGCTTGCCGCCGATCGGGCGGTCGGAGGTCACGTCGTCGGGAACGCAGATGCTGTTGAGCGAATACTGGATGGCCGCTTCCCGCCAGGCGGTCTGCCGCGCCGAGTCGGACAGGGCCACCCGCGCCGCCTGGATCAGCGCCGTCGACCAGGCGTTCGACTCTCCCACCGAGGAGCCGCCCAGCCGGGGCAAGGTTCGTCCCTTGCCGATGCCGACTTCGATCTGCCAGTCGGCCTCCCACGCGAGGATCTTCAGCAGTTGCTCCCGTTCGGCCGGAGCCAGTCCCGGGAGCATGAGCATGCCCGACGTGCCGGCAAACAGGTCGGCGTGCCAATCGTCGCCGCCCCAGAAGTTGCCGCGGGCTCCCCACTTGAGGACCATCGGGTGCTCGATGGGCGGCACGGCCACGTGACCGGCCAGGGAGAGCTTGACCAGTCCGCGGAGCGGCCGCGCCACCGCTTCGTCGGGGTTCGCCCTGGCGAGCCAATAGGCCGCCGCCGCCGCGGCGAACTGGTTGCCGGCCACGTTGCGGTAGGGATGGCCCGCTTGCTCGAGCTTGGGGCTGATCGTGTACAGGTCGGTGCCGGGCACCGGGCGGACGTACCCCGACAGCCAACGGCACCAGCGGTCCAGCACGCGTTCCGTGCGCTGCTCGAGTTCCTCGGCGACCACGGAGGGCGGATTGCGGTCCGGCGCGGGGCGGTCGGCGGCGACGGCGGGAACGGCCGCCAGCAACACGCCCAGCAAGGTCACGGTGAAGCGGCGTCTGATCATCGGAAACCTCCTGATCGAGTCGACCCAAGGCGCGGCCGTCTGCGAGCGAACATAACCGCCGGGAAATCGGGCCGCAAGCCGGCGGATCGCGGGCTCCGGCCGGCGTCACGCGAACACGACGTGCTCGCGCAGAAATCGATCGACCGCCTTGTAGAAGTGCTCGACGGTCTCCCGCTTGCGCCAGCCGTGCCCCTCGCCTTGGTAGACGTGGTACACGTGGGGCGTGCCGTTCTGCTTCAAGGCCGCCACGATGGCTTCGGACTGCGCGCGGGGCACGATCTGGTCTTCGTCGCCCTGGAAGACCGCCAAGGGACGGCGTATGCGCCCGGCACGCAACACGGGAGACCGATCGCGATAGATCGGGGCGGCCTCGGGCAGGGGGCCGAGCAGCGTATCGAGGTAGCGGCTCTCGAACTTGTGGGTCTCGGCGGCCAGGTGGAACTGGTCGGCCACGCCGTACAGGCAGATTCCGGCGGCAAAGGCGTCGGGCCGGCGGACCATGGCCTCGAGCACGGTAAAGCCCCCGGCGCTTCCGCCCATGATCACGGTCCGCCCGGGATCGGCCTTGCCCGACTCGGCCAGGTGCCGGGCGCCGGAGATGCAGTCGTCGACGTCGCACTCGCCCCAACGGCCGCGGAGCTTGAGCATGTACTCGCGCCCGTAGCCGGTGCTGCCCCGATAGTTGACCACGAGCACGGCATAGCCCCGCGTGGCGAGAAACTGGGCGTCGGCATTCCAGCCGGCCCGGGCCTGCGAGGTGGGCCCGCCGTGCACCAGGACGACCAGGGGCGGTTTGCCCGTGCCGCGAAAGCGGGCGCTGGCCGGGGCATAGTACAGCCCGTGGGCCCGTTGGCCGCCGTCGGTCTCCCAGGTAAGGGCCTCGCACCGGGCCAGGGCCGCGGCCGGGACCGTTTCGCTCCGCGATCGGGCCACGACGCGCGTGCGCCCGCTCTGGAGATCGTGGTCGACGACGCGCGGCGGAATCGCCGGACCGCTGCCCACGAACGCCACGCGCCGGCCGGCCGGCGCCACGGCGACCTGCGAGACTTCGGTATAGTCGGAAAGCTCGGCCACCGGCGCGCGCTCGGCCGTTTCGAGGTCGATCCGCTCGATCCGCTGAAATCCGCCCTCGTTGCAGGCGGCCAGCAGTTGCCGGCCGTCGGGGGCGAGCCCGTAGGTTCGCATGTCCTGGAGCCAGGCGGGCAGGCCGTATTCGAGGCCCTCGGGCGTCAGCCACCGGCGCTCGGCGGTGTCGAGGTCGCATAGGCCGATCCGCCCCCAGCCGGTTTCGTCGGAGACGAAGAGCACGCGGCGTCCGTCGGGCGTGAACTCGGGCTGAAAGACGGCCGTCTCGGGTCCGCCGGCGATCTTCCGCACGTCGACGAGCTTCGGAAACCGGTCACCCGCCACCGAGGCCGCGTACAGGACGGTGCCGTCCCAGGGCATGTTGGGGTGATCCCAGGCGATCCAGGTGAAACGTTTTCCGTCGGGGCTCCAGCGGGGCTGCATGTAGAAGTCGTGCCCCTCGGTGAGGATGCGCGACCAGGCGCGCCCTTCGGCGTCGACCACGGCAAGCCGGTCGATCGCGTCGTTGTCTTGATGGACGTAGGCGACCCACCGCCCGTCGGGCGAAACGGCCGGCGAGGCGGCCTTGCCGAACTTGGGGGTGATCGCCCTGACCTGCCCGCCGCGGAGCGGCTGGCGGAAGACGCGGCCGTCGTTGTGGGCCACGAAGTAGACGTGCCCCCGGTGGACCGCGAAATCGCCGCCGCCGTAGCTCACCTCGGCCCGCACGCCGGGGTCGCAGGTCAAGTCGACGGGAGCTTCCACCGCCGATCGCTGCGCGACGAGCACGCCCTGTCCCGAGCGGTCTTCGAGCCACACCAGGGTGCGTCCGTCGGAGTCCCACCGGGCCGCCTCGAGGCG
>Ga0334894_1001685_pt1 | contig 17538 bp, 18 predicted proteins | sample GraSluR3_MG_6_FD_207225 | JGI IMG/M metagenome (GOLD analysis project Ga0334894, IMG submission 207225) | Sludge microbial communities from methane-producing bioreactor in Wageningen University, Netherlands - Granular Sludge_12_05 R3 | ecosystem: Engineered > Bioreactor > Anaerobic >... | reverse complement strand
TATCTATCTAAAGTTATTGTTTCATCAGTTCTTTTTATTTCTCCATTAACTCTAACTTTAGTATATCCTTCTTTGTTTAGTTCTTCAAAAACTCTTTCATAAGTTCCTTTTTTTTGTCTAATGATTGGTGAAAGAATAATTATTTCATCTTTAAAAGAAGCTAAAATATTTTCTGTTAGCTTTTGAGGAGATTGATTTTCTATTTTTTGAGAAGGATGATCAGGACAAAAAGGAGTACCAACTCTTGCATATAATAATCTTAAATAATCATAAACTTCAGTAACTGTTCCAACAGTTGATCTTGGATTTTTAGAAGTTGTTTTTTGTTCAATTGAAATTGCTGGAGATAAACCATCTATAGAATCTACATCTGGTTTTTTCATCATCCCTAAAAATTGTCTTGCATATGCAGAAAGTGATTCAACATACCTTCTTTGCCCTTCAGCATAAATAGTATCAAAAGCTAAAGTTGATTTTCCTGAACCTGAAAGACCAGTAATAACAACTAATTTATCTTTTGGTATAGTTATATCTATATTTTTTAGATTGTGCTCTCTTGCACCCTTAATAACAATGTCTTTTAATGCCATGAATTATCTTTCTTTTTAGCTTTAAGTATTTTTATAAAATAAATATAAATATGATTTTTAAATCATATAAAAGTAGTAATATAATATAGAGAGAAAATATTTATAAAAGGATGCAAGGTGCCTGGCCAATAAAGAAAATAAGAAGTTTTAAAGAAAATCTTTAACTTAAAAGGAGTAGATAAACCCAATAATACATATAAAATTAAAAAATAAGCTTAAAATACACTTAAAACATAAAATATACTAAAAGTTAACTATTTATTATGTAGTGAATATTTAAAATAAGGCCTAAAGATTTATAAAGAGAAAAATACTATTTAAAATATTAAAAATTTAACAATAAAAATAGAAAACTATTAAGTGTATAGGCACTTACTGGTCGAAAAACAGTTCAAGAAAACATTTAGCTTTATAAAATCTCAAGTCCGCAACCCAAAAAGCATCAAACACTTAGGATACTGCTGCTTCCTTCCGGATCTGACAGGGTTTACTAAGATATTCGATCTTAATGGACGAACCGTCAGCAATTTTACAAAGAGTGCCTCCTTGCTTATTTGCCTTCCAGTAATAATCACTCCGGCTATGTAGATTTCCGGTAACAGGAGACTACAACCCCCCCAGCTAGCCTATACAAATAATTAAAGTGACGATACATTTAAAAACACTTTGGACAATATATATAACATAAAAATAATGTATTAATTCACTAAAAAACAAAAAAAGGTGTGTTAATACCTTATAAACAAAAAAGAAGCTTAATTTAAGCTTATTTTAATAATGAGGTGGATTGGATGAGATCAATTGTATCAAATGCAGTAGAGCATAAATCTGCAGCTGCTGAGAACATAAACGTTAAAGACAGCGAATTTGCAGCCCCAAAGATCATGGTTATGGGAATTGGTGGTGCAGGAAATAATTCTGTAAACAGAATCTGTGCAATGGGTGTTGCAGGTGCACAACTTGTAGCTATTAACACAGATAGACAACACTTAGGTATTATTTCAGATGATATTACAAAATTATTAATTGGAAAATCAGTAACAAATGGTTTAGGTGCTGGTGCATATCCTGAAATTGGTGCAAAAGCAGCAGAAGTTTCAAAAGCAGCATTAGAAGAAATCTTAGATGGTGTTGACATGCTTTTCATTACTGCCGGAATGGGTGGTGGAACAGGAACAGGTGCAGCTCCAGTAGTAGCTCAAATCGCAAAACAACAAGGTGCAATTGTAATGTGTATAGTAACTTATCCTTTCGCACTTGAAAGAGCACGTTTAATTAAAGCTGAAGAAGGAATTGACCTTTTAAAAGATATTTGTGACACAGTTGTTGTTATTGATAACAATAGACTTGTTGAATTAGTTCCAAACCTTCCAATGCAAGATGCTTTCAGAGTAGCTGATGAAGTAATTGCAAGAACAGTAAGAGGAATTACAGAAACAATTACACAACCTTCATTAATCAACCTTGATTACGCAGACATTAGAACAGTAATGGGTGGTAAAGGATTATCAGTTATCGCTGTTGGTGAATCACAATCTGTTAATAAAGTTGAAGAAGTTGTTGAAGACACATTAAAGAATGCTCTTTTAGATGTTGATATAACTGGTGCAACAGGTTGTTTAATCCACATTACAGGTGGAACTGAATTAACTTTAGGTGAAGCTAACGCTGTTGGTGAAATGTTAACTGACCAAACAGATTCAAATGCAGCTGTTATCTGGGGTGCAAGAATTGATCCTACTTTCGAGAATAAAATAGAAGTAATTGCTATTTTCACTGGTGTAAAATCACCATTCATCAAAGGAAGTAAAATGTTTAGAGGAAAAGATTCACCACAAAGCTACAATAGTGGCAAAGGTGGAAGATCTTACGATGACAACTACGGTTTAGATGTTTTATAAGTAAAACATCTTTTTCTTTTTTTTCTTTTTTTTATTTCATTATTTTTAAAAAATAAATCTATTTCTATAATTTTTAAATATTATTACAAATTATTCTTAAATATACAAAACTATTTATCAAATAGAATCAGATAAAATTTTAGTTTTTAAAAAGACATATAGTTTTTTACTCTTTTAAAAACTAATAATATAGTTAAGGGTCGCGAACACAACGTACATTGTCGCTATAGTACTTATAGGCGTTGCTCTGACCATATCTACCGAATGCATAAGCATGGGTCGTGGTGTACTCGGTACTTGCCCAATAATAATTGGTTAAATCAACCCAACTTCCAGCAAAATCCCCTTTCAAAATATTATCATTTCCTGTGTATATCGCAGATAATTGATCTATCGCAGGAAGATACCAATCATCATAACCCACATATGAATCAACAAGATCATAACAAATTCTTGCAGCATAACTAGTACTTGTTCCATAAGCCGCTACGATTATATTGGTATTAGAAGCACCATTAGTAGTAGAAGTTGCACCAGTAGTTACCGTTGTATTTGGTCCCCACACAACATTTGCAGAATTAGTTGGATGAATATATAATTTTGCACTATTATACATTATATAAGGCAATTCAGGAGGAGGTGATACAATTATATTTTTGGTATTTGTCACAGTTTCTAAATCATCAGTAACACTTAAAGTAATTAAATGAGTACCAGTTGACAAACTTGAAGAATTAATATTACAACCAGAACCTAAAGAACCATCAATACTTGATGACCAAGTACAAGTATAACTTCCAAATGTGTTAGTTGCGCTTCCAATAAAATTAATATTATTATTTTCTGAAAATGTAGAATCAGTTGATGGAGAAGAAATAGATGGAATTAAACTACTTTTTACAATTATAGTTTTAGTTGTACTTACTGTTTCTAAATCATCAGTAACACTTAAAGTAATTAAATGAGTACCAGTTGACAAACTTGAAGAATTAATATTACAATCAGAACCTAAAGAACCATCTCTATTTGAATCCCAAGAACAACTATAAACACCATAATTATTATCTATTGTAGAAGTAAATGAAACCTCATCTCCAGTTAATGAAACGAAATTGATAGAAGGGGTATTTATTGTTGGAACTAAACCGTCTTTTACAAGTATTGAAACATTAGTGTCTTGAGTATCACCAGAATCAGTTACTTATAAAGTTATAACATGTGTGTTTACAGTTAAAGAACTTGTAGAAAAATCACACTCTGTGCTTAAGTTACCATCAATGTTTGAAGACCAAAGACAAGTGGGAGTTGAACTTGCATTTGTAATGGTTGAATTAAAATCAATATTTGATTCAAAATAATTTATGGAATTGTTTAATGGTGAATCAAGAGAAAAACTAAAAGTGCATAAGGAAGAATCATAATAAGTTGCAGTTACTGAAACATTAATATATTCGTTTTCAGAAGTGATTAAATCTACTGAAAACTTAGCTTCTGGAACGCAACCAAGATCTAACTGAGCTAATTCACTAGAATTTAAAGTGATATTTGTGTCTAATGTGTGAACTGTATTTAAATAAGAATAATTTTGAAAACTATTTATTTTGTAACCAGTAATTATTACATCTTTACTGGTATGTGCGTTTTTTAAAATTAGTGAGGTGCCAGTTAAGTTTTCTTGAAAAATAAAACCGGTTAATTCTGATTTACTATTAACTTCTTGAGCTAATGATAAATTAGTATTAGTAAAACCTTTCCCCCATAAAACAATCATGCCAATTACAGCAACTGCAACAACAATTAAAAGAATTGTAGCGATTAATGGAGATATTGATTTTTTATTAGTTGAAGTTAAATTTAATTTTAAATTATTTAATTTAGACATAAAATAATCTTGTTATAAATATATTTATAAATTACATAAAAGAACATAAGATATATAAAGATATTTATTTAAAAAAATTACCTATTTAGAAAAAGTAAGTAGTTTCAATTAAAGCACCAATAATTAAACAAAGTAAAGTTAATAAAAACCAATAAAATAAATCTCTACTTGCATGCCATTTAAATGGTGTTGAAAAAACACCCTTAAATAAATCTCTTGCAAAAACAGCACCGATTACACTTGCAATAAAATATGCTAACACTTCAAAAAAACCATGAGGCAAGAAACCTAAAAAACCAATAAAACCATGCTTTGCAATTACAAAAGAGGCCGAAATTCCAGTTACATTTACAATTGAAGTTATATAATTAATAATTATTACAGCTAAAAGAGAGGCATTCCATGCAATTAAAAATAAACCACCTGCACCATAAAAGAAAGAAAGAACAATTGCAGCAAAGACCACAAATAAATTATTTTTAAAAATAGTATTAAAAATACTTTTAAATTTACTACTAATCTTGAAAATGAGTTATTTTCAATACAATCTGATTTATTATTAGATAATTATGTTATTTATCCATATAGATCATTTAAGGTTTATGAACCTAAAGAAAGGATTATTAACGCTCCTTGTTTTAGAGATGTTGTTGTTCAGGTTCGAAGGACTATTGTTCAAGTTCAAGTTCAAGACCCCGGCATTAGAGCTATTGTTCCAGTTGCCCCCACGAAGAAACGCGTGCTTCTTATTTCTGTAAAAACCCTTGTTCTTTTTTTAAAAAAGAACAAAAATAGATTATAAGTAAGGGTTTTTATACATTGTGCTTAATTAAACCACCCAAAAGATTACCCATATTATTTAATTTTAAAGACATTATTTCATATTTTTTAAAAGAAATTAAATTTAAATCAAAAGAAAGTCTAATATATATTCTTAAAAGCTCTAAATTTTGATCTGCTTTGTTAAGACAATTTACTTTTTGTTTAGAATAAATTATAATATTACTAAGTAAAGATATAATTTGTTTTTTAATATCTTCACCTAAAGTAAATTTATCTGATTTTGGTAATTTTTTTATTTCTGGATACATATAAAGTAAAAAATTATAAGTTTCTTTATATAACTTTAAATCATTGAGCATAAATTATTCTTTTTCTTCAATTTTTTTAATTAAACCATTATAATATTTGATTTTATCTTCAAATTGATTATAAATATTTAATAATGACTCTTTAGAAATAGAATTATTTAATTCACTAATTATTAATAAATTTGATTGGGTTTGAGAAACACAATCCCTTGAAGAAGAATATAAGAAGGATTTTTCAGAAGGATGAAATTTATTATAACCTTTAGATAAATATGATAATATATTTAATAAATTAGAAATTGTATTTTCATATAAGTAATCATATGTTTTTAAAGAAACTTTATTACTTTCTAAAAGTGTATATGTTTCAATAACAATCGGAAAAAGCTCTTTGTAAACACCAAAATTTAAAATTCCTTTATCGGTAGATATTAAACTCATTTAAAATCACATAAATATATATTAATATTATTAGTATAAAGGGTTAATGACACACACAAAAATTGCAGGGGCCCGAAGAACACGGGCCCTATGGTTTGGTCTTTATTTTCGTGCCCTTTTAACACACATTTTTTTTAGTTTTCACACATTTTTTTTATTTATTTTTTATTTTTTTTCCAAACCTTTTTTCACAAAACCAAACTTTCAATCATTAAATACCAATTCGGTTTTCCGTCTTGCCGTCTAGCCGTCTCACCCGTCTAAATATATGGTTTGGGGATAAAATACATTCTTTCTTTTAAAGACTACTTGACACAGCGCAGGCCGAGGGAGATGCTCTGGAACGAAGGACCCCTGTACAAGTTCAAGCTCAAGACCCCCGCAGAAGAGGTATTGCTCCAGCTGCCACCACGCATAAACGCGTTTTCAGTAGTTGAACCTGCTAAATAAAAATTATATAACATACCTATACCATTACTAGAAGTATATTCCTTGCCTACTTCAAAATTATAAGCATCTCTACCTTCTGGGCCATAATTAGTTACAGCAGTATATTCTAAATAACCTGTACCTACTGGAGGCATATTTCCCCTAGTTATTGTTTTATCCACCCATTGATAAACATTCCCAGCTAAATCCCAAATTACTTCACCATTTGATAAGGTTAAAGTTCTTCGTTGGTTACCAGTAGTTTGACCAGTTCCATAATAACCATCATTATCAGTTGACGCTTCTAATGCACCATTTGGAGCTGAATCATTATGACCAGAATAAATATAGCCTGAACCAACTACTCCAGTTGACCAATTAGAAGGAACTGATTCTATATTTCTTGCAATAGTCATCCATTCTTCATTTGTGATTAAATGACCACCAATTGCAGAACAAGCTGCAATTGATTCAGTTTGAGTTATTTGTGCTACTGGAGAACCTTCCTTTGTTGAAACTAAGGTTCCAGAGCTAGAACAGTTTTGATAACTTAAAGTATTATCTGTTAGACTACCTGCTGCACATGATGGATAAGCAGAAACTAAATCTCCTACACCATCACCAGTCATATCCATTTTCATTTGATATTTTGAAACACAAAAGTCAGAAAGACTATAAGTTGCATTACCAGGAACTAGAATATAACCAGTAGGACAAGAAAAAACAACAATTAAACTAATAGTTGTACTAATAGTTTCTAAACTATCAGTAACTGATAAAGTAATAGTGTGAGTACCAATTGATAAATTTGAAATATTAAAAACACACTCATTTCCTAAAGAACCATCAATACTTGATGACCAAGCACAGGTATAACTTCCATATGTGTTTGTTGCACTTCCAGTGAAATTAATTGAATCACCATAACTAAAAGTAGCACCACTTCCAGGAGAATCAATGGATGGAATTAAACTGGTTTTTACAGTAATAGTTTTAGTTGTACTTATTGTTTCTAAATCATCAGTAACACTTAAAGTAATTAAATGAGTACCAGTTGACAAACTTGAAGAATTAATATTACAACCAGTTCCTAAAAAACCATATACATTAGAATCCCAATCACAGGTATAACTTCCAGATGTGTTTGTTGCACTTCCAGTGAAATTAATTGAATCACCATAACTAAAAGTAGCACCACTTCCAGGAGAATCAATGGATGGAATTAAACTGGTTTTTATAATTACATTTTTAGTGGTACTAACAGTTTCTAAATCATCTGTTACACTTAAAGTGATTAAATGAGCACCAATTGATAAATTTGAAATATTAAAATCACAAAAAGAGCCTAAAGAACCATCTCTATTTGAATCCCAAGAACAAGAATAACTTCCAAAAGTATTTGTTGCACTTCCAATAAAATTAATATTATTATTTTCTGCAAATGTAGAATCAGTTGATGGAGAATCAATAGATAGAACTAAACTAGTTTTTACAGTTATAGTTTTAGTTGTACTTACTGTTTCTAAATTATCAGTTACACTTAAACTGATTAAATGAGTACCAACAGATAAAGAAGAAATATTAAAATTACAATCAGTACCTAAAGAACCATCTCTATTTGAATCCCAAGAACAACTATAAACACCATAATTATTATCAACAGTGGAAGTAAATGAAACCTCATTACCAAACAAAGAACCAGAATTATTTAAAGGAGTATTAATAGTTGGAACTAAACCGTCTTTTACAAGTATTGAAACATTAGTGTCTTGAGTATCCCCAGAATCAGTTACTTGTAAAGTTATAATATGTGTGTTTGCAGTTAAAGAACTTGTAGAAAAATCACAATCTGTGCTTAAGTTACCATCAATGTCTGAAGACCAAAGACAAGTGGGAGTCCCACTTGCATTTGTAATTGTTGAATTAAAATTAATAGTTGATTCAAAAGAATTAATTGAATTTTCCAAAGGAGAAGTTATTGAAAAAGAAAAAGTACATTCTGAAGCATCAAAAAACTTAGAAGTGACAGGAAAAGAAATATATTCATTAGAGTCTGTTAAAAGTTCAATTGAAAAATTCTTCTCTGGAACACAACCTAAAGTTAATTGAGCAATGGAATTTTTAGATAATAAAAAAGATTCATCAAGATAATGATATTTATTTAGATAAGCATAATCTAAGGAACTGTTTATTTTATAACCAATAATAGTTTTACTTAATGATGTGTGTGTGTTTTTTATAAAAAGATTTTTACCAGTAATATCATCTTGCCAAACAAAATCAGAAACAGTTTTATCTTCAGAAAAAGTATAAGTGGAAGTTAAACTTTCATTTGTAAAGTTTTTACCCCATAATAAAATTACACCAATAACTGCAACAACTACAACTATAATTAAAATGCTTGCTATCAATGGAGAGATAGATTTTCTAATTTTATTTTTTGAAAAAATCTTTTTTATCATAAATGAAATTAATTTCTAAAATTATTTTATAAACTAGCTATAAAGTAGCTATAAAGTAAATAAAAAAGAAAGGCAAAGAATTTATAAATATATCTAATCTACTTGAATATTAAATAAAAAAACTATATTTTAGAAAATAACAACTTTACAATCATTTAAAACAAAAAATACACTATTTTTATACATTTCTTTACACTATTATATTAGTACTTTTCACAAAAAAAATACAAAAGCAAAAAAGGAGTTTGAAAACAAATGAAAATAAAAATAACATTTCCAGATGGTTCCATAAAAGAAATTGACTCTGGAAAAACAGCAGAAGAAGTAATAAGAGAAGAGATCGGTGAAGGTCTTTTAAACGCAAGCATAGCTGTAAAAATAAATAATGATATTAAAGATTTATCAACTCCAATAACGAACGATTGTGATTTTAAAGTACTTACAACAAAAGATATAGAAGCAAAAGAAGTTTTATGGCATAGTTCAGCACATATCTTAGCTTATGCTATAGAAAAAATATATCCAGAAGTAAAACTAACTATTGGACCAGCTATTGAAAATGGTTTTTACTATGATTTAGATTTAGACACACCAATAACAGAAGAAGACTTTGAAAAAATAGAAAAAGAAGCTGAAAAAATAATTTCAGAAAAACTACCTTTCATAAGAAAAGAATTTAGCTATCAAGAAGCAAAAGAAATGTTTAAAGATAACCCTTACAAAATAGAAATGATTGAAGATTTAGAAAAAGAAAATCAACCAATAACATACTATTCTTTAGGAGACTTTAAAGATCTTTGTAGAGGACCACACTTAAAACATTCAGGAAAGGTAAAAGCTTTTAAAGTTTTAAAAACATCTGGTGCTTATTGGAGAGCAGATTCTAAAAATAAACAATTAAAAAGAGTATATGGTATTTCTTTCTTTTCAAAAGAAGAAATGAAAGAATACTTAATAAAACAAGAAGAAATTGCAAAAAGAGATCATAGAAAAATAGGAAGAGAACTTGATCTTTATTCCTTCCAAGAAGAAGCACCAGGTATGCCTTTCTTCCATGATAAGGGTTCTTTTATCTGGAATAAACTAGTTGAATATGTTTCAGAAATAATGGAAGAAAGAGATTATGAAGTTAATAAAACACCATTAATCCTTAATAGAAGTTTATGGCTTCAATCTGGTCACTGGGATCACTATAAAGAAAACATGTATTTTACAAAAATAGATAACCAAGACTTTGCAGTAAAACCAATGAATTGTCCTGGAAACATCTTAATCTATAAAGCACATCAATATTCATATAGAGATCTTCCTATAAGAGCAGGAGAGTTTGGTTTAGTTCATAGACATGAACTTTCAGGAGTTCTTTCTGGTCTTTTCAGAGTAAGAGCTTTTACTCAAGATGATGCCCATGTCTTCTGTACTGAAGAACAACTAAAAAATGAAATTAAAGATTTAATTGATTTCATGGATGTTGTCTATAAGACATTTAACTTCTCTTACAGCATGGAACTTTCAACAAAACCTGAAAAAGCTATGGGTGATCCTAAGATATGGGAAATGGCAGAAAATACTTTAGAAGAAGTTTTAAAAGAAATGAAAAAAGACTTTAAGATAAACCCTGGTGATGGTGCTTTCTATGGTCCAAAAATAGATTTCCATTTAACAGATGCTATTGGTAGAAAATGGCAATGTGGAACAATACAACTTGATTTCCAAATGCCTGAAAAGTTTGATCTAACATATGAAGCTGCAGATAATACTAAAAAAAGACCAATTATGCTTCACAGAGCTGTTTTAGGCTCAGTTGAAAGATTTATGGGTATCTTGGTTGAGCATTTTGCAGGTAAATTTCCACTTTGGATCTCACCTATGCAAGTAATTATCCTTCCAATAGCTGATAGACATAATGAGTATGCAGAAAACCTAAGACAAGCACTTAAAAAAGAAGGTTTTAGAGCAAAGATTAACGATAAAGCAGAGACTATGAACAAAAAGATAAGGTCTGCTCAACTTGAGAAAATAAACTATATTTTAGTTATTGGGGATAAAGAGCAAGAAAACCAAACTATAAATGTAAGAACAAGAGATGAAAAAATTTTAGGTGAGATGAAATTATCTGACCTTATTGAACAAATGAAACAAGAAATTTTAAATAAAGAGATTAAATAGTTTCTTTATTCTCTTTTCTTTTTTTTCTCTTTCGTTTTACTTTTTTTTTAAATTTTTTAAAAAAACTATTCTTCAAAATAATAATTATTATCATCTTCAAGCTTTATAGCTTTTCCATTTACTAAAGCAGAAGAAATCTTTTTTCTAGCATCTACTAAAAGTCTATGAAAAGTAGGTTGAGAAATATTCATTCTTTCAGCACATTCTTTTTGCTCTAAACCTAAAAAATCTTTAAGCCTTATAGCTTCAATCTCAACTAAGCTTAATACTTCTTCTTCAATTTCTCTTAAAGGTATTCCTGCTGGTTTAAAATAATTAGAGGATGGTTTATGTGAAATATTTCTCATTCTTCTTTTTCTTGGCATATTTTAAAACCTTTTTTTTCTTAATGTTTACAAGGAGTATTTAAATCTTTTAAATCAGCTATATTTTCAATTACTTCTTTTAATAAATTATAATCTCCTGTTTTAAGAATAATATTTTTTTCTACAAATAAATCAATTGCTTTTTTCCCCATACCTTTACTAAAAACAGAATCAATATTATTTTCTAAAATTTGATCTACTGGAGATTTAGAACTATTATGATCTAAATTATTTTTAATAATTGTTAAATCTTTTAAAACTGTATCATATATTGCAAAAAAATTACAAGTTCCAAAATGATTGCTTAATTTTGAATCTAAATTATTATTATCTTCTAATGAAATTAAAATTTTCATAAATAAACCCTCAAGTATCATTTAATATTTTTAAAATTAAATATTTAATGAATATATATAAATATATAACGAAAAGAAATAAAAGAACTACTCTTTTTAAAGAGTAGCTCTTCTTCTAAGACCTCTTCCTTTTGTTTGAGAAACACTTTCTTTTTCAGGATTACATCTTCCTCTTTTCATTCCAGTCATTGATCCTTTTCCATCAGGACCAGTTCCATCTCTATTCGGCATATTAAATTCCTCCTTTTTATTATGCATATATATTCATAATTAGGGTGCGAACAATTTATAAATGTATTGAATATATATTCATTTTAACAAAATACAAATATTTATAAAGATAATTAACAACATTAATTTATTAACAATAATAAATATAGGTGATATTTACATGGGATTATTTAAAAAAAAAGCACCAGTTGCTCAAGAAAAAAAATCAGAATATGGACCAATTAACAGACTTGTAAGAAATGCTAAAGCAAAATCACAAGCAAAACAAAAAGCAAGAACACTAAAAGAAGTTGCAGAAATTAAATTTAATAAAATAAAAAATGCTTTAAGACTAAGACCTGCAAAAGTAAAAATAACTTATGAAGTTTTATCTAAAGAATATTCTTCTGCAGAAATTAAAAAAATTGATCAAAAACTTGCAATGCTTGAAAAAAGAGCAGAAGAAAGTCATAAAAGAATACAAGAGCTTAAAGGTGGATTTATTAAAGATAATAAAAACATAGAAGTTATTAATAGAAAAAAAATTGCACAACAACTTCTTAAAGGACAAGAAGTTAAAAGTATACCTAAAAGAAATGCAATTAATCCTGAAAGCCTAGAGGCAAACAAAGGAACAAAAGCATCAACAAAAACTTTAAAAGAAATTGAAGCAGGAGATAGAAAAGTTTTAAAAACAAGAGAACTTGATAAACATTTTACTTCAGAAAAGAAAAGAGCAATGGTTTCAAAAGAAATAAGAAAAGAAATTGAAAATGCAAGATTAATAAATAAAGAAATTGCAAGTATTCAATCAATAAAATTCAATGACATTATAAAAAATTAACTAAAGTCTTTTGGAACAATAGCAGAAACTAAACAAGCAAGAGAAGCAATTATTAAATCTCTTTACAATAAATATGAAAAAGGTGCAATTAATTTATCTGGTCTAAGAGATTTAATTAAATATTTATCTGTTGAAATTGAGATTGGTAAAAAAATGAATGTTATAAATTCTGTTGAAAATGCAAATACCTATCTTTTAGGAAATGCTCAACTTATAAATGAAATAAAAGATATTACTGAAATTAAAAAGAAATTAAAGTTTTTTTAAAAAAATTAAAGTTTCTTTGAATATATACCCCAAAGATAATTTTTTTTATCTTTGTGGGAACCTATTTTTTTTAAATTAAAAGAAAGATGTTTATTGATAGATCTTTTATTTTTAATAGGACTTTCTAAAATCTCACAAATATATAATGAAAAGTCTAAAGACTTTGCATGTTTAAACATCTCTTTATTTAAAGACTCTCCAATTTTTGGAAAACTTCTATTTGAGACTAACTGTTTACCAAAAAGAATTTTATTTTCTTTTAATATTTTTTTATCAACATCTATTTCTTCTAAAAAATTAGGATTAAGTTTAATATATTTCTTTAAACTATAAGCTAAAAAATAACCAACAACTTCTTCTTTATTTTTTGCAACAAATAGAAAAGTATTTCTACATCTTAAAGATTTTAAAAGATTTTCAATTGAGACTTCATAGACTAAAAAACCATTATCTGTAACTTCTTTTTTATTTATTTTTAAATTATATTCTAAAAGTTGAGATTTTTGTAAATTATATACTTGTAAAATATCATTTTTTTTAGCTTTTTCAATAATTATTTCTGATTTCATAGGTTATTACCAATTAAAATTATATTTTTCTTTTTAAAAAAAAGAATGCAGGGTACAGGATTCGAACCTGTGAAGCACTAAGCAATGGATTTTGAGTCCATCCCCTTTGACCGCTCGGGAAACCCTGCTATATAAATATATTAAGAGAAGATATGTTTTTAAAAAGAAGTTAAAAGAAAATAATATTTATTGTTACTTAAAAAGATTTAAAATTAATAAAAAAACAGACAAAGAAATAAAAAAAACAATTCAAAGATACCAGTGAAACCAAACAAAAATAACATTAAAAGAGAGCCTCCTAAAGTTATTAAAAACCAATTAAAAGATTTTAGATATATTTTCTTATTATAAGAAGAAAGATATTTAGAGAATAAAAATAAAGAAAACATTAAGAACAAAGAAAACAAAAAAGCAAATAGATTATGAAAATTAAAAAAAAAAGTATTTTTAATTTCATAATCAACAAACTCATAATCATTTTCAACAAAAGTGTTATCAATGGTTGGAGTTAAAACAGTCAATACTAAAAAAAGTATTGAAAATAAAAGAAATTTAAAAGATTTTTTATCATGATAATTATATTTTTTATAAATATTATATATAGTTATAAATAATAAAATACCAGTTATCAATCCCCAAACTATAAACTTAAGCTTATAATCAAATAGATTTCCTATCTTACTTAAAGTATACTCAAAAGGAGATTCATTAAAGCTAAACCATAAAGTAAACAAAGGTATGCTTATTATAAAATAAGTTAAAACAGTGTTATTAAATTTAGTAAAATACATATATATTCTAATATAATATCATGCAATAATTATTAAAAATAGTATTATTTTTAAAATAAAAAAAAATAGAAAAATAATTTGAAAAATTATTCTTCTAAAGAAGTTCTTTCTAGATTTTTATTTACACAAACTTTATTTTCACAAGTACAATCTTCTGGAGAGTAAGCTGCCTCATACATATAAATTAATGTACAAACTTCTGGTTTTATAAATTCAGACTCATATTCTTTGTTTATACAAGAGGTAGGATGACAATCAGAAGGCAAAGGAATACAGTCATCATCTATTTGACATCCTTGAAATTGCTCTAAAGAATCTATTTGTTTTGTAAAAATACCACCATCTTCTGCAATACATTTTTCAGGATAACTTTCTAATATAGGATTACCTGCAGCAACACATTCTTCATAATTTGTAATTATTAGTTTATCTTTTACAAAAATTACAGGAAGTAATACTCCAAGTAAAACAACAATAACTAATAATACAACTCCTAAAATAATATATTTTTTATTCATAATTATACTACACCTTTTTATTTATTAAAAAAAAAAAAAAAAAAAACTATTTTTTCTTTGAATTCTTTTTATTTCTTGAAACTAAATAAATTATCCAACCAACAAATGCAAATGGAATTATTACAAATAAAAATTTCAATAATGCATTTACACTGTTTACAAAAGATCTTACAAGATCAGATAATTTAACAAGTGCTATATTAGAATAACTGTATTTTTCAGAAATATTTAAATTAATTGTAGAATAATCTACTCTTTGATCCATGTTCTTTAATGAATCTTCTAAGTATTTAATTGTTCTTTCTTGATTAAATATTCTATCATTTAATTCTATTTTATCTGAAATTTTTTCAGCACTATTATACATTTCTTGATATCTTAAAAGTCTTTCTCTTTCAACTTCAAGTTCAATTTCTCTATTAGTATAACTTCCAGTTATATCATTTGCATTTTCAGTAAAATAAGTAACTTTACCTATCTCTCTTAATTGAGAAACTACAGAATCAAGTTTTGAAGATTCAACTTTAATAGAGTAAGATGCATAAAACTCTTCTTTATTACCATTTTTTCTTGTATTTAAGCTTTCATTTAAAACTATTGAATCAGAAGAAGAAACAATTGACTTTACTTTTGAATCTGCAAATGTAAATTCTCCACCTTTAACTTCTAAAGAAAGACTAGAATTTTTTGTAATTTTTCTATCTTCAACTTCTGGTGCAAAATCTTGAGTATAGCTTAAACCATAACCACCAGCATATTCCATAGATTTAGAATACATGGCACTATCATTCATTGCAAAAGAATCTCTTGCAGAATAACTAGTTCCATTTGAAACTAAAAATGTTAAAACTAAGAATGCAACAACAACTAAAAGAATTATTAACCAATTTTCTTTTAATCTTATTAATTGTTCTTTAAAGCTCATTTTTTAAATCACCTCATAACTATAAGTTTAATTAACTAATTATTATATAAAAAGATTTAAAAAGAGGAATAAATAATAAGGAAAAAACCTTAAAGGATATTTTTTCATTAAAAAAAAAGAAAAAAGAGGATTACTCCTCTAAGATTCCACCCCATTCAACAACAGTAAAACCATTTCTTACAGGGGTTGTAATAACAGGCTCTTCTAACTTAACAATTTTATCTACACCTTTAAAATAAAAATTTAATCTTATCATTGTATCTGGAGTTGGAGATACTAAAAGATTCATATTTTGAGTTAAAAAATCATCAAATAATAGTTTTATAATATAATACTTAGAACCATTAAGTTCAGAAATCCAATATTCCTTAAATTGAGAAAGTTCTTTTTCATTTAAACCCATTTCCTTAAGATTTTTATCAAACCAAGAATCAAGATCAGAAGAAGAAACTACAAAACCTTCTTTTGGAATTGTTAATTTATTTAACTTTGCTTCATAAAATAAATAATCTAAATTATTTTCAATAATACCTTCTTTAGTTACAAAAACATTCCAACCTTCTTTATAATCTGGAATTGATTCTATAATCTTACCATTAACTTCTAAATTAACAGAAATAAAAGAATCTTGTAAAGGATATAGGTAGACTGCTGGTTTTCTTGCAACTGGTGGGTTTAAGATAGGAAGAACAACAGCATATATTCCTCCTAAAAGTATTAAAATTCCAAGAATTATTAGTAACGTTCTATATATTTTTTTCATAAATTTTAGACATCTTTTTTTTATAAATTTAAAATAACTTAATTATTTAAATTAACATATATATCTTATATACTATATATTTATAAATATACAAAAATAATAAGGAAAAAACCTTTTAATAAATTTCTATTTATAAAGTATTATTTGCATATATATTTATTTAAAAAAATATAAAGGTGAAAAAACAATATGAAAAAAATATATTATATAATTGGAATAATACTAATAATAGGAATAATAACAACATTTATAGTATTAAACAAAGAAACTGAAAATGTTGCATGTACTATGGAATACATGCCTGTTTGTGGAACAGATGGTGTTACTTATGGTAATCAATGTATGGCTGATGCACAAAAGGCAGAAATCTTACATATAGGAGAATGTGAAAACTTAGAAGTTGCAAATCCAGCATCTACTTTCTGTATAGAAAATGAAGGAACTTTAAATATAAGAAACACAGACAAAGGAGAATATGGAGTTTGTGTCTTTAAAGATAATTCAGAGTGTGAAGAATGGATGTTTTACAGAGGAGAATGCCTTAAAGGAGAATATATCTTTGAAGATAAAGTTTGTACAAAAGAATATAACCCTGTATGTGGAGAAAATGGAATAACCTATTCAAACCCATGTGTTGCAGGAGAAATACCTATAGTTAAAGAAGGTATTTGTTAAATCTTTTTTAAAAAAATAGAAAAGAATAATCTTTGGGAAAGGAAGAACAAAATTTCTTTCCTAAAAGAATTAATTATTAAAATAACCTTCTTTTTTCTTTAAAGCACTTTTCTTAAAAGGACTATTGGGTGTCAACTGACCAAAACCAGTTCTTTTTTCTTTGAAGCACTTTTCTTAAAAGGACTATTGGGTGTCAACTGACCAAAACCAGTTCTTTTTTCTTTGAAGCACTTTTCTTAAAAGGACTATTGGGTGTCAACTGACCAAAACCAGTTCTTTTTTCTTTGAAG
>Ga0334894_1001681_pt1 | contig 17553 bp, 14 predicted proteins | sample GraSluR3_MG_6_FD_207225 | JGI IMG/M metagenome (GOLD analysis project Ga0334894, IMG submission 207225) | Sludge microbial communities from methane-producing bioreactor in Wageningen University, Netherlands - Granular Sludge_12_05 R3 | ecosystem: Engineered > Bioreactor > Anaerobic >... | reverse complement strand
CCACGAACGCGTACCCGAGGTATTGAGCGAGTATGATGCCGCACAGGTATTCACCGCGGCTGGCCGCGTAGTCGGGGCCCAGGCCGCCGAGGATGTTCTCGCGGACGGTATCGAGATGCGGCCTTATGTCCAGCCCGAGGCCGAGCTGCGCAACGATGTCCGTAAACCGATTGCCGATACGGCCGAAGATTTCGTCAAACTTTTCGCTCCCGGCATTTTCCTGCGCCAGGTAGAGCATGTCCGTGATCTTTTCGACGTCGTCGCCGTGTTTCCCGGGCGCCGACGGGACCACGTAGACGCGCTCGGGGTCCTCCGATATGATTTCGCGCACGCGCGCGAGATATTCCGCGCACGCCAGCGAGCTTCCGCCGAATTTTGCTACCTTGCAGCCCATGTATGTAGCCTCCATATCTGTTTGGTGTAACGCAACCCGCAGGCCTGAGTGTCTTTGCCGCGTTCCCCGTCAGGGGCGGATGCGCTTGCCTTCCATATAATAACGTTTCTCGTCCGCTTCGCCGATCGAAAACGCCTTGCGCGGGAGCACGCCGCCTTTCATGACCGTCGAGAACAGGGTGTCCTTCCTGATCTGCGGCAGCAGGAACCCCAGGCATCCGGGGGCTTTCGAAAGCGCTTGGAGCGCGTCCCGCCCGTGAATATAATCGATGCGCGCTTTTGGGAACGCGCCGAGCAGGGCGTCGAGACCTGCCTGCAGCGTATCGGCCACGACGCTATTCCGAGGGTCCGCAATATGCATCAGCCCTGGACCCGATCCCGCCGAATACTCGAGCACCTGCCCGCCCGATACGGTTTCGCCGGGCTTCAATAAGCGCGCCTTCATCCCCTTTTCGCGGTAGAACCCGATAAGGAACGAGAGGGCCTTATCCGTAGCGACATCGAAGAGCAGCCGGTGGATGGGCTCCATCCGTATGCCTTCGTCGTAGAGGTTCAGGATTTCACAAAGCGCGAACCTGGCAGGGTGGTCACCGGCGGCGTCCTTTGTGATCGAACGCTTCACGTTTTCCCAATTCGCCTTCGCGGCGGCCAGCGAATGGTTGCCGTCCCCGACCGCAAACAGCATCGGCGCGCCCGGGCTCCACGCCTCGGACGCTTTCAGCAGCGCGTCCAGCGCAAGGAGCATCCGTTCGATCTCGCCGGGGTCCGTTACGTGCCACGCGCGAACGTGCCCTCCCCCCAGCATGAGTTCCGTGTCGTATACGTGCTCGGCCTTATTGGCACGCGCATACATCGGCTCGATCACGGTATGGCGGGCGTCGTCGATGAGCATCATCACGTGGGGCAGGTCGACGGGCGCGCGGGACCGGATGCGAAGGCGCGGCGGGATCCTCTCTCTTATCGTTCCTTCGGTCGCGCGGATGATCGACGCGGACCCTTCTTCATAATCGTAGCATTCGAGGTCCACGCTGAGCATGACGCCCTTTCGCACCAGCGTGCCCGATGCGTTCCGGCGCCAGGTGACCATAACGCCGGGCGGGTATTCCGTCAGGACGCCGTTTTGAAGGTAACGTTCCATCGCCGCGACGATCACTTCGATCCTTTGCGATTCGTCCTTTTCTCCCAGATAGACCTCGGGATAGATCATGTGCAGCGTCGAGGGCGCGTCCCCGACGATCCGGGCCGCGTCCTCCCAGTACTCGGGCTGCGAGGTGAACTGGTCGCAGGCGATGACCGCCCATCTGTAAAGGTCAGTCCCCGCAGACGGCAACAGGACGCCGGGGATGCGTATCCCCAGTCTCCGCTGTACTTCTTCCAAATCATAACCCCCACTGTATCCCGGAAAAGCCCGGCAAACCTTCGAATCAAGACTGTGCCAACAACCAGTTTATATCGAATCCGGCAATACGTCAATCACTGTGGCGCCGGGGCCGGTGCGTCCCTTTTTTTCGATAATATTCGCCCCGTCCGCAGCATACGACAGATTATTAATTCCGCTGGTAGCTTGTAAAATAGCCATATCTGTGATAATATACCGAAGAGTTCTTGGGGACGATTCTATTTTGACGGCGATTTTGGTGAGCGATGAGTAAGCCATTTTTTTTGATGCTGTTGCCGTACCTGATATTCATATCGGTTGTTGCGGTATATCAGATCATAATCACATTATTTTGCAGACGAAGCAAAAAACCCCGGCCAATCATTCCGCTGAAGAATCACCGGTTTATGGCTGTCGTCTGCGCACGCAATGAGGAACGGGTGATACGGGCACTTCTTTTGAGCCTCCTGAACCAGGATTACCCGCGGGAGCTCATCGATATCTACGTCATCGCAGACAACTGTACGGACAATACCGTAAACATCGCGCGTTCGCTGGGCGTGAACGTCTATGAGCGTTTCAACCCGACCCATCTGGGCAAGGGCTACGCGCTGGAATGGTTCTTTGCACAGATACTCTCGCAAAAGCCCTACGCCTACGACGCGTTCTGCGTATTCGACGCCGACAACATCGTGGACGCCGGTTTCTTCGGGGCCATGAACCACAAACTCTGCTGCGGCGAGGAGATCGTACAGGGTTACAGGGACATGAAAAACCCGACCGACAACTGGATAAGCATCAGCTATTCTTTCCATTACTGGTCCAACAACCTGCTCTACCACCTTCCCCGGTATAACCTGGGGCTCTCTCCGCTGATCAACGGGACGGGGTTCATGGTAAGCATGAACATCCTCAGGGAACAGGGCGGCTGGCATACGAAGACCATGACGGAGGATATCGAATTCTCCATTATCAATATCGCCAAGGGCCGCAAGATCGGCTGGGCGACGGACGCCATCGTATACGACGAACAGCCCCTGAAGTTCAGGCAGTCCTATAAACAGCGGCTGAGGTGGTCCGTGGGGCATCTGCAGTGCTTCACCGCATATTTCCCGATGCTTTTAAAGGCGCTGTTCAGGCACAGGAACCTCACGATCGTGGACACCCTCCTTTATATCTCCGGCATGCCCATGCTCTTCATTTCCTTCCTGTTGCTGTTCGTTTACCTCGTCGGCATACAGATAGGCTTCACGAACGAATCGGCGGTATTCACCTTTGCGCTCTGGTTCTTCCTTTTTACCATCTGCATGCCCATCGCCCAGGTCGTCGTGACGATGCTGATCGAAAAACGGCTAACGCTCGCAAGGTGTTTCAGGGGCCTGTTGTCCTACCCTGTGTTCCTGCTTTCATGGGTCTTCATCAACGTGATGTCGGTCTTCAAGCTCAACGACATCACATGGGAGAGGGTGGAACACACGCGAAACATCGAACCGACCCGCCTGTAACGCAGGGATACGGCTTGACACGCCCGCGTCCATATAATAAAATCAAACGGCATGGAACACCCGCCGACATGCCGTTTGCCGGGTTGCCGCCTTGTGGCACGCCAGTGCCGAAGGCTTTTTTCATTATTATTCAGGGGATATGTCATGGACTTTAGAAAGACCGAGAAAAAATGGCAAAAACGCTGGGAGGATACCCGGCTCTATGCATTCGACCCTTCGCGAAGGGATGAAAAGTTTTACGTGCTGGAGATGTTCTCCTACCCGTCGGGAGCGAAGCTGCACGTAGGGCACTGGTACAACTACGGGCTCTCGGACAGCTATGCGCGCTTCAAGCGGATGCAGGGCTACAACGTGTTCCACCCGATGGGCTTCGACGCATTCGGCCTGCCCGCCGAGAACTACGCCATCAAGACCGGCATCCATCCGCAGGACTCCACGCTAACAAACATCGATACGATGAAGCGCCAGCTGAGGGAAATGGGCGCCACGTTCGACTGGGATTACGAGGTCGTCACCTGTATGCCCGAATACTACAAGTGGACGCAATGGCTCTTTTTACGGCTCTTTGAGCGCGGTCTCGCGTACCGCAAACAGGCGCCGGTCAACTACTGCCCCGACTGCAACACCGTCCTCGCCAACGAACAGGTCGTGGACGCCGCCTGCGAACGCTGCGGCGCCGCCATCGAAAAAAAGAACCTGACGCAGTGGTTTTTTAAGATAACCGACTACGCCGAGGAGCTGCTCGGCGACCTGGACAGGCTGGACTGGCCCGAAAAAACGAAGACCATGCAGCGCAACTGGATCGGCAAATCGGTTGGCGGCGAGATCGTCTTCAGGATCGAGGGGGCGGACCTAGCGTTCCCGGTGTTCACCACGCGGGCGGACACGCTCTTCGGCTGCACGTACGTGGTGCTCGCGCCCGAACACGAGTTGGTGGACGCCGTCACCACCGCGGAAAACCGCGAAGCCGTGGAAAACTACCGCGCCGAGTGCGCCAAGGCCACCGAGATCGAGCGGCAGTCCGCGCTTCGCGAAAAGACCGGGGTGTTCACGGGGAGCTACGCGATCAACCCGGTTAACGGCCGGAAGGTGCCCGTGTGGATCGCCGACTACGTCCTGGTGACCTACGGCACCGGGGCCGTGATGGCGGTACCCGGCCACGATACACGCGATTTCGAGTTCTCGACCCGCTACGGCCTGCCCATCGAGCGCGTGATAAAGGGCTTCGAGGGCGTCGACGACGCGCTGCCCTTCGTCGAATACGGCACGATGGTCAACAGCCCCGGGTTCGACGGGCTGAAAAGCGAAGAGGGGATGGCCGCCGTCATCGAGGAACTCAGGAAAAAAGGCGACGGCGCTTTCAAGACGAACTACCGCCTGCGCGACTGGCTCATCTCCCGCCAGCGGTACTGGGGCACGCCCATCCCCATCATCCATTGCGAAGCCTGCGGCACCGTGCCGGTCCCCGGCGACCAGCTGCCCGTCCTTTTGCCCTACGAAGTGGATTTCTGCCCGAAAGGCACGTCCCCGCTCGCGAGCAACGAGGAGTTCATGAACGTTCCCTGCCCGCGCTGCGGCGGCCCGGCCAGGCGCGACCCGGACACGATGGACACCTTCGTGTGTTCCTCTTGGTACTTTCTGCGCTACGCCGACAACAAAAACGACGCGCGCCCGTTCGATACCGCGACCGTGAACCGGATGCTCCCGGTGGACAAATACATCGGCGGGGCCGAGCACGCCTGCATGCACCTGCTCTACGCCAGGTTCTTCGTCAAGGCGCTTCGGGACATGGGGCTTTTATCATTCGACGAGCCCTTCGCTTCGCTGGTCCACCAGGGCGTCATACTCGGCCCGGACGGCAACCGCATGAGCAAGTCGCACGGCAACGTCATATCGCCCGACGACTACATCGATAAGTACGGCTCGGACGTCTTCCGCATGTATCTCGGCTTCGGCTTTGCCTACATCGAGGGCGGCGCGTGGAACGACGACGGCATCAAGGCCGTGCACCGTTTCCTCGAGCGTGTGGAACGCCTCGTCGCGCGCATAGGCAAGACGCCGCCGAATAAGGGCGGCAGGGCGGACGGCGCCGCCGAAAAAGAGCTTCAGTACGTCCGGCATCACACGATAAAAAGCGTAACGGCCGACATCGACCGGTTCCAGTTCAACACGGCCATCGCGCGCCTCATGGAACTTGTCAACGCACTGTACAAATACATCGACGCCGGCGGCCCCGCCGACGCCGCGCTGCTTAGGGAAACGGCAATCGACCTGCTGCGCCTGCTCGCCCCGTTCGCCCCGCACGCAGCCGAAGAACTGTGGGAACGCTCGGGCGGCAGGTATTCCGTCCACAACCAGCCCTGGCCCCGCTACGACGAGGCCATGCTCCGCCGCGACACGGTGGAGATCGGCATACAGGTCAACTCGAGGATGCGCGCGCATATGGACGTGGACGCGGGGCTCTCCGACGAAGAGGTCGGCGCGCTCGCGCTGAAGGAAGAGAAAGTCATGCGCGCGCTGGATGGCAAAGAGGTAAAAAAAGTCATCGTGGTAAAGGGGCGCCTGGTCAACATCGTCGCCGGGTGACCGGCGCCCGTACGGCCGGCAGACAGGCTTTGAACCCCAAACAGGAGCGCGTCTATGTTCGTCGATTATCATACCCACTGCGACAGTTCGTTCGACTCGATCGCGCCGATGGCCTCGATGATTCAGGCTTCCATCGACATGGGGATGGACCATTTCTGCCTCACCGACCACCTGGACTTCGACGTGCGTTTTTCCAGGCTCTGCAGTTCTCTGGACCCGCATGCGTACATCCGGCGCCAGGAGGAACAGATCGCACGGTTCCCGAAGGCGGACGTGCGAAAAGGGATAGAGGTCGGGGTCCAGCCGCACCTGAAGGACACGATCCGCGACGCGCTCGCTGGCTGCGGATTCGACTTCGTCATCGCGTCGCTCCATTACATCGGCGGCCAGGACCCGTATTTCCCCGATTTTTACGACGGTCTTAGCAAAATCGAGGTCTACAGAGCCTATTTGCTCGAACTCATCGACAGCCTGACCGGGTTTGACGGCTACAGCGTCGTCGGGCACATCTGCTATCCTTCGCGGTTCGCCCCCTCCGGCAAGAAAGTCATGGCGTACGACGACCTTCGGGACGTCTCGGACGCGTTGCTCAGGCTCGTCGTCGAGTCGGGTCACGGAATCGAGGTGAACACGTCATCGTACAGGACGCACGGCGTGCCCGTGCCCGGATTCGACTACGTGAAGCGTTTTAGGGAACTGGGCGGCGAGATCGTCACCGTAGGGTCGGACGCGCACAGGCCCGAAGACATGGGGCGGTACTTCACCGAGGCCGTCGAGGGCATCAGGGACTGCGGGTTCAGGTATCTGGCTTCGTTCAGAGACGGCAAACCGGAATTTTTCCGTATATAGAACCCATCGGCGCATATTGCTTTTTCAGATGATCAATTACGGTCCTTATAAACCTGTTATGACGCCATCGCATCCGAAAACATCACACAAACCCTATTGAACAAGTGTTCCCTGCCCGGTGAAGCGTGCAAAATCGAGTGCCGTTCTATTCATTTCGCCTGGTTAAGGTTGACATTTTTGTCGTCATGTGTTTTCGTTGATTAAGAAGATTACACTTATCGACAACTTCCGGTTTACATGAAACAGTTTCCTCCGCAAAACTTAATAACGAGTGTCGGCATGCGCGGCTTCTCGCTGCCCTGCCGAACAGACAAATATACTGAGGAGGTCTCTTATGAAGCCCTGTTTTATCGGATTCGACAACGGCACCATGGGTACGAAGGTAGGTCTGTATGACCTGGACGGCAACTGTCTGGCGGTAGCTTTCAACGAAGTCCATTGTACTTACCCGAATCCCGGCTGGGTGGAAATGGACGCAAACGAACACTTCGAGAATGTCGTAAAAGGCATTGCCGAAGTGATTCAGAAGACCGGAATGAGTCCCGACAACATCAAGGGCATCAGCGGCAGCGGCATCGTTGACGGCACGGTCCCCATCGATGACGATTTCAATCCGGTCGGCCCGTTCATCCCCTATCTGGATATGCGCGCCCAGGAAGAAGCGAAAGAAATCCGCGAAAACTGCGAACCGATCTGGGTCGAAGAAAGCGCAAAATGGGGCCTTGGACCGGACTGCGTGCCGATGGTCATGCGCTGGCTCTACAAAAACGCGGATTACGCCAAGCGCGCCAAGAAGTTCTGCAACATCGAGCCTTTCGTCATGGGCAAGCTCGGCGGTATGAAGGCCAAAGACGCGTTCGTCGACTGGTCGCACGCGTCCGGCTGGCTGATTGGCTTTCATCTTGAGAAAAACGACTGGTCCCAGAAACAATTCGACATGTACGGGCTTCCTTTCGACGTGCTGCCCAAAGTCGTGGCGCCCTGGGAAGTCGTCGGACATGTCAGCCCTGAAATGGCGGCTCGTACCGGCCTGAAGGCGGGCACCCCCCTCGTAGCAGGCGGCGGAGACCTGATGGTCGCAACGCTGGGCGCAGGTGTGGTCGAGCCCGGTCAGGCAATGGACGTCGCGGGCACCGCGTCCATCATGACTTTCATCACCGACGACATTGACGCGGCCCGCAAAAACGAAGTGCTCGTCACCTCCAAATCCATCTACGCCGACAAGCTGTGCCTGTGGGGCTGCCTCTCCTCCGGCGGGTTCGCCCGCGGCTGGTACCGCGACGGCATCCTGAACCTGAAGGGTATCACCGAAGCGTATCCGATGATGGATACATTGGCCGACAAAGTACCCGCCGGCGCAATGGCAAGCATCTTCGCCCCCTATCTCACCGGCACGATGACGCCGTCCTGGCCTCAGGCCAAGGGTGCGTGGCTCGGCCTCACGCCGGGACACAACCAGGCGCACCTGTGGCGCACGCTGATGGAGTCCGTCGCGTTTGAATACCGCATGTTCCTCAAGTCCCTTGAGGACCAGGGGGTCACCTATGATTCGATCATGGGCGTAGGCGGCGGCGCGAAGTCCGCCATTTGGAACCAGATCAAAGCGGACACGCTCAACGTTCCGTATACCCTCATCACCACGCAGGACAGCGGCGCGTTGGGCACGTGCGTGATCGCAGGCCACGCTACCGGGTATTTCTCGGACATGACGGCCACCGTCCAGGCCTGGACGGAGAAAACGCGTACGTTCACACCGCGTCCTGAATACGTCGAATTCTATAACAAGTTCTATGAGCTTCGTCAGGAAATCATCCTCGGACCCATGTCCCAGATTTTCGACATGTGGAATAAGCTCGAAGCCCTCAAGCCCCCGAAGTGATAGGATACCGCGGAGCGAAAAAGCCTCGACGCGATCGGAGGCAAATCCTTTTGGATTTGCCTCCGTCTATTTTATGAAAATCGAATCGAAAAAACGGTGCGGTCGCACCGTTTATGTATTCGAAGGCAGGGGCAGAAGCCCCCTATAAGTGTTTGTATGATGCCTTAAACGATCCCTATCGTATCGTTCGCGTCCTTTTTTTCGGTGGGAGCCTGGCTGAACTCCTTCATCCCGCAAAGGATCCGTTCGATATAATTCTGTAGTTCCTGGGTCCGAATGTTCTCAGGGTTCTCCTGTATGATATCCTTGTTGATGTCGATGAGCTGCCTCAGGAGGGAAGCGAGCAGACTGTTTTGCTCGCGCAGGTCCTCGTACTGCCTTCGCTGGGTGGACAACTGGAGCTTCAATGCCTGGGCCTCGTTCTGCACGCGCTGGTTCTCCTCGTTTTTCACGGCGCCGGCCATCGTGCCGAGTGCCGCGAACAATTCCCTGGAGGCTTCCGGCGCTACTTTTTCCCAGTTCTGGGCCGCACGCAGAGCGCTTTCGGCCACGCCTTCCGCCTTGCGCATCCGCTTGCGTCCGCGGGAAGAAGAGTATTCGTAGGGGTTGACGAACGGCGTGCCTTCGGCTCTGAGTTCATCCATGACGGACTGCACCAGTTCCGGGCTGTTGCGGATCACGCTGCGGTATTTGTTCTGGTAGCGAAGCATGGCCTTGTTGTCGCTCTTCCCCATCTCCAGGGTGCACGCGCGCACCGACTGGCCGCGCGCCTGCGCGCACAGGACCCGTTTGAGCACCTCGCGTACCTCGTGCTCCTGAAACGGAACGAAGGCGGTGACTTCCGGCATGTTCGAATCGCTGAAGTCTCCCGATTCCTTCCGTTCACGCACCTTGCTGTAATAGTAGTTCCGTATGCTATTGGCCTTCCTGCCGGTCGCCTGCGAAACCGCCTCAAAAACGCTCTTGAGCGGTTTCCCTGCCTTCCTCACGCGCGACACTTCTTCCCAGAGAAGCGCGTCTTCCCACTCCTGCCATCCGGCGTGCACGGGCGGCTTGCTCTTTTTCATCTGGTTTTCACTTATTGTATTACGGGTCATCGGCTTTACCCCCCGAGTATTGTTTTGTGGTTATTATTGACATGGTTCTGCCAAACTATACCAGATTGTGTACCGAAAATAAAAAAGCAAAGAGGTTTCCCTTTGCTTTTGTTGTTTCTCTTCTTGAATTTATGTTCAACCACTCTGTAATAGAACAGAGCGGTGCTACGTCGCAGGTTTTTCTTGCCGGTGACACGGGTTGCCGCGCGCTTTCGACATCCGGCCTGAACCCCGGTTGGACTGCATAAACAGGATCATGCGCGCCCTGCCGGCCGTATCTGCCGGGTCGGGTTGCATCGCCGGCGAGCCGCGGGCGCGTCAGCGTCCAGGAACCCCTAGCTGTCGATGCACCCGGGCGTGCGCGGGTACGGGATCACGTCCCGGATGTTCTTCATGCCCGTAACGTACATCAGCATCCGCTCGAATCCCAGGCCGTAGCCCGCGTGCGGCGCGCCGCCGAACCTGCGAAGGTCGAGGTATCCCGCATACGCCTGCGGGTCCATCCCCAGTTCGGCCATGCGGGCGCTGAGCAGGTCTTCCCGCTCTTCGCGCTGGCTGCCCCCGATGATCTCGCCGACCCCGGGTACGAGCAGGTCCATGGCCGCAACGGTCCGGCCGTCGGGATTGGCGCGCATGTAAAAAGCCTTGATGTCCCTGGGAAAATCGGTAACGAACACCGGCCTGTTGAACACTTCCTCGGTAAGATACCTTTCGTGTTCGGTCTGCAGGTCGCATCCCCATTCCACGGGGTACTCGAACCTTCGCCCGCTCTTTGAAAGGATCTCTATCGCTCGGGTGTAGGTGATCCGTGCGAAATCGGACCCGAGTATCCCGCCGAGCCTCTCCATAAGCCCTTCCTGGATGAACCGATCGAAAAACGCCATCTCGTCGGGCGCTTTTTCCAACGCGTCCCCTATGAGGCAGCGGACCATCTCTTCGGCCAGGTCCATGTCGTCGTCAAGGTCCGCAAACGCGATCTCCGGCTCGATCATCCAGAACTCGGCGGCGTGCCGCGCGGTGTTGGAGCGCTCCGCCCTGAACGTCGGCCCGAACGTGTACACGCGCGAATAGCACAGGGCGAACGCTTCGGCGTCTAGCTGCCCCGAGACAGTCAGCGACGCGCGCGCCCTGAAGAAATCCTTTTCATAATCAAAGCCGCCCGCCCGGTCCGCAGGAAGCGCATCCGGCTCCAGCGCGGTCACCGTGAACAGCGCGCCGGCGCCCTCGCAGTCCCTGGCGGTGAGGATGGGCGTGTGGACGTGTACGAACCCGCGTTCTATGAAGAAGCGGTGCACGGTGAACGCCAGCAGCGAGCGCAGCCGGAACACCGCCCCCAGCGTGTTGGTGCGCATGCGCAGGTGGGGCATCGTGCGCAGGAATTCGAGGGTATGGCGTTTTTTCTGCAGCGGATACGACGGCGGGCAGTCCCCGATGACGACCACCTCGTCCGCGGCCACCTCCAGCGGCTGGGGCGCATCCGGCGTCAGGCGCACCTCGCCTCTCACCTCGATTGCGGCGCCGGTCGTCGGCTTCGCGTAAAGCGCCGCAGGTTCGAAGACGACCTGCACGTTTTGCATGCAGCTCCCGTCGTTGAGTTCGATGAACCCGACGTTCCTTGAAGCGCGCAGCGTGCGCGCCCAGCCGCGCAGCGTCACCACTTTCGCCGAAAAATCCGCAGGGCTTTGCATAAGCCTCGCAATGGTTTCACTCACCTTGTTTTCAACTCCTCTTCTGTCCTGGTTTGTATCATAGCATGAACAGCGTTTCAGGGCTACATTTTGCGCCGGCCCCTGCCCCCCGGATGTACTGTTGCAGCGGTCTTGCGAATATCTTGTACCGAAAACAGAAAAGGAGCATGGACCCATGATGAAAACACTTCCCACCTTGGTGCTGAGCGCCGAGGACGCCGACGGTTTTTTCTATCTGGACGGCCACCTCGCCTCGCGCGCCGGAAGTGCCGTGCGCATACCGGCGCCCGCATACGGGGAGCACTGCCTTCAGTTTTTCCCGCTGGGCGCACACCATTTTCCCGTCACGCTCGGAATCGATTTTTCCGGCGGCCTCCTTCGCACGTCCCCGAAAAACGCCGCCCAGGTGGTGCACTGGCCGGAAAACGTGTGGGAAATCTGCGTCCTCCCCTGGCGGCAGCCTGTGTTGTCCAGCCCTTTCCCCCGGGTGCTGGACAGCTGCGCGCTTCCGTGGGGCGGCGGGATGAACGCCACGCTGTTTTGGGAGAACGCGCTGTACGTTGCCATCGAAAACGAGCAGGGGGCTCTGCTGCTGGGCGAACGCCTGTGCGACAACTGCACGGACGGGCGCCTGCGGCTCATACCCCGGTGCGATGCTTCAGACCTGCTCCTGGTTCACAACGACCAGGCTCCAGGCATCTGCGCCGTGATACGCTTCGAAGACAAGCCCGAACTGTATTTTTGCGAAACGGCGGATTCCTGTACCCTCGAAACGGAAGACTACCCCCTGCTCGTTTGCCTGCGCGACCTGAAGGACCTGGCCGGGCACCAGCTCAAAACGTCCATCACACTGGACAGGGCCCTCGAGGTCCGGCGCGAAACCGGGTTTTTCACCGGCGCTCCGACGCCGCCCGAAAACGAACAGGAACTGGTCTGCATGTTTCTCGGCGCCGTCAAGCTCAAGCTGGAGGAGGAGGCGGCCACGTATCTTACCCCTTCGCTGCGGGAGAGCTACCCTTTCTCTGTGCTTCAGGAATACCTCGGGGATTTTTCGGGTTTCTCTATCCCCCCGTACACCCTGCAGGCCGACGACGACCGCCCGCTGGTGGGGCTGCTGGCGGACCAGGACGAGGAAACGCGCGCCCGCATATTCGAATTCGAGGTGCTGGCGGTCATGCAGGAAAATTCGGAAAAAATATTAATAAATAACATAAAAGAAAAATGTTCATGGTTTGAGTAAACCGGAAGAATATGATAAAGTTATATGAGACTACCTTTTTCGTGAAAGGGGGGAGACCATGTTCTATCCATTCCTGTATTTTGACCAGTTTTATCTGCTGCTCGTACTGCCCGCGCTCCTGATAAGCGTTATCGCGCAGAACGCAGTGAACAGGACATATAAAAAGTATGCGAAGATCTCGGTGGACTCGGCGGGGTCGGCCGCGAGCACGGCCCGGAGCATACTCAACCGCCACGGGCTCGACAACATTTCCATCGAACGCATCGGCGGCCGTCTGACCGACCATTACGACCCCCGCGCAAAGACGCTTCGCCTTTCCCAGGCCGTGCACGATTCGAATTCCATCGCCGCGCTGGGCGTAGCAGCCCACGAAGTCGCGCACGCGCTGCAGCACGGCGAAGGGTACATACCCCTGCGCATCCGCGACTCTGTCGCGCCCCTGGTGAACATCGTTTCCACCCTGGCCATACCGCTCTTCCTTTTCGGTATGATCCTGTCCATGCTCAACCTCGTTTATATCGGTATCGCGGCCTTCACCCTCGCGGTCGCGTTCCAACTGGTCACGCTCCCCATCGAGGTGAACGCCTCCCACCGGGCGCTGAAACTGCTTGAGTCCGGGAATTTCGTAACGAGGCAGGAGGCGGCTGGCTCGAAGAAAGTCCTGCGCGCCGCCGCTTTCACATACGTCGCGTCGACGCTGATGTCGATAGTGGTCTTCCTTCGTTTCCTGCTGCTCGCCCCGCGAAGGAACTGAACCAAAATATAGAAGCTGCGGCGCTTTCGATATGCGCCGTATATTTTATGCAATTTTTCAACAGAAACAGGTTGATTCTCATGCACTACATTTCTTCGTTTGGCCCGGTCGCGGGGCCGCTGCCCGCCATCCTGATCCTCGGGACGATGCCCAGCACCCGTTCGCTCGAAAGCAAGCGTTATTACGGACACGAACGCAATCATTTCTGGCCCGTTATGGCCGACCTCCTGGACGAGACGCTCCCCGGGCGATACGAAGCGCGCCTCGTGATGCTCAAGCGGCACGGCGTCGCGCTCTGGGACGTTGCCGGCAGTTGCACGCGCTCAGGCAGCCGGGACGGCAGCATCAAAAACGTGCGTCCCAACGACATCCCCGCTTTCCTGAATGCGCACCCTACGATCCACACGGTCGTATTCAACGGGCAAACGGCCAGGAAACTTTACGACCGGTTTTTCGAGCGGATAAAAAACGTCGTCTACCTGACCCTTCCCTCAACGAGCCCGATCCCCACCCGGCAGTGCCGCAACCTCGAAGAAAAAATAAAGGCCTGGGAAAGCCTCGCCTTGTATCTGCCCCGCCGATAACAGCCCCGCGGCCTGTCATCGTTTCTGGGCCTAAAAAGGATTTATCGGCAGTCTTCCGAAGGCCAACGTCAGGACAAAAGCAGGGCCAGCAGGCGTTCGGATTCGATTGCCGGGCTCACGAAATAGCCCTGGCCGTTATCGGACCCCAGTTCCGCGACCTTCCTGCGCTGCTCGAGCGTTTCGATGCCCTCGGACGTAACGCTCAGGTTGATGGTGTGGGCCAGCGTGACCATGGTGCGGATAAACGCTTCGTAGTATGCCTGTTTGCCAAGGCCCTGTATGAAATCGCGGTCGATCTTCACTTCGTCGAGCGGTATGTCCTTGAGATGCGTCAGCGACGAATAGCCTTTGCCGAAGTCGTCCAGCGAGATGCGTATGCCGAGTTCCCTCAGGCTGGCGAGTTGCGGGACCACCGTGTCCATATCCTGAATGAACATGTTCTCGGTGATCTCCAGCACGAGGAATTCCGGCGAAAGCCCCGTTTCCCAGAGCGCGCGCCGCACAGTGCCGACGATGTCTCCGCTGAGCATCTGCATGATCGATACGTTGACCGAAACGTACAGTCCGTCATGACCGCTTTGGTGCCAGGCCCGGCACTGGCCGCACGCTTTATCGAGCACCCACTGCCCGAGCGGGACGATCAGCCCGGCGCATTCCGCAAGCGGTATGAACTCGGCCGGTTCCACCAGGCCTATTCCGTCCATGACGAACCGCGACAGCGCCTCCGCCCCGACGAAGCGCCCGCTCTTCAGGTCTATCACCGGCTGGTAACAGAGTATGAACCCTTCACAGCCGTTCTCGATCGCGCGGCGCATCCCGTTTTCTATCGTCATCCGCCGTTTTCCGGCCGGGCTGTCGTGCAGGGCGCGGTACATGATGTGGCAGTTCCTGCCGTGCTGTTTCGCCTCGAAGAGTTCAAGCTCTGCAGCGTGAATGATTTCCTGCGCGCTGATACCGTCCCGGGGCGAGCATGCCGAACCCAGGGAGGCCGACAGGTAGATTTCCTGGCCGCGCACGTTGCATGCCCGCCTGTACGTTTCGCCCACGATATCCTTTATCCGCTTTTCGTTGTCCCAAGGGGCCGTGAAGACAACGGCGAACACATCGCCCGCATACCTGTACGCCAGCCCCAGATCGCCAAGCACTGCGCTAAGACGCCCCGCGACGCTCCTGAGCAGCATGTCGCCGACATCGTAACCGTACACGTTGTTGATGTGCTTGAACCCGTCCAGGCCTGCCAGCAGGACGCCGCAACGCCTTCCCCCGTCCAGTTCGAAAGCCAGGTCGTCTTCAAAACACCTCCGGTTGGGCAGCCTGGTCAGCTCGTCGATGTTCGCCGCGGGCTGCGCGCCCGCCGCGCCCTGCCTCAGGCCGGTCACATCTTCGGCGACGGCCACAAACCAGGCCTGGCGGCCTTTATCGCCGGGTTCCAGCTTCCCGCGCGCAAGCAGGGTACGCGCCCTCCCGTTTGCGTCCAGCATCCGGAATTCGTCGATATACTGCTCCTTGCCGTCCCCCTCGATATATTCGGTCAGCCGCCTCGTGAAACGCCTGCGGTCGCCTATGTAGACCCTCGCGCACAGCTGCTCCAGCGCATCGTCCAACTGCATGCCGGAAAATCCGAAATCCCGCGCCCTCGTCCCGGTGACATCCGCCCGGTTCCCGGTGACATCGAGGCGGATGACGAGGTCCGATGCGATCTTTTGCATCAGACGGTCCTGAAGGGACCTGCACGCCCTCGGCACCGCCTCACGCGTGAGGAACCAAAATCTTGCCGCGCCGGCAAGCAGCACGACGGCGCAGGCGGCCGAAACAAATACCGCCGGGGAAGCCGTGCCGGCGGTAAAAAAGAGGATACAGCCCAGCGCCGCTGCGGCAAGGCCGGCGGCCAAGGAAATCCAAGCCAATATTCGTTTCGCGGCACGCGGCATCGGGCAAACGTCCCGTTTGGCGCGAACAACATCGCTGATTCGCCCAGACATATCATGCACTCCCCAAACAGAATGTCTTTTTTGCACCTGCTCCGGCGTGTTTTAGCCCAGCCCCTAACAGGGCCCTGCGCGTGCCTGCCTGTCCCTTTGGCTACGGCGCGGGGATGTCCTGCCCGTCGATTTGTTGGGTCTGATATGGCGTCCGTGCCGGATGAAGCGCCGGATTGAAGGCATCCGCCGAACACCCGGAGAGGCAGGCTGCCACGATGAGCATGAAGACAGCCGTCCGTATCCGCTTACCCAGCATCGATTCCTCCGTCTGTTTTGTTAACATGAATAAACTCACAAACATTTTACACTCTATGCATAGAGTTTTCAAGCCCAAGCCCTTCAAAACGCGGGTTTAGCGGCAATTATATCGAAAAACGGACGGGTATATATACATTTTTGAGGGCGGAAACGGAAAAAACCGCCCCGTTGAGGGCGGGTAGGCAGGATTTGCGGCTTCGGACTATTGCCTTTTCGTTTTTTTGCGGGCTTTCCTGACGGTCCGGTGCTGTTTTCTATCCCCGTCGAACCAGGCCACGCTGTCACGCAGGCTGTCCGAGACGGGCCTGGCCCTGTAGCCCAGCTCATTACGGGCCTTTGCCGAACTGATACTCGCGTTGGACCGCAGCACCTCGACGGCATATCTCGTAAAAACCGGTTTTTTGCGGAAGACGAGGGAATAGATATGTACGAACACTCCCGCGAGCTTAACAAGGGGCAACGGCACCCGGACCAGCTTTTTTCGCGCGCCGCGTATGCTCAGAAGGTGCGTGTAGATCTCTTTGATGCTGGCCTTTTCGCCCGAGACGATGTAGCCTTCGCCGCGGCGGCCCATCTTCCACGCGAGCACGAGCGCGTCGCAAACGTCGCGCACGTCCACGAAATCATAAGCACCGTCGAAATAGAAGGCGATTCTGTTCTTCGAGCCTTTGATGAACCGCTTTATGAGCGCGCCGATTTCCGAAAGCTTATAGTCGAACGGGCCTATCACGCCGGACGGGAACAGGATGACGGCATCCAGCCCGCGCGCGATGCCTTCCTGCACGATGCGCGTCGCCCTGGCTTTGGAATTGGCGTATCCGCCCGCTTTCGCATTCGCGACGGTACTAAGGCGCTCGGTGATCGCCGACCCGTTCTGCGGTTCCTCGATGGCGTGGATGGAACTGATGTAAATCAGGCGGCCGACCCTGTGGTGCAGGCAGGCCTCCACCATGTTCTGTGTGCCGCCTATGTTCACTTCTTCCAGGAGCGTGTCGTTCTTTTTGGATATGCGCACGATGCCGGCAAGGTGAAACACCGTGTCGCACCCTTCGACCGCGCGCATCACCGCTTCGCCGTCCCTGATGTCGCAAACGACGATTTCGGCCTTTATCCCGTTGAGCGGCGCGACGGACTCTCCCGGCGGCAGCAGGAGCCTCAGGTCCTCGCCCATATGCATAAGCTTGTTGACCAGTACGTTACCGATATGACCGGTTGCACCCGTAACCAGTATCATCCCGACACCTCCCAACAGAATACCCGGTTCTACTCTCATTGTACTCCACATTTCATTTTTGTAAAGGAGGATTTTGGCTGTTTCTTTCTCAGCCAACTGGTGATTATTTATCCGATGCCTTTTTTA
>Ga0334894_1001680_pt1 | contig 17554 bp, 16 predicted proteins | sample GraSluR3_MG_6_FD_207225 | JGI IMG/M metagenome (GOLD analysis project Ga0334894, IMG submission 207225) | Sludge microbial communities from methane-producing bioreactor in Wageningen University, Netherlands - Granular Sludge_12_05 R3 | ecosystem: Engineered > Bioreactor > Anaerobic >... | reverse complement strand
CCAGCAAGCTACCGCTTGAAAGACAAGACAAAGATTTCACTATTGTTGCCAGCCGTTCTCACCTAAATCCTGAAACAACACAATTTATCAACGAAATCAAAAAGGAACATGATAATATCCGCATCGTATCCCGTGGAAGCTCATTGAAGCTTTGCATGATAGCAGAGGGACTGGCCGATGTTTATCCCCGTTTTGGCATCACATCGGAGTGGGATATTGCTGCAGGTCATGCTGTTGTTACAGCAGCAGGAGGTCGTGTTGTAGCCATTGCTGATGAATCGCAAGAGCTTTCATACAATAACAAGCAGATGGAAAATCCACCATTTATTGCTTATCCACCTGAAAGACACAAATAAAACCAGACAATAGAAGGTTGTCAGATTATACAAATGCTGCAAAATCGGGCTTTTTTTCCGTACCTTGCAGCGTTTTTTTATGCCATTCTGAATCCTAATTTTCTATGAATAATTACGCAATCAATAACCTACGCGAACTGGAAGCCGAAGCCATCCACATCATCCGTGAAGTGGCCGCCGAGTTTGAAAATCCTGTGATGCTTTATAGCATTGGCAAAGACAGCTCCGTAATGGTTCGTCTAGCCGAAAAAGCCTTTTATCCGGCCAAAGTGCCTTTCCCTTTGATGCATATCGACAGCAAGTGGAAGTTCCGTGAAATGACTGAATTTCGCGATAGATATGCCAAAGAAAAAGGTTGGGATCTTATCGTTGAATACAACAAAGAAGGCTTTGAATCGGGAATAGGGCCCTTTACGCATGGCAGCAAAGTTCATACCGATGTGATGAAAACACAGGCCTTGCTGCAAGCCCTCGACAAACACCGCTTTGATGCTGCCTTTGGCGGTGCGCGCCGCGATGAAGAAAAAAGCCGCGCCAAAGAACGCATCTACAGCTTCCGCGATCGCTTTCATCAATGGGATCCCAAAAATCAACGTCCTGAATTGTGGAGCATCTACAATGCACGAGTGCACAAAGGTGAGTCTATTCGCGTTTTTCCGCTCTCTAACTGGACAGAGCTTGACATTTGGCAATACATACGCCTGGAAAATATCCCAATCGTTCCGCTATATTTTGCCAAAGAACGACCCATTGTGGATATGGATGGAAACCTGATCATGGTTGATGATGACCGCATGCCCAAAGAGCTGGCCGAAAAAGCCGTGATGCGTAAAGTACGTTTCCGCACCTTAGGTTGCTACCCTCTTACCGGAGCTATTGATTCAGAAGCAGATACCATAGAGAAAATCGTAGAAGAAATGATGACAGTAACCAAATCAGAACGCACCACCCGCGTAATAGATTTCGACCAGGAAGGCAGCATGGAACAGAAGAAACGGGAAGGGTATTTTTAGCTGTTGGATGTTGGCTATTGGCTATTGGCTATTGGCAAGCAGTTTAATTACAAGCAATTTTATAATAATGAGAAACTTTAGAAAGTTAAACGTTTGGATATTAGGAATGGAAATTGTTAAGGATATCTATCTATTAACTAAAGATTTACCAGCTTATGAGCAATATGGATTAACAAATCAAATTAGAAGAGCTGCGATTTCAATACCATCAAATATCGCAGAGGGTTCATCCAGAAAAACAAACCCAGATTTTGCCAGATTTCTCGAAGTTGCATTAGGTTCATCTTTTGAAATAGAAACTCAATTACTTATTGCAAATGAACTCAATTACCTTAAAATTGAGCAAACCAGTGATGTTCTTAATAAATTAAGCATCCTTCAAAAACAAGTAAACGCATTAATTACCAAAGTAAGAAGCTAGCGGCCAATAGCCAATAGCCAAAAGCTAATAGCCTATGACTAACATCCAACAATTCCTCAATCAGGATCAGGAAAAAGACCTGCTGCGGTTGCTAACGGCCGGTTCGGTAGATGATGGAAAAAGTACTTTGATCGGACGGCTTTTGTTCGATAGCAAAAAGATTTATGAAGATCACCTTTCAGCATTGGAGCGCGACAGCAAAAAAATTGGACATGCCGGCGATAAAATTGACTATGCTTTATTGCTCGATGGATTGAAAGCTGAACGCGAGCAGGGCATCACCATTGATGTGGCTTATCGTTATTTTAGCACAAACAAAAGAAAATTCATCATCGCCGACACTCCCGGCCACGAGCAATATACCCGAAATATGGTAACCGGAGCCAGCACAGCCAACCTGGCAATCATTCTGATTGATGCCCGCAAAGGCGTGATCACACAAACCAAACGACATACTTTTTTAGTTTCACTGCTCGGTATTAAACACATTGTGCTGGCTGTGAACAAAATGGATTTGATGGATTACAGCCAGGAAGTTTTTGATCAAATCTGTAAGGATTACAAACAATTTACTACGCCACTTTCCATACCTGATATCGAATTTATCCCGCTTTCGGCTCTTAATGGTGACAATGTGGTGGATGCCTCTCAGCATATGCCCTGGTACAAAGGCAAAAGTCTGCTCAACTACCTCGAGACGGTTCATGTAGTTTCTGACCGCAATTTTGATGACTTCAGATTACCTATCCAGTATGTGCTTCGTCCAAGCCTCGATTTTAGAGGATTTTCAGGTAAAGTGGCTTCCGGAATTATCCGTAAAGGCGATCAGGTGATGAGTCTTCCTTCGCGAAAAACAGCTACCGTAACGCGCGTAATTGGCTCAGATGGTGATACTGAACTGGCATTTCCGCCACAGGCCGTTACCATTACCTTATCGCACGAAATAGACCTCTCCAGGAGTGAGATGCTGGTGCATCCGGATAACCTGCCGCGCATTGAGCGACAATTTGAAGCCATGTTGGTTTGGATGGACGAAGAAAAAATGGATCCTTACGCTAATTTTTTCCTCAAACATACCACTCAAACGACCCGTGCCCGCATTGATCAGATCAAATACCGCATTGATGTAAACACCCTCGAACAACATTCCTCTGACGCTTTCGAATTAAACGAAATTGGTCGGGTTGTGCTGACGACTAATAAACCCTTGCTTTTTGATCCATACCACAAAAACCATGAAACTGGCTCTTTTGTTCTGATTAATCCAATCACAAACAACACCTGCGCAGTGGGTATGATCATCGACAAAATGAGTGCCGACGATTTGTATTCGCGCATCGCAGATCCCGAAACCAGGCGTTTGGTTGATGGTGGAAAGAGTTTGATCAATGAAGATGAACTTCGCAAACGTTATCGCCAGAAAGGTGTAACTCTTTGGATAACGGGGCTTCACGGAAGTGGAAAAAATCTGTTGGCCTATACCCTCGAACGACAACTGTTTGATAAAGGTGCCACAGTAGTTTTACTGGATGGAAGCACAGTAAGATCAGGCCTTTCAAAAGAATTAGATTATTCTCCAACCGACCGAGCCGAGCATATGCGCCGTGTAGCCCATGTTTGCCGGATTTTAAATGATCAGGGAATTATCACGATTTGTTCCTTTATTTCGCCCAAAGCCGAAATCCGAAAACAAGTAGCCGAAATCATCGGAAAAGAACGTTTCAAACTTTTCTTTATGGATGCCAGCATGGATTATTGCCGCAAAAACAAGCCCGAACTCTACGAAAAAGCCAAACAAAATCTGATCAAATATATTCCGGGTGTTGATGAAATGTATGAAAAACCTGAATTTTCTGATCTTATTTTAAAACCTGAAGATCAATCGAATATCACAACTATTTTTTCTTATCTTGAATCGGAAGGAATTTTTCCACTGCAATCAGAATAACTATTAAAGCCATAATTCTGTGTATTTTTGTTCACATTTTAAATTTAACGCTAAATAATACGCATATGTCAGCTACAAAAGGTCCTGTAAGTGAATTTATCACACATCATTATCGTCATTTCAATGCTGCCGCACTCATTGATGCAGCCAAAGCATATGAAGCACATCTTAACGAAGGTGGCAAAATGATGATAACACTGGCCGGTGCTATGAGTACAGCCGAACTTGGTGTTAGTCTTGCCGAAATGATCCGTCAGGACAAAGTGCAAATCATTTCCTGCACAGGTGCCAATCTGGAAGAGGATTTGATGAATCTGGTTGCACATACACATTATAAACGCGTTCCAAATTATCGCGATCTGAGCCCAAAAGAAGAATGGGAGCTACTCGAAAACGGATTTAATCGTGTGACGGACACCTGCATCCCGGAAGAAGAAGCTTTCAGGCGTTTGCAACAACATATTTTCAAAATCTGGAAAGAAGCCGAAAGCAAAGGCGAACGCTATTTTCCACATGAATATATGTACAAAATGCTGCTATCGGGCGTATTGGAACAATACTACGAAATTGATCCAAAAAACTCATGGATGTTGGCTGCAGCGCAAAAAAATATCCCGATTATCGTTCCCGGATGGGAAGATTCGACCATGGGAAATATCTTCGCTTCCTACTGTATCAAAGGCGAATTGAAATCAACCACCATGAAAAGCGGTATTGATTATATGGTTTGGCTGGCCGACTGGTACAGAAAAAATTCACATGGAAAAGGCGTGGGATTTTTCCAGATAGGAGGCGGAATAGCCGGCGATTTCCCCATTTGTGTGGTACCCATGATGTATCAGGATCTGGAATGGACTGATGTGCCTTTCTGGTCTTATTTTTGTCAGATTTCTGATTCAACAACAAGTTATGGAAGCTATTCTGGGGCTGTGCCAAACGAAAAAATAACCTGGGGAAAACTGGATATCAATACACCAAAATATATCATCGAATCGGATGCTACCATTGTAGCACCGCTGATTTTTGCTTATTTACTGGGCTGGTAATTATTGGCTTAATTCAAAAACTAAGTCATTGGCAAACTAATACTGAAAACTGTTTTTTCTGTTGCGTTGGAAACAAATGAAACTTTACCTCCAAGGTATTGCTCGGTAAACATTTTTATACTGTAAGTTCCTATACCTCTGGCTTCACCTTTGGTCGAAAAAGACCGTTGAAAGATTTGAAGCTGAATATCCTGCGACATAATGGTATCATTTTTTACTGAGATGATTACTTCATTATTGTTTGCAGTTGAAAAACCAATCTCAACCTCTTGATTTGGTTTTGAAGCTTCTACGGCATTTTTTAAGAGATTCAATAAAACACGTTTTAGCAGTACCGGATCAGTGGTGAAAGTTAAATTTTCCTGCTGATTCACAAAAACTATCGGAATGGTTTTAGCAACCTGATGGTGAGCAATTTGTTGAACGGTTTCAGTAATCAGCTTATTAATATTAACGGCTTTCTTATTCACTTTCAACTCACCTCTTTCGGCCGCCAGTAATTGCCTTTGCGAAATGATTTCTTCAATCAAAACATCACTCAAACGAGATGCTATAGTAAGAAATTCCTTGTGCTCGGCCGGATCGTTCGACATCTCCATAAATTCAATAAAACCTCTTAACCCACCGGCTGTGTTGATGATGTCATGAAAAAACAAACGCTCTAAAATTTGCCGTCGTTTTTCATTGCTAATATCTTCAAAAGAAAGTACTACAAAACGTTTGCTCTGGTATTCGAATGGTGAAGCAGTAACTTTAAAATCGTATGAAACTTCTTTATTTTCCTGATTAGCAGTTATTCTGCATTCATTAACGCTTTTCTTATTCGTGTTCAAACAATCCTGAATGGCATTTACTGCACCACAAACCCTGCATGACTTGGATGTGCCACATCCACCGGGCATTTCACGGGAATGAATACAATTTATCAATTCGCCGGGGCGTAATCCCAATATTTCTTCAAAATCCTTGAAACCCATCAGCTCGAGCAAAGGCTTATTTCCATACACAACCTGACGTTGCTCGTTGAGAACGGCAGCAATAAAAGGCAAAGCATTAATCAGCTCATTTACCTGACCAAAGCTGGTAAAAAGATTATAATCATGCACTACGGCTTCATCTTCAGCCCTTTCAGCAGGTGCAAAAAAAGTTTCCATAGTTAGGTGCGTTATATTACTTACGTAACAAATATAACACAATAATTGCTGATAAAGGACTTAATATGAAAGAAACAAAAAACAGACCTTGTTTTCCAATCCGGCACGATTTGCCGTATTGTTCGGATATTACGAGTGCCAAAACGTACCAAATAAGAAATAATATGCCTATCCAAAGTCCTGTCATACACTAATAAAGATAATAAATGATGAATAAAACAGGAATGATGATACCAAGCAAAGTGAGCCAGGCACCCCGGGCAGTGATTCCGTCTGCTCCTCTTGGAATTAATAAACCGCTTAATGCCAATAAAATAAGTGCGCCGGCATAAATATCAGAAAACCAGGTCCAATGAATACTTGGATTATAATGCAAATAATTCATTTCTCTGAACATTAGCCTTTTGCGTGTGATATCGATAGAGCCTTCACCTGTTTCCTGATCAAGCACAGCAACGCCACCAGTCAAAAAAACTTTCAGATAATCCGGATAAGGATAATAATGTTTGCGATAATCATCTGCAACACCATATTTTTCGAGCATCAGAAGCACCTGTTCCTTGTTTAGTTTACCCGAAACAGGTGCTTCCTGAATATCTTCAGAAATGATTACATAATTTGGATTCCAATCGTGACGGTGATTAATTGCAATGCCCGAAAGCGCATAAATCACTGTCATTCCAAAAAACAGGTAACCGAAATCACGATGCAGAGCACGATTCCATTTTCTCCACTTAAAGGGCATGGTTTAGTGCTTAATGAATTATTGCGGATCTTCTATCACTTCAAACCTGGAACAAACGATGGAGTAATAAGAAAGCTTGTCCGTTCCTTGTTCTGCCATCATTTCGCGATAGGCGGAAATTTGTTCCATAGCAGGATCATCCAAATGTACTCCGGCAGCTCGTTCTTCTTCGGTCATTGGTTCGCCGCCACCTAAATGACGGGTTTCGTCAATGCCGGCAATCACTTCTTCTTCCCATTCGCGCAGGTATTCTTCGTCAACGATCATCTCGTCAACAATACCGATTACTTTAAAGTCGTAACCTTCGTATTCGCTGTTAAAAGCAGGAACGCCTTCTCCTGAAGTAATTTTTACGCGACCCTCTTCTTCCACATCAATCAGGAAGAGTTTTTTGCCATCTTCTTTACAGATATGATCTGCCGTTCCAATGATAATAACTTCCTGGCCAACAAGATCAGCCGCTTTTTCATTAAAACTGCCTACTGTGATAGCAATAGGACCTTCAGCAACTTTTGTTTCTGTGGCGTTTTCGACTGTTTTCTCAGTTTGATTTTGGCAGGCAACAAAAAATAAAGCTGCCACAGCCATTAAAAAAATTCTTTTCATAAGTGTTCTCCTTTGTTCTTGGTTTTGTAACGACAAAATTAATAATTCTTACTAGTTTACAACTACTTAAAATTAGCGTTTATAAGGTTTAAAGTTGATATTTATCAGCTATTTTTTATTTAATCAGGCATTACAATGTCTTCTTCAAGAATATTTTCGCCATCGTATTTGCGTTCAATACCATTGGAATAACTGATGACCAAAATCAAACTTCCGTCTTCATTGTAACGTTTCCAGTCGCCGTTTTTACGACCCATCACATAATTTCCAGATTCTCTGATTTTTCCGTCGGGATAATAAAAAGTGTGCGTTCCGTTTGGGTTATCATCCACAAAACGACCTTCAAAAGCCAGCTGACCGTTGTTGTAAATGTATTTCCAATTACCATTACGCATGCCTGCAGAATAGTCTCCTTCCATGCGCATATCGCCGGTTTCGTAGAACCATGTGCCTTCTTCCAAACCTTCGATATAATCACCCTGGGTGATGATTTTTCCTTTTGGGCTGTATTCGGTAGTAATGCCATCGAGCAGGCCATTCAGGTAGTTCTCTTCGCGCAGAAGTTTTCCGTCGCTGTAATACCATTTCCATAAACCCATGGGTCGGCCTTGGTTGTCGTAACTTCCTTTTTGTTCCAAAATACCATTTGGATGAAAAAATTCCCATTCGCCATTTTGCTCATTATCTTTATAATTTCCCTGTGCCTTGAGCGAACCATCCGGATAATAGAGCTTCCAAAAGCCCTGCCGCTGACCATTGGCGGCAATGATACCTTCTGCAACCAATTTTCCATTTTTGAACGTAAAAGATTTCTCCACATTGCCTTCCTCGTCAAACTCACGACGGATGCCTTCTGCCACTCCATCACGATAAGTAGCTTCCACTTTAACTTTTCCATTGGGATAATAATCGCGTCGCATTTCGAGCAAAGCCAGTTCGCCGGCATCATCCACTTTTTCGCCATCCTTGTATTTGACAATTGCTTTTAAATTACCTGATAAATCGTAGGTTTTGAAAAATCCATGTTTCAGGCCATGCCGGTAAACACCTTCTTCTTTTAACTCTCCCGTTTCGTAAAACCATTTCCAGCGGCCATGACGTTTCAAATCGCTGTCGTATCTGTTAATTCTCTCACGATCAACAATAAAACCTTTTTGATAAGTAATCAGTTCGATGATGTTTCCGGTGGTATCAAAATGACGGGCCATTCCGTTTTCAAATCCTTGATCGAAAGGAATTAATTGCAGTGTTCTTCCTTTGTAATCAATGCGTTCGCTTAAACCATTTTTGATGTCTGCTTCAAAACGTTCAATCAAAATATCGTTAGCAAAATAGGTTCTTCGTTCGCCATGTTTTAGGTCGTTTTGGTAAGTAATCTCAAGTGTAAGTTTACCGCTTTCGTCATAAAACTTCCATAAACTATCCAGTTTGAAATTCTTCCGGTTTCCTTCAGATTTTAGTGTTCCATCTTCGTAAAAAGTGCGCCAATAGCCATCAGGCTGACCGTTTACAAGTGTTCCTTCGCTTGATTTTTGTCCGTTGGGATAATAAAAAGCAACAGTTGAATCAGCTGATTGAGCCATTGTATCAAGCTGAAAAACAAAGAAAAAGAGAAGTAAAATATGCCAATACTTCTTCATTTTTTAGTTTTCTCTTGTTGACGTTACTTTGCGTCCGGATGCTATACGTTCTTTTTTATCCAATTTAAAGAAATGATCTTTTTTAACTTTCAGGAAGGCTTTTTCGCTGCCTGGTTTCAGATAATATGTCAAAGAATCATAGGTAACCTTACCAAAACGATCTTTCCATTCAATAGCTGAAATCTGATAGTTTTTTCCGGGGGTCATCATAAATTTCAAGGTTCTATTATCTCCGGCTTCAAATGCCACATCCAATGAATTGTGAGTAGCATTTTCACATACTCCGGGCGTGCCTTTTTTGATTTGAATAAGTTCGATATATCTGCCATTTTCAAACTGAATCTCACCACTGGCAATTTTAGTTTCGTCGTAGGTGAGGTTGCGCTGTAAAACAATCGGATGCGAATTATAAAATTGTACCTCATTAATATTCAAACTATCACTTTCCACTTTCTGACGAATTTGTTGCGTGAACACAATTGTCTTTGGTGAACAGCCATGCAAAATCAAGCTTAAAAGCAGGATTATTGCGGACAGAGAAACGAAAAACCTTTTCATAGTTCTACTTTACTAAAATAAATTTTCTCAATAATACCGATCAATATCCACTTGTCTTTGCCTATGTCTAATACGGATATGCTCCATGCAAAGGTCAACCTCTTTTTGTGTGGCAAAGTTAATGGCGATAACCAACAACCTGGCATCTCTTACACTCAGTAGGGGCATATCGTCTTGCTGCTCTATTTTTATGTTCAAGACATAAAGACCAGCCATCATTACTAAAGCCATGTGATGTTGCCAGGCCAACCATCCTGTTACTTGATAACCGGACATCCCCAACTCATTTTTGCTGTCATCAAAGCAACGTTCTACCCAATACCTGCTACATTGAAAATATGCCCATTCATTATTGGTATATTGTTCTTTGTCTCCATTACTGAGCGAATATTTCGTTTTCTGCGATTGGGTAATGATCAATGTTCTTTTTTGAGCTTTCTGCTCCTTTCCATCCCAATGCCAAACCGTGACAGTATGTACCATCGCGTATTTCCATCCTTTTGCTGTCTTTCTAATCTGTTCCCGGGTAAAATCTTCCTTTGTAAGCGTTTTTATGTAGTCCTGCAACTGTATTGACTCACTATCAGGCTGTAACAGTGTTGGTTTTCTTCCTCTATTGCTTTTGCGACCAGGAACAGAAAATGTTGGTTCTGATAAAAAAATAAGTTCATCTTTATGAACGTCCAGAACATAAAATTGCCCGAGTTTTTCTAACGATCTGGTTAATTCAGCATTATGCCCATACAATCCATCCCCTCCAATAAAATCATATTCAATCCCAGCATCAATGGCTTTTTTGACCAGATTCAATGCTAATTCAGGCTTCGTTTGGTGCCTGATCTCTGCTTCAGGTATGCCCGCTTCGCGACATCTGGTTTTGTCTTGTGCCCATCCTTCGGGCAGAAAAAGTTCTGTCCCAACCAATGTGCAAAATTTTTCATTGCTCAAAGATGCGTGTACTGAAACCTGACAATTATCTACTTTCCCCACAACTCCGGCATATTGGCGCGCTACTCCTACGGATTTATTTCCCTTTTTAAGATGTGAACTTTCATCTAAGACAAACCCCGTTGGTCGGCCACTTCTTTTCTTTTGCTCTCTCAATAGGCTATCCGCTTCCTTCATCGTAACAAGGTTTGAATCCTGATAGCTCCATTTGCTCCCAGACAAGAAATGTATGTATCGTTTGTAGTCTGAATCTGTTACTTTTTCAACCATTCGTTCCATATTCTCATGTCCCTTTTCACACTGTAGAAGCCCTGACAAATACTCTATTGCAACCTGTGTACGGCTCTTTCTGTACACCCTGAATATGCCATCATATGCTCTGTATATCAGCTTATTAAGGCTCTCCCTATCCAAATATCTGATTTGGGGATCATAAACAAAATTTTTTTTCTCTGGTCGTTTTTGCTTCATTATCAAATAATGACCAGAGCGTTAATAATGATGTAAATATACTGATAATGATTTATTTATACAACAAAAATTTGTCCTTTTATTTTAGTAAAGTAGAAATAGGCAATTTATTTAATTAGACCCATTTTGGCCGAAATTTCAAGCATCCGTTCAATTGGAATCTTTGCTTTTTGAATAACATCTTCAGGAAGTTCAATTGCAGGTTGCTCATTTTTTAAAGCCCTCAACAGCTTTTCCATCGTATTGAGTTTCATATAGGGGCAATCATTACAACTACAAGTTTCATCAGATGGAACGATTAAAAATGATTTTTCGGGTGAAGCTTGCTGCATTTTATGCAATATCCCTGTTTCGGTAGCCACAATGTATTTCTGACTTTCATCTTTACTTGTAAAATTTAGCAAAGCAGTTGTAGAACCCACAAAATCAGCTAATTCCAAAACTGCTGCCTTACATTCGGGATGAGCAATCAATTTGGCATCTGGATTTTCAGTTTTCAACTTTATCACCGCTTCTGTAGATAAAATATCGTGCACTTCGCAGGTGCCATCCCATAAAACCATATCACGTCCGGTAAGCTGATTGATATAACCACCCAGATTTTTATCAGGTGCAAAAATCAATTTGGCGTCTTTTGGAAATGATTCAACGATATGCACAGCATTTCCGGAAGTACAAATTACATCCGACATGGTTTTTACTGCAGCCGTACAATTGATGTAAGAGATCACCTTGTGATCAGGATAATTTTGAAGAAAAACACGAAAATCGTCCTCAGGAGCACTTGCAGCCAGAGAACAACCAGCTTCCAGATCGGGCAAAACGACTTTCTTGTGAGGGTTTAATATTTTAGCTGTTTCGGCCATAAAATGAACTCCGGCAAAAACGATGATATCAGCATTTGTTTGCGCAGCTTGTTGTGCCAAGCCTAAACTATCTCCAACATAATCTGCAATATCCTGAATTTCAGGAACCTGATAATAATGCGCCAAAATGATCGCATTCTTTTGTTTTCTTAATTTGTTTATTTCGTTTACTATTGCTGACATGATTAAAAAAATTCGATAGATTTATTCCTGCAACAAATTTAACATAATTCAAACGTTTTCAATTGCCCAAATTTTTTCAACAGCAATTAATAATAATATTCTTTTTTTATAAATAATTAAAAAAATGTTGTTGTTGTTATTGTTGTTGAAATGGTTCAAAAAATATTGATTGAAAATTTGTAAATATCGTTATTCACATTTTGTTAACTTAATTCGCACACTAGTTTTAATTATTAAATCTGTAAATCAATAAAATAAGATTAGGATGGACTTGAGCAAAAACTAAAATTGTTGATAAGTACTTGTTAATTTCAGTTATAAAGTTTGTTAATTTCATGTGGAAAATTGATGAAAAGTAGAGCATTATTAACAATCGAAAACAAAATTAGACGCCAAAGCTGAAAAAGGAGCTATTTATTAATATTTAATAACAGTTTCTTGATGTTATTAACAAGTATATTGTTGATAAGTAATAACATTCACAAATTCAGTAATTTAAAAATAATTCAACTTTGTTTGTCAATGTATAATTTACTGAATTTAAAGCGTAAAAACTTTATGCCGATTAAATTGAATAATTTTGTGCTAAATTTTTATCAACAATGACAAACATACATAAAATCGTACCACTTGCTTCGGATCATGGAGGCTTTGAAATGAAATCATTTTTGGCCGAAAAATTACGTGTTACAGGATATGAAGTGGTTGATTTTGGAACAAATTCATTAGAAAGTGTGGATTATCCTGATATGATTCATCCGCTTGCACAGGCAGTGTCAGAGGGTAAATATGCCAGAGGCATTATCATGTGTGGCAGTGGCAACGGAGCACAACTAGCAGCAAACAAACATAAAGGTGTTCGGGCAGCCTTATGCTGGGATGTGGAACTTGTCAGATTAGCCCGCGAACATAATGATGCTAATATTTTGTCGCTTCCGGGAAGGTTTATTTCTTTTGAACTGGCCTGGGAAATGGTGCAGGTATTTTTGAATACTGATTTTGAAGGAGGACGTCACGAGCAAAGGGTGAAAAAAATAGAGATTTAGTTATATAAATTCATTTATCGGGCACATGAGCGAAAAAGCGATTAATTTTAATAGGAATGCCGAAAAAGTTACTTTTGATAAAGAACACCGTCAAAAGATCAATTTTAATATTTCACAGTATGACAAGGCTGTTGAAAAAGGAAAACAACAATACGATCACTTGGAAATAGCCAAACAAAGAGCTGCCAATATCAAGCACAAAAGTCTGGCGCAATTAGACAAATACCTGGTTGAATTTGAAACCAATTTTACCCGCAATGGCGGTAAAGTTTTATGGGCACGACATGCAGAAGAAGCTGCGACAATGATTATAAAACTTATTAAAGATGAGCAAGTTAAAAAGGTAGTGAAGTCAAAATCAATGACTAGCGAAGAAATTAAACTTAACGAGCATCTCGAAAAAAATGGTATTCAATCACTTGAAACAGATCTTGGTGAATTTATTGTTCAGTTGGCAGGCGAAAAGCCGTATCATATTGTTACACCTGCCATGCATAAGTCTAAGGAAGAAGTAGCAAACTTGTTTCATCAAAAATTTCAAACAGATACTGAAAGCACGCCGGAACAAATTACAGCATACACACGGGCTTTATTGCGAGAAGAATTTCAACAAGCCGGAGCTGGCATAACAGGTGCTAACTTTCTATTGGCTGATATTGGTGGAATTGCCTTAACCGAAAATGAAGGTAACGGCCTGATGTCTATGGCTTTTCCAAAATTGCATATCGTAATTGCCGGCATTGAAAAAATGCTTCCTTCTGTTGATGATCTCGATTTGTTTTGGCCATTGCTTGCCACACATGGAACCGGACAAGTTATGACGGCTTATAATTCAATCGTAACAGCTGCCCGGCAACAATCTGATAGTTCAACACAGATGGTTGTTGTTTTGCTTGATAACGGACGAAGCAAATTGCTCGAAAAAAGCCGACAGCGATCAGCCTTATCCTGTATCCGGTGTGGGGCTTGTTTGAACGTTTGTCCTGTATATAAAAATATCGGTGGTTACACCTACGATACTACTTACACGGGGCCAATCGGATCGGTGATTACACCACATATGCAGGAAATGAAAGAAAACAAACACCTGAGTTTTGCTTCGTCTCTATGCGGTGCCTGTACAGAGGTTTGTCCCGTGAAAATTCCATTGCATGAATTACTTTTATTAAATCGTGCCCAAGCAGTTAGCGAAGGCTGGACATTGCCAAAGGAGCGTTTTGTGATGAAAAACAGCACAAGAGTTTTGAATAACAGAAGATTAGTTGATTTTGCCGGAGCCGGCACTAAAAATCTGGTACTCAAATATTTCTTTGGTTCCCAATGGGGCAACAGACGCATTTTACCAAAGTTTGCTAAAAAATCGTTTAATCAGCTTTGGCGTGAGCAAAACAGTTAAAAAAAGGCTTAGGGTTATTCACCGATAATTTCTGCCACTTTTTCGCGTAACTTATCACCTCTCAGGTTTTTGGCGATAATGATGCCATTTTCGTCCAAAAGAATGGAATGTGGGATAGATTGCACGCCATAGAGTTTTCCGGCAGCATTGCCCCAGCCACCCAAATCAGAAACCTGAGTCCAGTTTAATTGATCAGATTCAATGGCTGCGAGCCATTTGTCGCGATCGGTATCGAACGAAACACCAAACACATCAAAACCTTTGTCTTTGTAATCGTTGTGGATCGCAACAATATTTGGATTTTCGGCACGACAAGGCTGACACCAGGAAGCCCAGAAATCAACTAACAATACTTTTGGGCCAATATGATCACTCAAAGCTACAAGTACACTATCCGGATTGTCTTGCGAAAAATCAACAAAAGGTTCGCCAACGGCAACACGCTTCAAAACCTTTACGCGTTCTGTTAAAGCAGTCAGATAGGGTGATACGGGTTTTTCGGCAAAATTGATCACAATGCCTTCAAGTGCTTCCAGATCAAATTCATAGCTTTTACGATAAATTAGATAATGTGAAACGACATCGGCATTGTTCTTTTTGACATACTCGGTAAGATAGCTATTTTTTTGTCTTTCGGTTTCTTCATACAAGGCTTCAGCTTCGGCCATAGCTTCTTCATTTTGCTCACCGGCAGCCGTGCGATAAGCATTGTAATGTTCCTGCAATTGTTTATCAAAATCCTTGTTGGTTTCGTCAAAGGCTTTAAGGCGATCGTTGCTGGCCGAGCCTTCGATTTGATATTCACGGATATTGTCGGCATCAGCTGTTAATGTAATGGTAGTGTTTTCCATAAAAACCGGAATTGCACTGCGAATTCCTTCAATGGTAACGTAGTAAATCTCAGGAGAATCAACAGAGCCTGAAAAACTTGCTTTTCCTTCTGATAGCTGAACAGAATCTACAGTAACCCATTCATCATTCACTCTTTGTTCAAGCTTTATTTGTTTGGCTTCGGCATTGTTCAAGTTTACATGCAGAGTAAACTGAGCTTCGTTTTCAGTTGGTTGACACGAAAAAAGGAAAAGACCGATAACAACTGTTAAAATTACCGTGATATGTTTCATAGGGAAAAATGTTTGGGATTTAAACGCAAAACTAAGTTTTCTTGTTCAATAAATTACTTTCAAAAAATTGCACTGGATCACTTTTAGCGTTTTCTGGAAGCTTGAAAAAAGAAAACCAGTAAAAGGATAAGGGTTTCTGATGCGGGAACACTTAACAAAATGCGGTAAATGCTGTCGTTAAGGTGTGCCGGATCAAACGACTCCAACAGAAATAAAGCCAAATGATGTACAAAGATCAAAATGATAGAATAACTAAAAAACCAGCGGTTACCCATCTCTGTAACAGTTGGTTCTGAGGCACTTTCAGGCAATGGGGCACCTGATGCCAATCTAACTATATAAGGTCTCACAAAAGCCAACAAAACGGAAGCCGAAGTGTGTAATCCGGGTGTGGACATAAACAAATCAACCGTAAATCCGGTGCCAAAACCAATGAATAAAAGTAGCCACTGGGTCATCCTAAAAGGCAACAGCATCAGAAAAAGCGGGTAGATAAAAGGATTCACATAACTTCCAACACGAATATGATTCAGTACCATAATCTGTATGAAGATCAGGACAATAAAGCGGAGACTATGTCGGAAAAAATCACTCATCTATGCGAATCATTAAAAGCAAATCCAATTCGGATTTATGTTTATTGTCAACAATATAAACCTGACGCAATGCATTAAAATCAGTGGCAAAACGGATAACTGCTTTGTTAAGAGCACCATCAGCACTGGTAAGATAGCTTTCGACTGTACCTACTAAAATACCTTCGGGAAACAAGTGCGAATTTCCACTTGTGATTAGTGTATCACCTTTGTTAACAACGAGATGTGTAGGGATATGGTCAATTTGTCCGAAACGAAAATCACCGCCCTGCCAGCTGAGATTGGCCAGATGTCCGTTGTTTTTAAACCGTACACTTATCGTTGCAAACTTGTGTAATAAACTCATTCCGATAGCATAATTTTTGCTTACTCCAGTAATGATTCCTGCCACACCTTTTGGAGAAATTATTCCCATATCTTTTTGTATGCCAGCAGAATAACCTTTGTTGAGGATGATGTAATTATTTCGGAAATGCACATTATTACTGATTACCCTGGCAGGTATAAAATGAAAAATGGTATCAATATGTTGTAGCGTATCTGTAGAAATAATACCCGATTGATACGTAAGTTGCTTACGAAGTCTTGCGTTTTCGAGTGCCAGCATCTCATTGGTTTGCTGCAGATAAAAGTAATCCGTTACCGATTTTTGAATCCTGTAAAAAACACCACTCACATTACTATTAATATTAAAACCAGCCGAACGGTGATAGGCATTACTGCAAAAAAGCATACTCAGAGCAACAAATTCGAGCAACAAAAATAGCAGCAGCACATGGTGTTTCTGAATAAAACGGATCAGGTTAATCATACCTGTTGAGCTGGGTTCCTGTTATTTGATGAGGAACGGGAATTTATCAAAGTTTTTAAGCGCAATGCCTGTTCCGCGGGCTACAGCGCGCAATGGGTCTTCGGCAACATGCACCGGCAGTTTGGTTTTGTGGTGCAGTCGTTTGTCGAGGCCCCGAAGCAATGAACCGCCACCAGCCAGGTAAATACCTGTTCGATAGATATCAGCCGAAAGTTCGGGAGGTGTCATCTCCAAAGCGTTTAGCACGGCGGCTTCAATTTTTGAAATACTTTTATCAAGGCAATGTGCTATTTCGGTGTAATTCACTTTTATTTCTTTCGGGATACCTGTGAGCATATCACGACCATGCACAGGGAAATCATCCGGTGGATTATCAATACTTGGCAAGGCAGCACCTACTTCTATTTTAATCCGTTCTGCAGTGCGTTCGCCAATGTTAATGTTATGCTGTTTGCGCATATATTCTTCGATATCAGCATTAAAGTCATCGCCAGCAATGCGGATTGATTTGTTATTAACAATTCCTCCCAGTGCGATAACAGCAATCTCGCTGGTGCCTCCTCCAATATCAATGATCATATTTCCGGTTGGCTCCAGCACATCAATGCCAATACCAATTGCAGCAG
>Ga0334894_1001645_pt1 | contig 17808 bp, 16 predicted proteins | sample GraSluR3_MG_6_FD_207225 | JGI IMG/M metagenome (GOLD analysis project Ga0334894, IMG submission 207225) | Sludge microbial communities from methane-producing bioreactor in Wageningen University, Netherlands - Granular Sludge_12_05 R3 | ecosystem: Engineered > Bioreactor > Anaerobic >... | reverse complement strand
AAAACTTTTTCGGTTGTGGTATGCCAAATACCAGCGGGTTGAGTTTCGATTGCCCAATCAACTACCGGAACTAACCACTCAAGCGGAGTCATGGTAAAGAAATGATCTTTAAAAAACGGTCCAGTCCGACCATCTTTTAGAGTTTGTGCAATTTTATCCCATACGTCTAGACGACTAGATAGTTGCTGACTATATGGAAAGCTGATACGCAAAATACTTGCTTTAGGCAGTTGGGTGGAAACAATTTTTTCGGCCTCGGCCTTGGTCTTACTATACCAGTCTACGGGATTAACTGGATCAGACTCCAGGTAAGGAGTTTTTTGTTGACCGTCAAAAACATAGGCTGTACTGAAATGTATAAGGTGCAACTGATGTTGCTGGCAAGCTTTAACAATGTTGGCTGTTCCTTCAACGTTTACTCGCCAACAGCTTCCAGATTTATCCCCATCTTGTTGTTGGGCGGCGTTCACATCCGTGAACGCCGCCAAATGAATCAAAACTTTTCCTTGGTATGAAGACAAAACTTTTTCAATACTGCTGGGGTCAAGAATATCCACACCGCGACTAAGATCTAAATTGACGAATTCATATTTATTGCTTAGCCTAGCAGTAATTGCCGAACCAACCAAACCAGATAAACCGGTTCCAAAAACAATGGCTTTTTCTTTTTCCATATTATCGTCTAATTTTTACTATTTGGCATTTATAGTGCCATTTTAAGGTTAACCTCGACTTTTGCGCCAAATATCGGCACCAAAATAATCCCAAGGCAGGCGATATTCATCTGGAGATTCTGGTGAAAACTGCTGATTGGTGAAGTAGATTAGCTTGGTTGGTGTGTGCCAAGGATTGCCGGCACCATGAGCCACGCCCGCCGGTATCCTGAGTAAGCTATTACTACCACCTCCCAAAATAACTCGCATTATATTGCCCTTGGTTGGTGAATCCTCTCTGAGATCAACTAATATGGCCAATAAGCGATTATCTGGAGAAACATACCAAACATCATCTTGTTTTTTATGAATGTGAAAGGCTTTAACCACTTTTGGTAGCATAATTGACAAGCTAACTTGTTTAGGTTTAAAGTCTTCAAAAGTTTCCAGTTCACCTTGATCATTAATTCTGCCTAGTTCGGTAAAATTACCGGTGTCATCGCGATGAAACGGCTGGTCAATAATCTGTACTCCCTCAATACTTTCTTTAGTTTGGTATTGTTGTACCGTCAAAGCTGATTCAAATTTTGGGTCTAGCTTCATAAGACTCCTTTTACTCATTATTTTTGCGATCCAGATATTGTTTTTGATAATATTCTTGATATTGACCACTTTTCACTCTTTTCCACCAAACGGTATTTTGCTGATACCACTCAATCGTTAGTTTTAAGCCCTCCTCTAAAGTTACACTTGGAGACCAACCAAGATCCTGATTGATTTTACTCCAGTCAACCGAGTAACGTCGGTCGTGACCTAGACGGTCAGTAACAAATTCAATTCTGTCTTCTGGCAAATTCATAATTTGGAGAATCATTTTGGCTATCTCAAGATTAGAATGATCCTTTTGTAAACCGCCCACACAATAGGTAGTCATTGTTTGTTTACTCTGAATGATTAAATCAATTGCTCGGCAGTGATCGGTAACAAATAGCCAGTCGCGAACGTTAAGACCATCGCCATAAATGGGGATTTTTTTACCCTCAAGGAGATTGGTAATAACTAAAGGAATAAATTTTTCAGGAAAGTGATAAGGACCATAGTTGTTTGAACAATTAGAAATTGTATAGGGCAATCCAAAGGTTTCTCCATAAGCTCTTACTAAATGATCAGAGCCAGCTTTAGCAGCTGAGTAGGGGCTACGCGGATTATATGGTGTTGTTTCATTAAATTTTTCAGGTGTGTTGAGTTCGAGTGAGCCAAAAACTTCATCGGTTGATATATGGTGAAAGTGGTTAACCTGGTGTTTTAAAGCACTTTCTAGAAGAACTTGCGTGCCAATAACATTGGTAGTGACAAAATTGGCTGGTTCCATGATGGATCGGTCCACGTGGGTTTCGGCGGCAAAGTGTACCACCAGATTAACTCCTGCCATTGCTTTATCCACAACCTGTGGATCGCGAATATCACCTTGTATAAAAGTGTAATGAGGGTTGTTTTCAATATCTAGTAAATTCTCAAGATTTCCTGCATATGTGAGTAAATCCAGATTGACCACTTCATCGTCTGGATGATTCTTTAGCCAATATCTAACAAAATGCGAGCCAATAAAACCTGCTCCACCGGTTATTAATACTTTCATACTTAATCCTGCTCCAATACTATCACGGTTTTAGATCTGGCACGATCACCGCGTTTAATTAGCAAGCGTGATGGGGATATTTGTAAAAACTCTGCCAGTTGTTTGATCATAAGCAGATTGGCTTTGCCTTTTTGAGCTGGCGCGGTAACATATACTTTGAAAGTGTTAGGCGCGGTTTCAATAACTTCACTTCGCTTGCTGGCCGGCTTGACACTAACCGATAATGTTCGCATATGTCTAGTTTAACTAAATCCAACTCCAATGTAACTAGTTCAGCCTGGAAAAAACGTCAGACGTCTCGACCATCTGTCACGGTAGTGATTCTAAGTTATAACACCGCCGATATCACTAGACGTTGTTTGGAAGCAGTATCAAGTTCCAGAGGTGTTGAGCTTAATATCGTGGTTGTTGATAACGCCTCCACCGATAGATCGGCGGTATCCCTGGCTAGGAAATATCGTTTACGAAAAAACCACGCTCTGCTTAACAAAGTTGGTGAAGCACAAAATAGTACCAAAACCGAGATCTGGGAAAACCTGCCCTTCGATTACCAAGAGGTTGCCAACATTCGTACTGGCAAACTTGGTCGGCACCAGCTTCATTTAGTGGAGTTACACCATAATATTGGTTTCGGTCGGGCAAACAATTTGGGCATGGCACTGGTGCCGGCCAGCCACTACTTATTTCTCAACTCCGATGCCTTCGTTAAGCCACATACCATATTAAATCTGGTTAAATCGTTTAAAACCAACGCCGGTGTGAAATCACAAGCGGTTTTAGGTCGTTTTCGTCAACAGATTGATAATGTTGGTGTCGCGGCGGCCCAGCTCTACAATCAAGATAAAACCATTCAGGTTCAAGGTGGTTCGCTACCAAACTTACTCAACATTTTCCTCTGGATAACTTTTTTAGATGATATTCCTTTTATTAACAAAATTTGGAATTCTTACCAGCATCATCTGGCTGATATGAGGTCATTAAAGAGAAAAAAAATTGCTAAGGTAGGCTGGGTTGGCGGCACGTCAATGATGATTTCCCGCTCCTGCCTAGAAGAAATCGGCGGTTTTGACCCTCGTATTTTTATGTATGGCGAAGACATTGAACTGTGTTGGCGAGCAACCAGACGTCATTGGGACGTAGTTCTAGTGGAGACGGGTAAAGTGGTTCACCTCGGCTCAGCTAGTAGCGATAGCCATCAGGCAATCGTAGGGGAGATTAAAGGATTAAAGTACCTTTGGTCGAAACATACCTCACAGACTGATTTTTGGTTTTTCCGTCAGATTCTTTTATTTGGTATCAGACTAAGGATTATTATTTTTGGTATACTGGCACGATATGGCAGACAACGGGCTTATCAGGAAGCTTTGGACTTGGTTTGATAACTACTTTCTTTTATTGGCTACGGCACTTTTGCTAATTATTGTTCCTCTTTATCCAAAAATACCGTTAGCCGATATTATTCCCGGCTATATTGTTCGTTTGCGGTTGGAGGATATTGTTATCGCAACAGTTATTGGTTGGTGGGTAATTCAATTACTGCGCAAAAAAGTAACTTGGAAAACACCATTATCAATTTTTATTTTGGCTTACTTGGCCACTGGTTTAGTGTCCAATCTACTTGGTGTGGTTCTAACCAAAACCATTCCTACTGAAAGTATTCACATCGCTAAATCAATGCTGCATTGGCTTCGGCACATTCAGTATTTGTCTCTCTTTTTTATTGCTTACAATGCTGTTAAGAATCGCAAGCAAGGACTATTTTTACTCTTGGTTACTTTGGGAACTTTAGTTGGAGTAGTGATTTACGGCTATGGCCAGAAATATCATTACTGGCCAGTTTACTCCACCATGAATCGTGAGTTTAGTAAGGGAGTTAAACTCTACCTGAGTGAGCATGCTAGAGTGCAGTCAACTTTTGCCGGCCATTATGATTTGGGAGCCTATTTGGTTGTTATTTTGCCTCTTGCCCTTGTTAGTGCTTTAGTTTTATCACAAAAAGACTCTCTCAAGTCTGTTTTTTTTCAGACAAAATTGGGGAAAATAGTTAGGCAAGTTTTAATTGCCGGTAGTTGGTTTGCGTGGTTCGGTGGCTTATGGCTTCTCGTTTTATCTGCCTCTCGCACCTCATATGGTGGTTATTTATTGGCAATTGGTTTAGTGTTTTTGCTATTTATTAAGATTAAAGGTTGGTGGTTTAGTATTTCTCGTGGTGCGGTAGTTTTTTTGATCAGTGGTTTGATGATGATTTTTGTGGGCGATTTGTCTTCTCGTTTTTCTCAAGTTATCGATACCGAGCGCTATCCATTAGCAGGACAGGTTTTTAAAATTGCCGAAAACTTAAAAGAAGATCCATTTAAGTTTGTTGGCCAGGTTTCTCGACCGCCAGAGAACAGCATTTCAACCGATCAGTTAGAAGAAGAGCTTAAAAAGCAAGGAATGACTAGATCCGACACACAACCATCAACCTCCAAACCAAAAGATGTTTACGTTGATGTTCCCGAAAAAGAGTTTGAACTTGCCGATCCCGCTGCCACGCTGGCAGGTGAACTGCGACAGGTTGGGGACAAACTAGTTCAAGACAGAATTTTTTCAGATTGCGCCTTGAAACACAGTTTATCGGTGTGTATTCGCTTGGAAACTTTATGGCCACAGGCTTTTCAAGGTTGGCTAGCTAATCCGCTATTTGGTTCAGGTTACGCCACTTTGACCAAATCATCAGTTGAACAGTTTACCGAAGCAGAAAGTACGGACAACAATTTCTTACGAACGCTAGGAGAAAACGGTAGTATCGGCTTTTTCTTCTTTTACGGTACTATTGGTCTTTCGCTTTGGTACAGTTGGTTGGTGTATCGCCAAAGTCAAGATAGGTGGTTAACTGGTTTAGCCGTAGCTAACTTTGCTGGTACGATCGGCTTGTTGCTGAACGCGGTTTATATCGATGTTTTTGTAGCCTCAAAAGTAGCTTACACATTTTGGTTATTACAAGGAATTTTCCTAGCAATTTTTGTTAAAGAAGGAATAGTGGCACCACAGTTTAACTTTCAAGGACAGCGCCAAAAATCTGACACGCAGCGGTTGAAAACACTTTTGCAAACAGTTGAATCCAACACGAATCAAAAATTATCTGGCAGTAAATACTTATCAAGTAGTAAACGGCGTCGAAAGAGTTCAAAAGATAAAAAAAGAAAAATAATCAGGCGTACAAAATAATATGACTAAAGCCTGGTGGCAGAAACAATTACATAGTTGGCTGCCTTGGATTATTATTGCTGCTGCTTTTGTAGTTAGGTTGTATCAAATTAACGCTCCATTAGCTGATTGGCACTCTTTTAGGCAAGCCGATACTGCTTCGGTTACTCGCGAGTATGTTAAGAATGGTATTGATTTGCTCCGACCAAAATATCACGACTTATCCAATATCCAGTCTGGTGAAGACAATTTAGAAGGCTGGCGAATGGTGGAGTTTCCGATTATTAACGCTGTTATTGCGCTTATTTTAAGGTTAAATACTGGTTGGGATTTAGTCGTAGTGAGTCGTTTAGCTAGCGTGGCGGCGAGCGCCGTTAGCATTGGTGCTTTTTATTGGTTATTAAAGCAATTACGGGGAACATCAGTGGCGCTCGCCGCCGCGCTAGCCTGGGCTTTAATGCCATATGCCATCTATTATGGTCGAGTAATTTTGCCCGAACCATTTGTGATCTTGTTTATGAGTTTGGCCTGGGTTTGTTGGTATAAATGGCTTACAAATAGGCGAAATAAATTTGTCTGGCTATTGGTTTCTGGACTTTTGTTAGCTTTAGCATTATTGGTTAAACCAATGGCGGCATTTTTGATGCCACTAATGGTGGGGTTAATTTTTGAACGACCACGTCGATTTGTTGGCAAAGCCAGCCACATTGTCCGCAATTTACTTTTGATAGCCTTAACATTTATTCTTGCAGTTATTCCTTTATTGCTTTGGCGACGCTGGATCTTAAACTTTCCCACTGGAATACCCGCTTCCGACTGGCTATTTAATGGCAACCACATAAGACTAAAACCAGCGTGGTGGCGTTGGTTAATGGCCGATAGGATTGGTAGATTGATGTTTGGGTATTGGGGAGCAGCACTATTGATTTTTGGTCTAGTATTTTCGATTCCGGAAAAAATAGTGGCTAAACGTTATTTAGCACTCTGGCCAAAACAGATTAATTTGATAATTTCTTTCTTTTTAACCTGGTTTGAGAAATCTGGTGCCTTAATTTTTGGTGTGCTAGGAATTTTGGCCTATTTAATTGTATTTGCTACCGGTAATGTTCAGCACGACTACTATCAAATTATTCTCCTGCCGATTATTGTGTGGCTGTTTGCCGAAGGTGTGGTTGGTCTTGTTAATAGTATGACCTCTACTTTCCGGCGGCTCGCGATGCTCGCCGCCCTATCCACCATCATTATTTTTTCTTGGCTTTTTGCTTGGTATCACGTTGGTGATTTTTTTCACATCAATAATCCAGCCATTGTTTCGGCTGGTAAAGCAGTTGACCAATTAGCACCACCAGACGCTTTGGTAATTGCTCCTTACCAGGGTGATACCGCTTTTCTCTGGCAAACTAATCGACGCGGCTGGCCAATCGGCTTTGAAATTGAAGAAAAAATTAAACTTGGGGCACAGTTTTATGTTTCAACTACCAAAGATGATGAGGTCAATGAACTTAGAGACCGATATTCAGTTTTAGCCGAGACAGATGGATATATTATTTTTGATTTAAGAGAGGAAATTTAAAATGCGGATCTTTATGCTAACGCCATATTTGCCATATCCGCTTTTAAGTGGTGGTCAAGTGAGGACCTACAACTTGCTAAAACAAATCTCCAAAAAACATCAGGTAACTTTGTTTGCTCTTATTAAGGATGAAGAAGAAAAAGAATATATCAAAGAACTGGAGCCATTCTGTGACAAAATCAAGGTTTTTAAACGAACCAAAAATCCTTGGCACCCACGCAATATTTTATTAGCAGCTCTAACACCTTTTCCTTTCGTAGTGACCCGCAATCTAGTTTTGTCTTTAAAAAAGGAGATCGCTCAAGAACTTGCCAACTCGAATTATGATCTTATCCACGTTGAAACTTTTTATATGATGCCCAACATTCCTCGTACCAATTTGCCAACTATTTTGGTGGAACAGACTATTGAGTATTTAGGTTATGAAGATTTTGCCGCCAAGATATGTCAGCGTCAGGCTTGGCTGCGTCCAATTTTTAACCTAGATATTGCCAAGATAAGGTTTTGGGAAAAGCATTACTGGCGTCGATGTCACAGATTAGTGACAGTTTCGGAAAATGATCGTGAGTTTATTAAACAGGTTGAGCCATCCTTGACCAAAATTGACGTAGTTAGCAATGGGGTTGATGTTAGATTTTTTAATCAAGTAAAAAAGAAATTGGACAAAACTCCCACCGTTCTTTTCGTAGGAACTTTTCACTGGTTACCAAATGTCGAGGCAGTTGAGTTTTTAGTCGAAAAGGTTTGGCCACTGGTTAAACAAGCAGTGCCAAAAGCAAGATTAAGAATTGTGGGTTCATCACCTACCAAAAAAATTATTAGCTATGGCAGTATAGATGAGAGCATTGAAATTACTGGCCGAGTTGCTGATATTCGTCATGAATACGCACGGGCAAACCTATTGATAGCTCCTGTTTTTAGTGGCAAAGGCACTAGATACAAAGTACTTGAGGCAATGGTTTCTCAAACTCCAGTAGTTGGAACTACAATTGCTTTTGAAGGTATAAAGGCTGAGCCAAATCTTCATTATTTTGAAGCCGATACAGCTAATGAACTGGCGGCAGCAGCTATAAAATTATTACAAAATCCTCAGCTCCAGACAAAAATGGGCCGAGCCAGCCAAGAGTTTGTTGAAAAACGTTTTAGCTGGGAAAATATTGCCAGCAGTTTATTGAAGGTATATGAAGAAACAGCCACATCAACCACAATCTGATTATCAGCTTACGATAATTTTAGTCAACTACAATGGCTGGGAGTGGCTACAGAAGTGTTTGTTGTCTTTTCAAAATTTATCAAATTGGATTAATAATAAACAAGGTCCCAAATCAATCAAAGTTATTGTGGTCGATAATGGTTCCAAACAAGACAAGTCAGTTCAGTTTAAAAAGAAATTTCTCTGGATAGAATGGATTAGAAGTACCAATAATTTAGGTTTTGCTGGCGGCAATAACTTGGGTTTGTCCCAGGTAAAGACAGATTATGCCATGTTGCTTAATTCCGATACAGAGTTTTTGCCTAATACCAATTTACTTTCACTACTTGAGAATTTTAATGATCAATCGGTTGGGGTGGTCACGCCCAAGGTCATTCTTCCAAATGGCAAGGTTGATCACGCTTGCCACCGAGGTTTTCCAACACCCTGGAACGCTTTAATGTATTACAGCGGTATTGCTAAATGGTTGCCAAAATTTAAGCCGGTTGCAGGTTACAGGCTAAGTTATCTAGATCTTGATACCAAACACGATATTGAAGCCTGCAGTGGGGCGGCAATGTTGGTTAGACTTTCGGCAATCAGAGAGGTTGGTTTATTAGACGAACAATTTTTTATGTACGCTGAAGATATTGATTGGTGTTATCGATTTAAAGAGGCTGGCTGGCGAGTTATTTACGATCCCAGTATCGAGATTTTGCATCACAAGCATAAATCGGGCCAAAAGCAGTCTGATTTAGCTACACGTCGCCGAACAATAGCTGCCTTTTATGACACGATGTGGCAATTTATGCAGAAACATTATGCTAGTAAATATTCGAGACTGGTACTTTTGTTATCATTTGTTATGATTAAGACACTTAAGAAAGTGAAGTTGCAACAAGAAAGGAACTAAAAGTATGCATCTAAGTAATCTTCAGTTCGAGATTCAAAACGAACAACAGAACCGTTTAACTGCCGCAGTGGAGGCATTCTTGATTAGCTTTATGGCAATTATTACCGCTATTCTTTTGCCTCAAATCATTTTTGATTATTTTATGCAAAATGGTGAATTTACTCAGGCACAGTCAGAGTTTTTAGCTAACATTCCCACCGGCGCATATGCTATTGCCGCCTTTTTCTTTGTTTATGCTTTGATTGGCAATTATTTGCGTGGTCGAAAGATTCGCCAACTCAGACGTGATATCGAGTTAATGCAATATGCTTTTGACGAAGCCGATTTAAGCCAGCTAGAATCAGAATCTGCACCTGAATCAAAATCGAGTCAAACTGGCAAAAAGAAAGCTACCTCAACAAGTAAAAAAACCGCTTCAGCTAGTAAAAGTACTGCTAAGAAATCGACTGCAAAGAAAAGTAGCTCTCGCCGATCGAGCAAAAAATAATCAGTCGCTAACTGCCAATTAAAAATGGCATAATGACAGTAATTAGTAGCTAAATTTATTTAGCCAATTCAAGGAGATGTTATGCCGGTCAAACAATTCAGATTAGGTTTTGATGCTCGTTTGGCCGGCATAGAGCACGCTGGTATAGGACGATACAGTGAAGAGATTCTCCGCGAACTCATTAATTTCACTAATAAGTTACCAATCAAGATTAAGTGGGTTATTTTTCTTGCTGACAAGAATCAACTACCTTGGTTAAAAGACATACCTCAGTGTGAGATCGTGGTGGTGCCGATTAAACATTACAGCCTAGCTGAGCAATTAGTTCTACCATGGTATTTTTACCACGCCAATTTAGATTGCTTGCATATACCACACTTTAACGTACCTTGGCTTTACCGAAAAGATACCATTGTTACGATTCATGATTTGCTTTGGCATCAACAGCGTGACCCTCGAGCCACAACCTTAGCTCCCTGGCAATATCGTTTAAAATACTTGGCCTATCGTTTCGTAAGTCGAAGCGCTATTAAAAGTGCTGAGGTTGTTTTAGTTCCTACGCAGGAGGTTAAAAAACAAATTAAGCAAATCGTTGGTCGTAAAAATCAGGTATTGGTCACATCAGAAGGGATTAGTCAGGTGTTTTTGAGCGCACCATCAGTGGGAGAGCAAAAACGAGCGGCAAAAACTAAAGAAAGGGCGCCATACGTTGTTTATACAGGCAGCTTGTACCCGCATAAGAATGTCGATGTTGTTTTGGAAGCACTAACCAAAATGGAGTGGTTGCATCTGATTGTCGCTACCAGTCGATCGGTTTTCACCCAGGAATTCAAAAAAATGGTTAAGCAGAATGGATTAGCAGATAGGGTAAAAATTTTAATTGGGCAAAATGATCAACGACTAATGGCTATTTACCAAAATGCTCTCGCCTTAATTCAACCATCTTTAGCAGAAGGATTTGGTTTAACTGGACTGGAGGCCCTAGCGGTTGGTTTGCCGGTAGTTGTATCCGACATTCCTGTTTTTAGAGAAGTTTATCAAGACAAAGCTGATTTTTTTAACCCTTATCAGCCGGAAGATTTGGTGCAAAAGCTTCAAACTTTGGAACAAAATCCACCCTCAATTAAGCAGTTAAAACTTGCTCAGCAGTGGGCACGAAGCTTTACTTGGAAAAAGGCGGCGGCTAAAACCTGGCAAGCATATGAAACAGTGTTGAACTACAAGAACACTAATTAAGTTTAAGTTGTTATGCAGTATCAATTTCCAGCCAAGTTAGCTGATCTGAAAATAGCGGTTATTTATGATCGAGTAAATAGTCGAGGCGGAGCCGAGCAAATTCTTAAGCAGATTAAGAAACTATTACCTCAAGCCGAGTTAGTAACCTCGGTTTATGATCCGGTAGGGGCTCCTTGGGCAAAGTCATGGTCAGTTAACGCAGTTGTGAACAATTCTTTTTTAGCTAGTAAACATCGTTGGTTGGGTTGGTTAATGCCCTGGATTTTTGAAAGTGTTGAGCTTGAAAAATATGATTTAGTTATTAGTGTTACCTCAGAGGCGGCTAAGGGGGTTATCACCAAGCCGGAACAACTGCATTTGTGTTACTTACTAACTCCAACTAGATATTTGTGGTCGCATCGAAATTTTTATTTGCAGCAGATACCAAATTTTATTCGTTGGTTGGCTATGCGAATTTTTAAATATCTGCAAACATGGGATTATTTATTAGCTCAAAGACCAGATAAAATAATTGCAATCTCCAACTTGGTCGCACGACGTTGTTTAGTACATTACGATCGTCAGTCTGACAAGGTAATTTATCCCCCTTTAGTGTCTCTACCAGCTAGTCAAGAACCAAGGTATAAACCAACTCAACCATTTTTTTTCACTTGGGGGAGGTTAGTGGCATATAAAAGATTTGATTTATTGATTAAGGCGGCCTGCCAGGGCAAGTTTAATTTAGTTATTGCTGGTGACGGTCCCCTGGCAGGCCGCCTCCGCCAACTAGCCAACCAGCTTGATCCGCAGGGAAGACTAATTAAGTTTGTAGGCTGGATTGATCAAGCCAGCCTAGCTTGGTATTTGCAAAATGCTCAGGCCGCTGTTTTTCCTCAAGTTGAAGATTTTGGTTTGGTGGTTTTAGAGGCTATGGCCCAGGGTTGTCCAGTAATTGTTAACAAATCTAGTGGGGCAGCAGAGATTGCTAGACCTAACCTTGATGGACTTTTTTTTGAAGACCAAAAAACCGTAACCATAAGACAAATAATGTCTTTGGCAAGTCAGGTGCGCTGGCATAAACTTGACATTAAGCGTCAAGCAAGCCAATATGCAGAGGTCGCCTGGCAAAAACAATTTATCAAATTTGTTGAATCAGAGTGGCAAAAACATCGGAAAGGGATGCGGTAAGAGTATGAGTAATCACACTGAACACGCCTTTGCCGTCATTTTGGCCGGAGGAAGCGGCACTAGGTTGTGGCCAATGTCGAGGGATAATAAGCCTAAACAGTTTTTAAAGTTAGGCGGAGACGAAACCTTATTACAACAGGCAGCCAAAAGAATTAGCCAGCTAATTGAGTGGGAAAAAATTATTGTGGTGACCAACCGGGAGTATGTGGAAACCGTTCAACAGCAGCTGCCAGATATAAATCCCAATAATATTATTGCCGAACCAATGAAAAGAGACACTGCTCTTGCTATGGCTATTGGTGCCTTGGTAGCTCAAAAGGCAGACCCTGAAGCGGTGGTTACCAACATTGCTTCAGATCATGTTTTAAAGGATGAGGCCGAATATTTAAGAGTTATTAATCGCTCTTTAGAACTGGCTAATTCTGGAGAACATCTAATTACAGTGGGAGTTACTCCTACTGGTCCAAATGTTAATTTCGGTTACATAAAGGTCGATAACTTGGTATCTCAGTCAGGTGATGCTGAGAATAATCAAGTGTACCAGGTCAATAGTTTTAAAGAAAAACCTGATTTACCAACTGCTGAAACCTTTTTAGCCGAGGGTAATTATTTTTGGAACGCTAATATGTACACTTGGAAAGTTAGTGCTATTCTTGAGGCTTTTCATCGTTATTTTCCTGAAGCGGATGATAAGTTAGCTCAAATTTCTGAAGCTATTCAGACGCCCAGATTCAATCCTGTTTTACAGGACGTGTATGAAGCTTCGCCAAAAATCTCGATTGACTTTGCCATTTCTGAAAAAGCAGACAACCTTTTATTAATTCCCGGCGATTTTGGTTGGGATGATGTGGGTCTGTGGAGTACAGTTTATGAGTTGGGAGAGAAAGACGGTTCGGGTACGGTAATCGTCAGAGCTGCTGGTGAACAAGCACCGGTGGTGAGTTTAGATGGTCATAATAACTTAGTAAGTCCAGACGAGAGACTAATTGCCCTAATTGGCGTGGAAGATTTAGTGGTGGTGGATAGTCAGGACGTTATTATGATTGCACCTCGCAGTCGATCGGCCGATATTAAGAAAATGGTTGAAAAATTAAAGACAGAAAACTTAGACGAGTATCTATAAGACCACTAGTTATCAGGGAAGAAGATATTCTTGAGTAAACTAAATGTTTATAATATCCAATTAGACTATTTGATTAAAGAAAATATAAAATAAGTTGGTTTCACAAATATGAACTATCAAGTAGCTAAACGAATTCTAGATATTATTGTGGCTACTATTTTGTTGATTTGTTTTCTCCCTTTTTGGATTATTGTGCCGATCCTAATTTTTTTTGATTCTGGTTGGCCAGTCTTTTTTTCTCATACCAGGGTTGGGCAGGGAGGAAAGAGCATTAAGCTCTATAAGTTCAGATCAATGGTACGTGACGCCGATGAAATACTGCACAAAAAGAATCGTCAACTTTTGGCCAAATTCAAGAAAAGTGATTGGAAATTGGAAAACGATCCTCGTATTACACGATTAGGAAAAGTTTTGCGAGCCTTAACAATTGATGAATTCCCCCAATTACTCAATGTTATTCAAGGAGATATGAGCATGGTTGGTCCCCGCGCGTATGTCGAGGCGGAGCTTAAAGAGCAAACGATGCGTTATCCTGAAACTAGAGATTACGTTCGCGACATCTTAACCGTGAAGCCAGGAATTACCGGTCCTTGGCAAGTTTCAGGGAGGAATGATGTGCCTTTTGTTCAGCGGGCAAAAATGGATGCTCAATATGCTCGACAAAAGAGCCTATGGACTGATATCGTAATCCTTGCCAAAACACCAAAGGCAATGATTAGCCGTTGGTGATGGGAGCTACTATTATGAGTGATCAAACACTATTATCTAATTGGAAGAAGACTGAGCGATCTGCTGAGCGCAATCTAGATCAGGGTGACGATGTTTTTGCCAGCCCAATTACCGCCAGGCGATCGAAAAAAACTCAAGATTCAGCAGAATCGGGAATTAAAAATCAGGTGTCTAGAATAAATAATGATCTGCCTCCCAATTCAGGTGCAGTTGAAAAAAACAAAGACAAATTTAGTTTGAAAAACTTACCGAATTGGTGGCGGGGAGTTTCTCCCAAAAAAAGGCGTTGGTTTAAAGCAGTAGGTATCACCGGTGGTGTATTATTGGTCGGGATTACTGTTTTATTTTTAGCTGCATTTACAGTTTATGCTCAAGCCAGGAATGTGCAGGGCGATATTCAACAGGTAGCCACCGAGGGTAGATTGGCTTATGACTCATTTAAGAGGCAGAATTTACCAGAAACAGATTTACACTTAAGTCGTGCTAAAGAACAACTTGTAAAGTCGCAAACTTCTTTCCAGAAGATGGGTTATTTGAAATTCATTCCTGTTGTGCGGGGTTATTATTTTGATGGTGAGGCCGGCCTCCAGGCCGGACTAGCCGGCCTAGAGGCCGGCCAACTTGCCCTTGAGGCCATTAAGCCTCACGCCGACTTACTAGGTTTTAGTGGTGAGGGCACTTTTGAGGGAGGCACAACCGAGGACAGAATCGGTTTAATGTTGGAAACATTAGCTCAAATTACACCCCAGCTTGACTCGATCTCCGCCAAAGTCGAGGAAATGAATGATTATGCTAAACAGATTGACCCACAGAAATATCCAGAAAATATTGCTGGACACCCGGTTAGAAGTTATGTAAAAGCTCTCCACGATGGTGCTCAAGCAGCCGCCACTATTTTGACCGACGCCAGACCAGCTATTGAGCAATTACCAGCCGTTGCTGGGGCCGGAGAACGCCAAAAATACCTAGTCATTTTCCAAAATGATAACGAATTACGTCCTACCGGTGGCTTTATGACAGCCTACGCCGTGGTTTTTGTGGAAGATGGCAAAGTAACTCCGGAAAAATCTGATGATATTTATGAGCTTGACAAGAAATTTAGTAATAAGCCACCAATTCCAGAGACTTTGGGAAAATATTTAACCACCGAGCGCTATTGGAATTTACGCGATATGAACATCGATCCTAATTTTGCAAATTCCATGGCAGATTTCTATGAAAATTATCAGCAAATTAGAGGTGAGCCAAAAGATATAGACGGTATTATTGCGGTTGACACCGTACTTTTAGCCAATGTTGTTGAAGTTTTGGGACCGGTTGAGGTTCCTGGCTATGGAACTTTTTCAGCTGAGCCTGATCCCCAGTGTGGCGGCTGTCCCCAAATTATTTATGCCTTGAGTGAAATTATCGATCGTCCAACTCCTTATATCAGAGAAGATCGCAAAGGCATTTTGGCGCCAATGATGCAGGCAATTATTCAAAAAACCTATGCTACATCTAGAGATAAATGGCCATTGTTAGCTCAGTTAGTTTGGGAAAGTATTGAAGCTCGACACACACAGATGTATTTTTTTGATGAATCTAAACAGCAGGCGGCTGAATCTATTAATGCAGCAGGCGTGATCCCCCAGCTGGATCAAGAGGGTGATTATTTGACTATTATCGACGCCAATCTGGGCGGGGCTAAATCTAACTTATTCACTGAAGTGAACGGATCTCAGACTGTTCAAGAAATTACCGACGGACGTTTACGCAAGGAAGTTGAGTTAACCTATCGCAATACGCACGCTGCTTCAAACTGTAATTTGGAAGCTGGATTACTTTGTCTCAATGCCACACTTAATAACTGGACAAGGTGGTATGTGCCTAAAGGTACTCAAGTTGAGGAGCTAGTTGGTTTTGAGAGTGAACCGGTTATCGATACCTCAAATCAAGATTATGATGTAATTGAAGGGTTTTTCAAACTTAATCCTATGAGCCAAGCAAAAATTAGAGCTACTCTCAGTGTCCCTTACAATTTAGGTAATAAAGAGTATGTTTTATCGATGCAAAAACAAGGCGGTACCGACCCAATTCCATTTGAGATTATGACGCCCTTCGGTCAAGCAGAGTTTACACTTGATAAAGATATCACCATCCGCGTACCATAAAGTTTGTGGCTGGACCATCCCGTAGTGCTATCGGACTAGTTTTGCAAGCTCGAGATTATCAAGAGTTGGATCGTTGGATTGATGTTTTAACGCCAAGTTATGGCAAGCTCTCCTTTTTAGCCAAGGGAGTTAGGCAGCTTAAATCTAAGCGCATATCGGCATTACAACCCGGATCGATCATTGCTTTCAGTTGGCTGGAGTATGGTGAAACCAAATTAATTACCGAAGTTAGCTTAAAATCTCAGTTATCTCCAATTAACCCGCAGTTGGCAGTTCTGCGTGATTTTTTGGCGATTTTAGAAATCATTTCATATATCAGCTTGGAAAATATTGAGCAGATGGATTTGTACGATGGGACAATTAGTATTTTAGAGATTATGAAAACTAAACCACAAACTTACCCACGCGGCTTAATTCGTAGTGAACTACAAAAATTATTAGCTAGTCAAGGAATTCAATTACCATATACTTCACCGGCAGATTCTGTCTCGGAACTAGTGGAGTCAGTGACGCAACGGCCGATCCGCAGTTTTGCCTATCTTCGGTTATAATGACCTGACTACAAAAAACATTAAGGACAAAAATGCAGATCTATCGATACCAGATAATTTGGAAAAATCAGGGCAGCTTTGTTAGTGATTACCAGGTGGAAGCACCCAGCCGTTGGGAAGCCCTGGAAAAAACAATCGAAACCAAGCTTCGCTACGAAACTAAGGAATGGGATCAGGTGGAAATTAAATTATTAGGACAAAAATCATAATTCAACAATTCTTTACCAAGATTGAAAGCCAGGTGTATGAACGAAAATGATTTGATGACTCAGGTAGTAGCCCTTTGCAAGCGGCGTGGTTTTATTTTTCCCTCCTCAGAGATTTATGGGGGATTAGCTAACGCCTATGAATATGGTCCTCTAGGGGTTGAGTTAAAGCGCAACATTAAAAATCTCTGGTGGAAAACCTTTATTCACGATCGAATTGATATGTTGGGTCTAGATAGTTCAATTATTGTTCACCCTAAAACTTGGGAGGCTTCCGGTCATATCAATAGTTTTAGCGATCCTCTAGTTGATTGCAAAAATTGCCAACGTCGAACCAGAGCCGATCACTTGATCGAAAACTACTACGCTCAAAAGCAAGAGCCAAGATTAGTCGAGGGTTTGCCGATCGAGGAGCTACAAAAAATTATTGAAAAAGAGCAAATTGCTTGTCCCTACTGTGGTGAGTTCCAATGGACACCGGTTAGAAAATTTAACTTATTATTTGAAACTAGTATTGGGATTGTACCCGAGTCAGAATCTAAGGCTTATTTGCGAGGCGAAACAGCTCAAGGAATCTTTTTAAGTTTTAAAAATATTCTCGATTCTACTCGAGTTAAGTTGCCTTTTGGAATCGGCCAAATAGGAAAGAGTTTTCGCAATGAAATTACACTAGGAAACTTTATTTTTCGAACTTTGGAATTCGAACAAGCCGAGATTGAATATTTTTTTGATCCACAAAATAGTAATTGGGAAGAACTTTTTGATAATTGGCAGGAGGCAATGTGGCAGTTTGTTACTACCCAGTTGGGCATCGGCAAGAATAATCTTCGCTGGCGAGAGCATACCGACGAAGAAAGATCACATTACAGCTTAAGAACCGTTGATTTAGAGTACAACTTCCCATTTGGGTTTAAAGAACTCTGGGGATTGGCTTATCGCACTGATTATGATCTTAAGCAACATATGGAGTATTCTGGTCAGGACCTGCGAGTAACCGACT
>Ga0334894_1001644_pt1 | contig 17808 bp, 12 predicted proteins | sample GraSluR3_MG_6_FD_207225 | JGI IMG/M metagenome (GOLD analysis project Ga0334894, IMG submission 207225) | Sludge microbial communities from methane-producing bioreactor in Wageningen University, Netherlands - Granular Sludge_12_05 R3 | ecosystem: Engineered > Bioreactor > Anaerobic >... | reverse complement strand
AAATAATTACCGGATTACCTGGTTAAGCGAAGTTGACGGGAAAACAAAAATATTCAAAACCACAACGTCCGATTTTAAAAGTTATACGCCAACCCTTGAAGGAACACAAAACGACCGGCTGGATGTCCGCAAAGAGGTTCTGATTGACGGAGAAAAGCAGTTGGGAACGGTTTCCAAAGTTTCGTGGGAAACGATTGACGGATTAATCAAGAGGTATGAATGGCAGCAATACCGCGAGATGCTGAACCGTGAAAGGCTGACAGACGATGTATCGCGGTTTACAGATTTAAAACCGCTTTCTGCCGAAATAACTGCAATTCCCGAAAACAGCAAAACCATCAGCGATATGCTCATCGGCATTTTCTTCGAAGATATAAATTACGCTGCCGACGGCGGTTTGTATGCCGAGCTGGTGCAAAACCGTGGTTTTGAGTATTCACCGGCAGATAAGAGATTCAGAGACGACACCTGGAACAGCAAAAAAACCTGGCGTTTTACCGGGAAAGAGGAAGATTTTTCAATCGATACGGTACATCCGGTTCATCCCAATCAAAAACATTATGCCGTGCTCGAAATAACAAATGTGGGCGAGGCGCTGGAAAACGAAGGCTACGACGGTATTCCGCTAAAGGCAGGGGATAAATACGATTTTTCGGTTTTTGCCTGCGGACTTGCCGGGGCCAAAGGCAGACTCCTCGTTCGTTTAGTTAGTGAATCCGGTAATGTGCTGGCCGAAGGAAACACAAAGTCAGTCGGAGCCAAATGGCAGAAGCTGGAACTTTCACTTACGGCCAAAGAAACCACAGCCCAAGCAAAGCTGCAGGTGATTCCGCAGTTTACCGGAACGATAGCACTGGATATGGTGTCGCTTTTTCCACAAAGTACTTTTAAAAACCGTAAAAACGGGCTGCGCACAGATTTGGCACAGGCCATTGCCGACATGAACCCGCGGTTTGTGCGTTTTCCCGGTGGATGTGTAGCGCATGGCGACGGACTGCACAACATTTACCGCTGGAAGAACACGGTAGGTCCGCTGGAAACACGCAAATCCGACCGCAATATCTGGAACTACCACCAGTCGATGGGACTGGGCTATTTCGAATATTTTCAGTTCTGCAAAGATATTGGCGCCGAACCCATTCCCGTGGTAGCTGCCGGAGTACCCTGCCAGAATTCCTCCGACGGAGGCCATGGTCAACAGGGCGGTATTCCCTTGTGCGAAATGGACGATTATGTGCAGGAAGTACTCGACCTGATTGAATGGGCCAACGGCGATAAAAATACCGAATGGGGAAAAATACGTGCTGAAGCCGGCCATCCCGAACCCTTCAACCTGAAATACATCGGCATTGGAAACGAAGATTTAATTACCGATATTTTCAAGAAACGGTTTGAAATGATTTACAACGCTGTCAGGGAAAAGCATCCGAAGATTACAGTTATTGGAACGGTCGGTCCATTCTCCGAAGGCTCGGATTACCGCGAGGGCTGGAAGTTTGCCACAGAGCTGAATTTGCCCATGGTGGACGAACACTATTACCAGCCGCCAGGCTGGTACCTCAACAACCAGGATTTTTACGACCGTTACGACAGGAACAAATCGAAAGTGTATCTGGGAGAATATGCCACACACATTCCAGGCCGCAGGCTGAACATGGAAACCGCTCTGTGCGATGCCCTCCACCTCATTAACGTCGAACGCAATGCCGACGTGGTTAACATGACTTCCTACGCGCCGCTACTGGCCAGACACGAAAATACCCAGTGGAACCCCGACCTGATATATTTCAATAACACCGAAGTGTTTCCCACCACAGATTACTTTGTGCAGCAAATGTTCGGTCAAAATGCCGGCGACGAGTACTTTGCTACGCGAATCAACCTTTCGGATAACCGGAAAGATGTAAATAAACGCCTGGCTTCATCACTTGTTCGTGAAAGTGAAACCGGCGATTTCATATTGAAACTGACCAATCTGCTACCGGTTGCTGTGGGTGCCAAAATCAATCTGGCTGATTTGCCGGTTGCTGATAGCGAAGCTGATTTAACCGTTCTTCAGGGCGAACCTACTGATGAAAATGCAAGGCCGGTGAACAGTAAAATTACCGTTAGCCCGGAATTTAACTACAAACTGCCGGCTTATTCTTTTTCTGTGATTCGGATAAAATCAACTTTCGAAAATATTTTTTAAATTTATGACTATGAGCTCATTAAGAATTATGTGTATTTTTCGTGCCCTGGTTGCCTTTGTGGCAAAAGAACTTACAGGAAATCCTTGTAAATAATCAGCGAAATCTGCGGGAAATTATATTTTCCATTAATTGAGATACAAAGACGTTAAAAACCATTTAATTAAAAACATTAACATACTCAATACCATGAAACCAAAAATGCTATTCTTGCTAATTGCCTCATTTATTTTCTCAGTTCAAACAATGTTTGCCCAGGGATTTGGAGAAGTAGAAAAAATCAACTCCAACTGGAAATTTGTTCTGCACGATGTGGAAAACGGAGAACAAGTTGATTTGAACGACCGGCGCTGGCAAACCATCCACCTTCCCCACGACTGGAGTGTAAAACAGCAACTCAGCCCCACATTGGCCAGTTGCACGGGATATTTGCCCGGAGGCATCGGGTGGTATCGGAAACAGCTTTCTGTGCCGGCTGAACGCGAAGGCGAAAAGGTTTACCTCTATTTTGAGGGAGTGTATAACCGCAGCGAGGTATTTGTCAATGGCGAATCGCTGGGGAAACGGCCCAACGGCTACATTTCGTTTATGTACGACGCCACACCGCACATCAAATACGGCGAAGACAACCTGATTGCCGTGCGGGTTGACCACAGCCAGTCGGCCGATTCCCGCTGGTACACCGGCTCGGGTATTTACCGCGATGTGTGGCTGGTTTATGCCAATCCTGTGCATATTGCCCAATGGGGCGTTTATGCCTGGCCCGAAAAACAGCGAAGAGGCTATAAGCTGAACATCGAGGTTGATGTGGAGAACAGTAGCGGTGAATCTTCGGCATTAACCGTTCAGAATGAACTGTTTTCTCCTGGCAACGAGCTTGTTGCCAAAACTTCGGATAAAATTACTGTGGAAGGAAATTTGACGAACAAACTCAAAACCGAATTGAATGTTTCCAACCCTGAACTTTGGTCGCTGGAAAACCCCGCATTGTATGCTTTAAAAACATCTGTTTACCACGAAGGTCAACTAATAGATGAAACCACTACCCAAACGGGTTTCCGAAGCTTCACCTTCGACCCGGACAAAGGATTTGCTTTGAACGACGAATGGATGACGATGAAAGGCGTGTGCCTGCATCACGATGCCGGCGTGCTTGGCTCGGCTGTACCCAGGGAAGTATGGAAGCGCCGGTTGCTTACATTAAAAGAAATTGGCGTGAATGCCATTCGCACAAGCCACAATCCGCAGGCTACCGATTTGTACGACCTGTGCGATGAACTTGGCTTACTGGTTATGAACGAGGCATTTGACGAATGGGAATTTCCCAAACGCAAATGGCTCGAAGGCTGGAACGTGGGTACGCCCGGATTTCAGGGTTCTTACGACTTTTTCGAAGAGTGGGGCGAGCAGGATTTGGCCGACATGGTGAAACGCGACCGCAACCACATTTCCATCTTTTCCTGGAGCATTGGCAACGAAGTGGATTACCCCAACGACCCGTATTCACACCCGGTACTGGATGGCGGCGGCGACACTGGTTTTACACAGCCCATCTTCGGCGGATTCAAGGAAGATGCTCCCGATGCCATGCGTCTGGGCGACATTGCCAAACGGCTGGTAAAAGTGGTGAAACAATACGACCATTCGCGACCGGTAACTGCCGGGCTGGCCGGTGTGGCCATGTCAAACCAAACCGAATACCCGTTTGCGCTGGATATTGCCGGTTACAACTACACCGAAAATTTATACGATCGCGACCATGAACAGTACCCCGACCGGGTGATATTCGGCAGCGAAAACCGCCACGACATGCAGGCCTGGAAAGCAGTTACCTCGCGTGAATTCATCTCCGGGCAGTTTTTGTGGACCGGTATCGACTATCTGGGAGAATCGGGACGCTGGCCATCCCGCGGCTTCTATTCAGGATTGCTCGATTTTGGTGGCTTTATCAAACCACGCGGTTTTTTCCGTCAGTCGTTATGGTCGGACCAACCCATGGCATATTTGGGCACCTACCCCACGCCGGGCCGCGGCAGCCAAAGCCAGATGCAGGATGTTTGGTCGCAACTGGAAGCTGAAAATTCGCGCAGAAATTACGAGGAAAAAGTTCCTTCGATGGATGCCTGGCCCATCTGGAATTACAGTGAAGACCAGATGATACGGGTGGTATGTTACACCAATGCAGCGAAAGCTAAACTTATGCTAAATGGCGAACAGGTGGGCGAACCTCAGAATTACAACGACCAGACCGGTATTATATTCTGGGATATTCCGTTTGCCCCGGGAAAACTCGAGGTGGTTGCCATGGATGAGCAGGACCTAACCATCACAACCACTGCACTTCAGTCGTCGGGACGGCCTTATGCCATTAAAGTGATTGAAGGCGAAGAAACGGTTGAAGCAGGAGGAGTTGCTCAAATTGCCATTCAGGTGGTGGATGAAGCGGGAGTTCCGGTGATGCTGTCGGACGACGAAGTGACCTGTCAGATTTTGGGTGACGCGCGGTTGCTGGGACTCGAAGCCAGCAACAACTCCGACATGTCGGACTATACCGACAACAAACACCGGGTTTTTCACGGCCGTATGATTGCCTACATCAAAGCCGGCGATACTCCGGGGGAGGTACAGGTAAGGTTTTCGGCCAATTGGCTGGAGCCGGTCATTGCTAAATTCAAAATTGATTAATTTTTTTAAAGTAATGAAAATTAATAAGATATCAGGCTATTTTCTTGCTGCTGCCGTCCTTTTTCTGTCTGCCGTGTTCAGCTCGTGCAATACAGGGAACATGCAGGACAATGAACTTTCTGCCTATCTCTTCTCCTACTTTACCGGAAACGGACCGGGAGAGGAAGCCATTCATTTTGCCGTGAGCCTCGATGGATTTAATTACCGTGCGCTGAACAACAACGAACCCGTTCTTGATTCAAAGGAAATCAGCTCAACTGGCGGCGTGCGCGATCCGCATATTTTGCGGGGTCACGACGGCTGGTTCTACATGGTGCTTACCGACTTGTATGTGCCCGAAATGGGCTGGCGAAACTATGCCATGGTGCTGCTGAAATCGAAAGACCTGATCCACTGGGATTCTTCGAGGATTAACATCCCGAAAACTTTTCCTGAAGAATTTGGTGATGTGTGGCGGGTGTGGGCGCCGCAAACGTTTTACGATGAGCATACCGGCAAATACATGATTTACTTTTCCATGAAGCAGGGCGATGATCCGGACATCATATATTACGCATTTGCCAACGAAAATTTCACAGGCCTGGAAGCAGCGCCCAAACAGCTGTTTTTCAGCCCCACAAACAATGCGGCCATCGATGGCGACATCATTTTAAAGGATGGAATTTACCACCTCTTCATGAAATCGGAAGACGGCGAGCCGGGAATTAAACTGGCTGTTTCGGAACAACTCACTGAAGGTTACAAACTGGTAAGTGACGAGCGGGTGGACTGCGAAACAAATCCGGTGGAAGGAAGCGGCATTTTTAAACGGATTGGTACCGGTGAATACATTTTAATGTACGATGTTTACACCAGCGGGCGGTATCAGTTTACCAAAAGCACCGATTTGCAGAACTTTTCGGTAATCGATGAAGAAATCTCCATGAATTTTCATCCGCGCCACAGTTCGGTAATTCCCATCACAGGAAAGGAATATAAACGTCTGGTGAGCCACTTTGGGCGACCGGACGATTTGCTGGTGGAAGCCACTGCGCCTGAATTGAAAAAAATCAATGTGCACATCAATGGCCGTGACAAAACCATTCGTCTGCCAGTGAAACGGGGAACTGATTTATCCAATTTCGATCCACAGTTTCACTGCTGGCCAGGTTTTTCCGCAAAACCCGAAGGACCACAGGATTTTACCGGAGGTCCGGTCAGCTATACCTTTTCCATTGAAGGGCAGGACGATGTGGCATATCAGGCTACAGCTTCGGCCGATCACAATCCGGTGCTGGAAGGCTATTACGCCGACCCGGAAATCATCTGGGCTGAAAAAACCGGGAAGTATTACATCTACCCCACAAGCGATGGTTTTATGAACTGGAGCGGAACCTATTTCAAAGTCTTTTCGTCGGAAAATCTGGTGGACTGGACTGATGAAGGTGTTATTCTCGACTTGAAAAAAGATGTAAGCTGGACCGACCGGAATGCCTGGGCGCCCTGCATCATCGAAAAGAAAATGGACGGTGATTACAAGTATTTCTACTACTTCACCGCGGCGCAAAAAATTGGCGTGGCCGTAGCCGATGATCCAACAGGGCCATTTATGGACAGCGGCCACCCGCTCATCGACTTTAAACCCGAAGGAGTCACCGGTGGGCAGGAAATTGATGCCGACGTGTTTACCGACCCGGTTTCAGGGAAAACATACCTCTACTGGGGGAACGGCTACATGGCCGGCGCCGAACTGAACGACGATATGGTTTCCCTGAATAAAAACACATTAAAAACCTTCAATATCGACAGAACTTACCGGGAGGGAACCCATGTCATTTACCGCAACGGAACGTATTATTTCATGTGGTCGGAAGACGACACGCGCAGTCCCAACTACAAAGTGCGATGGGCCACTGCTAAATTACCGCTGGGCGATCTGACCATTCCTGAGGACAATATCGTCATCAGGCGTGATACTGATCAGGAAATCTTTGCCACGGGTCACAACTCCACCATCCAGGTTCCGGGAAAAGACGAATGGTATTTGGTGTATCACCGCTTCACCCGTCCCAAAGGAATTGAAATGGGCCGCGCCGGAGGTTTCCACCGCGAGGTGTGCATCGACAAACTGGAATTTGATGAAGACGACAGAATCATTGAAGTAAAACCCACGCTGAAAGGGATTGAACCTGTGGGGGAATAAGTTAAGAAGAGAAATTTCTTTTATCTTCGGAACTTTAAAATTCAGCAAAATGAATCCAATCAAAAACTTTTTAACTTTTGTTTTCCTGGCAACTGTTATCTTGTCTTCCAGTGCGCAGCCAAAAAACAAATTGCATTTTAATTCAGACGGCACTTTCAAAATTGCCCAGTTTACCGATATTCATTACAAACCGGGAGTGCCGGAGTCGGAGCCGTCGGTGGAGTTAATAAAGTACATTCTGGAAACGGAGCAACCCGATCTGGTGGCGTTTACCGGCGATATCGTTACCGGCCGACCGGCAACCGACGGTTGGAAAGCAGTTTTGACTCCGGTTGTTGAAGCCGGAATTCCGTTTGCCGCTACCTTGGGAAACCACGATGACGAGCATGATTTATCGAGGCAGCAAATCCGGGAACTACTAAAAAGTTATCCAGGCTATGAAGGCAAAAAGGCGGATGCAAAATCTGATTTTGGTGACTATCTGGTGAAAGTAAATGCAGGCAATAAAGAAGAAAATGCGTTGCTTTGGTTTCTCGATTCCAATGCCTACAGTACCCTTGACAGTGTGGAAGGGTACGGCTGGTTTTTGCACGAACAAGTCAACTGGTACCGGAAACAAAGCCAAAAAAATACCTTGAAAAGTGGCGAAAAACTTCCTGCACTGGCTTATTTTCATATTCCGCTTCCGGAATACAAAACAGCCTTCGATAGTGAGGCGAAGAAAAAAGGACAGCGCAACGAAGATGAGTGTTCGCCTGACATAAACACAGGCATGTTTACCGCTATGTTGTTTGAGGGCGATGTGATAGGAACATTTGTGGGGCACGATCATGTGAACGATTACATCGTTAACCATTACGGTATTGGTTTGACTTACGGGCGCTGGTCGGGTGGAAAAACCACTTATGGCGATTTGCAGCACGGCTCGCGCATTGTGGTTCTGGAAAGAGGAAAACGGCAGTTTAAAACCTGGATGCGATTGCGCGACGGGCAGGTGATTGACGAAGTGCTCTTTCCAGATGATTTAAAATAGAAACCGTATTCTATTGAAATACTTTAAACGAAAAATAATATAACACGTAAATCCTGGCTTTTTTTACTGCTTTTTGTTCTGGCGCTTAACCTTTCTGCACAGGAAATTCAAATTTCATTTAACAACATAGGGATATCCAACAGATGAATATCCCCATGTTAAGTTTTCTTGTGTGCAATGAAAATCAGTTCATTGCAGGTGTGATGACGAATTTGCGGAACTCCACAGGTCCATGGTCGCCCTGAATCATAATCGGTCCCGGGTCTCCTTCGTTGCTGTCAAGCGAGCCGCCTGTAATTCCGGGAATGGGCCGGTTGGAAATCACTTCGATGCCGTTATGCACAATTGTAACATGCCGTCCCACCAGTGTAATTTCATAGGTCTGCCATTCGCCGGGCTTTTTGGCTGCATTAACTGCCGGAGCTATAAATCCGTAGATACCTCCTATACTTACATCATCTGCTCTGCCCTTGGAATCTTCAATTTGAATCTCATACCGGCCACGGAGATATATTCCACTGTTACTGCCTTCGGGATAACGAAATTCTACACTGAGTTTAAAATCGTCAAACTTTTGATTGGTAATCAGATTACCTCCTTTTTCAGGATTTATCAACACACCATCTACCATCTTAAATTTATTGTTCTCCGGAATTATCCATCGGTCCATGTTTTCAGTAAGTAAATTTACTGGATTTCCCCAAACCGGTGGTTCTTTTCTTTCCAGAGAAGGTGCCCGAACACCAGTGAATTTGAGTTTATTACCATCAAGTATTTTATATCCTTCCAGCTTGTCATCTTTTAAAGTAAATTCAAAATAAATATCATCAATATCCATCCACTGCGGAGGAATGGTAAAATGGTATTTGTCTTTATCAGCATCGTAATGCACTTCGGCAACTGGCCTTGCACTTCCTTCGTATCCCACATAATAACCAACAAGAGTAGAGAAACCTGATAATTTAACTTTGAGCCATCCGGGGAATCCACTGGAAGACATTAATCCATGTCGGAAAATTCCGAGATTTTCCAACTGATCCTGCTCCATTGTTATGGTAAGATTCCATGAACCAATCAATGGGGAGTCACTTTCAACACGTTGCGCATTACACACAAAAACTGAAATTAAAATAAAAGTCAGGGAAAGAATTAAATTTCTTATTTTCTTCATAGCAATAGTTTTTCAATTATTTATTTAATATTAAAACACAAATCTACTGAAAAAACTAAAAAAACAGATAAAAAACCAGGTGAATTAACAAGACGTTATTCTTCGGGCCGATCAACATACAGTTGAGCTGTACCCACTTTCACCACCACAATTTCTTCGCCCCGGTCAATAAATCCGCCTTCAGTAACGGCATCATACACTTCGCCGTTGATAAGCACCTTTCCTCCCGGACGGAGAACGGTTTGCGCTGTACCGGTTTTTCCTTTCAACGCAATAAATGAAGAATCCACATTCAGATAACCGTCCTTCACATCCTGTACCGTATTTAGAGCCAGATTTTTAAACGGACCTGAGTGAGCGGAAAACAATTTATTTCCAAGGTAAAGCGATAAAATAAAACCCCCGAATATTCCAACTACAACAGTCATAATAGCTACGCCAAGCCTTTGCGTATCCACCGGTTCGAAATCGAAAACCACATTTTCTATCAGACTTAACACCAACGCTACAAAAACCAGCAAAACGCCAGAAATTCCGGCCACGCCAAAACCGGGTATAACAAATATCTCTATGGCAATCAGAACAAGCCCAACCAGGAAAAGCAAAATTTCCCAGTGTTCGGCAAGCCCCTCGAGATAAAGCGGAGCAAAATACGCCACAGCCGCCAGAATGGCAACGCCTAACGGAAACCCGATTCCCGGCGTTTGCATTTCAAAATAAATACCCCCTATAATGGCCATAATGAGTAACCCAGAAATTACGGGGCTCACCAAAAAACCGATGATCCGCTCGATAAAGGACGGCTGGTATTCGATAAGAGTATATTCACTGATGCCCAGTTTTTGCAGTACTTCCGGCACATTTTCAGCAACGCCTTCGCAAAAACCATATTCAATGGCCTCGGCTGGCGTAAAAGTCAGCACTTTGCCGGTATCGATTATTCCTTCGATAAAGAATGACGGATCGACCATAGCTTCGGCAATTTTGGGGTCGCGTCGCCATTGTTCAATGGTATCGTTACCAACAATAACCGTTTTTTTGCCTTTGGCTTCGGCAGTGGCGCGCATGGTTGAACGCATGTAACTCTGGTATTTGTCGGGCATCGATTGTCCGGTTTGATTCACCACCGTTGCAGCACCGATGCTTCCTCCCGATCGCATGTAAATGCTGTCGCAGGCAATGGAAATAAGGGCGCCGGCAGATGCTGCATTGTTGTCGATAAAAACATGCACAGGAATCCGGCTTTGCAAAATTTTTGTCCGTATGGAATCGGCATCCAGTACCGTACCTCCGTATGTATTCATGTGAATCAAAAAAATATCGGCTCCCAGCGAATCGGCAGCCTCAAAAGCCTGCTGGGTTTGCCGCCAGGTAGCACGTGTAATGTCGTCCTTCATATTTAGTTTGTAAACCACTTTCCTGTCGTTGCTCTCATTTTCTGCAAACAGGGTGACCGGCAAAAACAACATCACGGCAAGTAAAATCCGAAGTTTATTCATCATTCAAATTTTTCAAAATAGCATTTAATCCGTAAGACGGTATCAGCAGCGAAGTTAAAAATAAATCGGCCATGTTTGACAATAAAAATCCAGGCTTCAAAAAAAAACCTAATCCGCCTATTTTACTACCTTTGCCGTGCAATTTAATTTCATGAAGATGAATTTGAACAGTTTAACGGCCATTTCGCCGGTTGACGGCAGGTATCAAAATAAAGTGGAAAACCTTTGGAGATATTTCAGCGAATATGCGCTGATTAAATACCGCGTGTTTGTTGAAATTGAATATTTTGTGGCGCTTTGCGAACTGCCCCTGCCCCAGTTAAGGGAAATCACCAGGGAACAACTCCTTCAACTCCGGGAAATTCACCGGAATTTTTCGGTTGAAAATGCGGCCCGGGTAAAAGAGATTGAAACCGTAACCAACCACGATGTAAAAGCGGTTGAATACTTTATGAAAGAAGAATTCGACAATATCGGTCTGGGCAAATACAAAGAGTTTATCCATTTTGGCCTCACCTCGCAGGATGCCAACAACACCGCAGTGCCGTTGTCCATTCACCATGCCCTGAATGAAGAATATTATCCTCTTCTGCACCAATTGACTGACAAGCTGGAAGAGTTGGCTGAACAATGGAAAAATGTACCCATGCTGGCCAAAACCCACGGACAACCAGCCTCCCCTACCAAACTGGGAAAAGAAATCAGGGTTTTCATTGAACGTATTCAGGTTCAGCTTGAACAATTGAGAATCTTGCCATGCCATGCCAAATTTGGCGGTGCAACAGGCAACTTCAACGCTCATTATGTGGCTTATCCGGGAATTGACTGGCAGCAGTTCGCCAACAGGTTCTGCAAAGAAAAACTGGGGTTGGAACGGTCGCAATACACCACGCAAATTGCCCACTACGATAATTACGGCGCTATTTTCGATGCCATGAAACGCATAAACAACATTGTACTCGACCTCGACCGCGACATGTGGAGCTACATATCCATGAACTACTTCAAACAAAAAATAAAAAAGGGTGAAGTGGGTTCTTCCACCATGCCGCACAAGGTCAATCCCATCGACTTTGAAAATTCGGAAGGGAACATTGGCATAGCCAACGCCGGGTTTGAACAGCTTTCATCGAAACTTCCCGTTTCGCGGTTGCAGCGCGACCTGACCGACTCTACCGTTACGCGTTTTATCGGCGTTCCTTTCGGGCATACCATAATAGCCCTGAAATCAACATTGAAAGGACTGGACAAGTTGCTGCTAAACCAACCGGCCATTGAAAAAGATTTGGAAGACAACTGGGCGGTGGTGGCCGAAGCCATTCAAACCATTTTGCGGCGGGAGTTTTTCCCCAATCCTTACGAGGCGCTGAAAGATTTAACCCGCAAAAATGAAGTCATTAACAAACAGGCCATTCATCATTTTATTGATGGACTGAACGTTGATGAGAAAGTGAAACGGGAGTTGAAAAATATTACACCGCAAAATTATACAGGGATATTTTAGCTGGATGTTTAAAATGACACCTGAATTCAGGAAAAACCATATCTTTGAAAAAAAGAAAAACATGGATGTTTCAGTAAAAATAAACGAAATTGTGAGACAGGTTTCCTCTCTGGATTATAATTCAAAAATCCAGGTGGCGGAAAAAATTCTTTCCTTGTTAAAAAAACAGAAAAAGAATGACAGTTCATCAGTAAACCTCACCCAACTTAAAGGTCTGGGTGCCGAAATCTGGAATCAAATAGATGTTGATTCGTATCTGCAAAACGAGAGGTCATCAAGTAAACTATGAAAGATTTTCTTCATCTTCTACGAAGGTTCATTCCACCCTACAAATGGAAACTTGTTTGGAACATTGTGTTCAACTTTTTGAGTGCAGTTTTTGGTGCATTTTCCTTTTTACTGCTCATTCCTTCGCTGAAAATTTTATTTGGCACGCAGGAACTGGTGCTGAATAAGCCGGAAGTCGGCCTCAACGTTTCCTCTTTTACTGAATACTCCAATTACCTTATCAGCCGGGTGATTGAACAATACAGTCACGAACAGGCCCTTATTTTTATCGGTATTTTTATCGTCATCACCGTTTTCCTGAAAGTGGGCTTTTATTACCTGGCCAATTACATGATTGTGGTTATCCGAAACGGCGTGGTGCGCGACATCCGCTCCAGGATTTACCGAAAAATACTGAAACTGCAACTTGGTTTTTTTTCAGATGAACGCAAGGGCGACATTATGGCGCGCATGACCGGCGATGTGACCGAAGTGGAAAATTCCATTATGAACTCGCTGGAAATGATGATAAAAAATCCCATTCTCATCTTTGTTTCGGTTGTTGTAATGATATACATGAGCTGGAGCCTGACCCTGTTTGTTTTTGTGATGTTTCCCATTGCCGGTTACATTATTGGCCGCATTGGTAAAAGCCTTAAAAAAGAGAGCCGGAAGGGACAGCAAAAAATGGGCGATATTTTGTCGGTTATCGAAGAAGACCTTTCGGGACTCCGTATTATAAAAGCGTTTAATGCCGAAAAAAAAGCAACCGAACGGTTTGAAAAGGAAAACGAAAGTTATTTCCACATTATGAACCAGCTGATGTGGCGCCGGTTTCTTGCCCACCCCATGAGCGAATTCCTGGGTACTACGGTCATTATCATTGTACTTTGGTACGGTGGTCAGTTGATTCTGAACCAGAAAAGTTCGCTCGATGCAGCCGCATTTATCGGATACCTGGTTTTCTTTTACAACATCATTAACCCTGCAAAAGCATTCAGTACAGCACTTTACAGCGTGGAAAAAGGATTGGCATCGATGGAACGAATCGATAAAATCATGAACACGGAAGAAAGTATTAAAGAAAAACCAAATGCGGCTACCATCAGCAATTTCAATTCTAAAATTACTTACGATAACGTTTCCTTTGCCTACAATTCCACACCTGTACTAAAAAATATTTCTATTGATATTGAAAAAGGGAAAACGGTGGCCTTTGTGGGGCGGTCGGGAAGCGGAAAAACCACACTGGTTGACCTGCTGCCCCGTTTTTACGAAGTAACAGGTGGCCGGATAACTCTCGACGGAACAGATTTGCGCAACCTGAAACTTAAAGACCTGCGCAATCAGATTGGCTATGTGAACCAGGAACCCATTCTGTTCAACGATTCGTTTTTCAACAACATTGCGTTTGGGATGGAAGATGTAACCGAAGAACAAGTAATACATGCCGCCAAAATTGCCAATGCGCACGATTTTATTATGGCGACCGAAAATGGTTACCAAACGACTATCGGCGACCGGGGCGACAAGCTCTCGGGAGGCCAGAAACAGCGTCTGTCGATTGCACGGGCCGTAATGAAGAATCCACCCATTTTGATTCTCGATGAAGCTACATCTTCGTTAGACACCGAATCGGAACGACTCGTGCAGGATGCTTTGCTGAAACTGATGGAAAACCGCACATCGCTGGTTATTGCACACCGGCTTTCCACCATCAAAAATGCCGATATTATTTATGTATTGCATAAAGGCGAAATTGTGGAAAAAGGTACTCACGACGAACTGCTTGCCTCAGACGGCAGATACCGAAAGCTGCACAAAATGCAAATGTTTTAGTTGCCGGGAGATGGTAAATTGTTGCTGGTTGCTGGTAATTAGCTGTTTGCAATCAGGTAAAGTAACTTACTGTAAACAAAAACATTACAAAAAAAACAAGGTTCAACATTTTGCTGAACCTTGTTTTTTTGCACGGGAGGAGAGACTCGAACTCCCGACACCTGGTTTTGGAGACCAGTGCTCTGCCAACTGAGCTACACCCGTATTTTTTCAGTGCTCTGCCTCCCGATAGTTACCGGGAGAGCTGCACCCGTATTTATTTTGCGAGTGCAAATATAGTAATTCCGTTTAAATTACCTAAAAACTGCGAAAGTTATCAACAGGTAATTTTTAAAAAATGGTCCATCGGAATTCCGATGGACCATTTGCGGAGAGAGAGGGATTCGAACCCCCGGAACCTCTCGGTTCAACGGTTTTCAAGACCGCCGCAATCGACCACTCTGCCATCTCTCCGGGCGCGACAAAAGTAGAATTTTTTTTTAATCCAGAAAAACCTTCCTGTTAAAAAAAATCAGAATTGCTGAAAAAAAAGAGGGTTTAGGGTTGTTTTTTTGAAAGTTATTTCAGAATTTAGCTGAAACTTTAAAACCAGTTCTCTGAAACTATTGATTTTACAGGCCTCCCGGGGAAGGAGTTCTGGGATAACAAAAGGTCAAAAACGAAATAATAGATTATAATTTGCTTATTTACAATAATTTAGTTTTTCATTTAAATTTTTTAACTTATGAACAAAGCACAATTAATTGATGCAATGGCCGCTGGAGCTGGCCTTACAAAAGCTGATGCAAAAAAAGCTCTTGACGCCTTTATTGGCGCAACAACCGATGCCCTTAAGGGCGGTGACAGGGTTGCCCTGATTGGATTTGGTACTTTTTCAGTAAGTGAACGCGGTGCGCGCACCGGCAGAAACCCACAAACAGGGAAAGAAATTAAAATCCCTGCCAAGAAAGTGGTTAAATTCAAAGCCGGAGCAGACCTGGCTGATGCAGTATCTTAACGAATTTAGGATACTTAAAAATGTAGGGGAAGCTAGTCGCTTCCCTTTTTTTATTTTTATACCCTAACATTTTGGTTCATGCAAAAACAACTCATAAAATACCTGTCGGAATTCGCTACACCCGAAAGGCTGGACCTCTTTGAAAAAGTACTGGCTCAACGGTCGGAATATGTTACAGTGGTGCTGGAAGATATTTTTCAACCCCAAAATGCAAGTGCTGTATTGCGCACCTGCGATTGTTTCGGCATTCAACACGTACATGTTATTGAAAACAGGAATGAATTCACTATTGACAGGGAAGTTGCTCTGGGGGCATCTAAATGGCTTAGCATCCATAAATACAACCGGGAAAAGGAAAATAGCCTCGAGGCTATCCAAACATTAAAAAACAAAGGTTACCGGATTGTTGCCACCACTCCCCATCTACACGATCAGCTTTTACCCGATTTTGATATAAAAAAAGGTAAAGTAGCCGTGGTTTTTGGTTCTGAATTGCCCGGTATTTCAGAAACAATTAAGAATGAAGCTGATGAATTCCTTAAAATTCCAATGGTGGGGTTCACCGAAAGTTTTAATATTTCAGTTTCGGCGGCAATTGTATTGTATCAACTCTCGGAAATGATGAAAAATTCGCCGGGATTGCCATGGCAACTCACCGATGAAGAAAAAGATTCCATCCGGCTTCAGTGGCTGCGCACTTCCATAAAAAGAAGCAGTTTGCTGGAACAGCATTTCCGAAAGAAACATGGAATGAGGTAATTCCCTCGGTTCTGTTGTCAATTGGAAGAAATCATTTGTTTCAGTTTTTTCAGCGTAGTCATTTCAACCCCTTTACTTATCCAGGTGTCAAATGGAAGGGGAATATTGGGAAGCTCTTTAATAGCATCCTCTACTACAATTACCCGGTTCACCCTTTTTACAAGCCCTTTCACCGCAGCATCGACACACACATTGGTAGTAACGCCGTAAATCACAACCGTTTCAGGATTTAATTGTTTCAAAATGGTTTCGGTCATCGGGTTTCCGTCAAAAACATCAAAGGCATCTTTCCTGATAATAAAATTTCGTGATTTATCCCGTGCAAACAGTTCAGGAGTAATCAGATATTCCTTATCCCAGTCGAAAATCAACGAATCCTCCGGGTCGGTCTCTCTGATGTAATCGGCTCCGCGGGTGTTGGCCATGCAGTGTTCAGGAAATGTATTGACAAAGTCGGGATTTGCATCGAGTTCGGGAGAATTGGCATAGTGGTAATCGGCAGTGTTAACTACCCTGATGGCATTGTCTTTAGCCAGTTGTGTAAGTTCTTTCCAATGCGGGCGAAGCTCTTCGGCGCCCTCCACATATAATTTCCCGCGTGGATATACAAAATCAATCTGGGTGTCCACATTCCAAAATAACCAGTTTGTTAAGTCCATCATGCTTCCTTTAAATTTATTTAATGCACAAAACAGCATTTTTTCAAAATAATACCATAAAGGTATTTATTAAGGTTGGGGCAGAAATGGCTGAAATGTTAAAAAATGATAACGAAACCTACTTACAACCCGCTTTCCAGGAACGAAACAAATTCATCGGCATCGAAAGTTACTCCCAGTTTATGTTCCGTTCCACCGGGTTCAATTACCACATGAAACGGAATGCTGTTGGTCGCATATTTATCAATCTGAAAATCGAGGTTCTTTTTGCCCATAGTATCTTTAATTTTCCCATCCACACTTGAAGTGATTCTCTCCTCCTCGGGCAAACGGGTACGGTCGTCGGTGTACAGCGCAATAATTACGTAATCTTCCGACAGCATTTTCATGGCACGTGGATCGGTCCAAACGCCGTTTTCCATTTTTTTACAATTGGCACAGGCATGGCCTTTGAAAACCAAAAACACCGGTTTTCCCTGCTCTTGGGCACAGGCCATCCCCTGCTCGTATTCAAAATAACCGTTCAGACCATGGGGCAGATGCAGCTTGTCGGCATACTTTGCCGGCCCACACAATTCGTTTTGAACGGTTTGCCCGCTTGCAGCAGGTCCTGCCTGATAAAATGCATGGCCGGAACTCTGTGGCGGCAACAACGAGGATATTGAGGCGAGTGGTGCACCGAACAAACCGGTGAACAAATAAATTACAAACGTGAAGGTGGCAACCGAAAGAAAAAACCTTCCAATGCCAACATAAGGCAACTCACTGTCGTGCGAGAATTTGATTTTACCGAGGAAATACATTCCCAGCAGAAAGAACAGTACAATCCATATAGCCAGATATATTTCGCGGCTGATGAAATTCAGGCCATATACCTGATCGATGTTACTCAGGAATTTCAAACCGAAAGCAAGCAGGATAAATGCAAATACAACTTTGATGGAGTTGAGCCAGCCGCCCGATTTTGGCAACTTATTCAGTGCCGACGGGAAAATGGCAAGCAGCGTAAAGGGCAAAGCAAAAG
>Ga0334894_1001639_pt1 | contig 17854 bp, 14 predicted proteins | sample GraSluR3_MG_6_FD_207225 | JGI IMG/M metagenome (GOLD analysis project Ga0334894, IMG submission 207225) | Sludge microbial communities from methane-producing bioreactor in Wageningen University, Netherlands - Granular Sludge_12_05 R3 | ecosystem: Engineered > Bioreactor > Anaerobic >... | reverse complement strand
AAATAAATTGACCCCATCCCTTCAAAACACTGAATGGCAATTAAGGGCGAAAAGAAGTTGGCCAAAGGAATATCAAGATAGCTTTGTAATGTTCGATGCCTAGCATTTAATTCTAATGATTTTAAAAGATACTTTTCAGCATTATCATACTCTCCCCTCGATTTAAGGAAAAGAGCATAGTTACGAAGCAGTAAGCCAAGTTGAGGACTATATGAGTTTTGTTCATTGGCTATATCAATTCCTTTTAAAAAATAAAACTCAGCATCATTAACCTGTCCAATAAACTGATACGTTGTTCCTAAATTACTATACAATGCCATCAAGTCCGATGTCCTCCATCTCTCACCTTTTATAATCTCCTTCTCCACATCCTCAAAGTAAAGAATTGCATTATTATAGTCCTTCTGTGCTAGGTAGGTTAACCCAATTGCGCTTAATGCATTGCTATAGTAGGTATTGTTAAAGTATTTGGATAGCTCTAATGATCTATGCGCAGCATTAAGGGCTTTATCCAGCATACCAGCCCCTCTGTACGCTGCTGAAAGTTTTATTGAAGCAAGCACAAGATGAGAGGAGTTAGCCACAGAATCCTGGCCTAAAAGGTTTATCCCCTTTTGGATATAGGCAATGGCCGATTTGTAGTCCTGCTTATAGTTTAAACAATCGCCATAGGCATAATAGGTAATACCCAACGTAGAGGCTGGAGGGTTTTCCATGCTAAGCAAAATGGATTCGGCCTTGCGATAGTAGAAAAGGGCGGAGTCGATATAGCTCATATCCTGCTTTAGGATGGCCAGATTTAGATAGCCATTGGCTAATCGTGCTTTGGGAAAGTTAGGAATTGACTCCCTAAGCCTAAGCGACTTGACAAACATCTCGCTGGCCTTCTCGTGGTTCCCTTCAACCATATAATCTACCCCAGCATTGTTATATGCTTTTGCCAAACTATCGAGATCCTGCTGACTGTATGTTTGATATGGCAAGGGCATACCCAATACATTACCCACAGCAAAAGCTAGTGCACAGGCGAATAGTACCAAACCGTATTTCCTCAACATTTCCATAGCTATTCGCCCGAAATATAAGAAAAATGCCGAAGTAGGAGGTAGTGTTTCCCATAAACATTTGCCCTACACAGATAAGTGCTTAACCTCCTTTAACTGTTTAAGTTTAAGTTTAAATTTTCAATTGCTACGGGTTTTAGCCCGTGGATGGAGCAAGAGTATAGAGTGGCCTTAGCCACATTAATTAGTTTATATGGGGCTAAAGCCCAGTAACCTACTTCCTTTTTGACCACGAACTAAAGCCCATGGCAATTGCCAGAGTATCCATCAAGAATAAAAATCAAACTGTTTCTTTATTCAGAGAAGAATTTTTCCTTACCCTCGACTTGTAAAGATGCTTTAAGGGGCTAAACAGCCTTTGGAGTAGCGATAGATCCTCGGTGGTGATCTCGGCCATACCCTGCAGCTCACGGTCGAACTGAATGGCTACACCATAGCTGGTAGTTATGCCGTTTGGCAATTCAGCCACTGCTGGATATCCCATATCTGTATAGCCCGATGATACGCTACGGATAAATCCTTCGACCATCCCAAACTCCATGTAGGAGTATCCATCGAGCTTAATGTTTACCCGCTGTCCGGGTTTTACCTTACCTGCGCCAGCAAAGGGGATAACCAAACGAGCCTGTACCTCGCCGATCCTCTCGGGGGTGATGGCAAACAGGGGAATTCCCGTGGTTACCTCCTGCTGATCACTCCAAATGCTCATAAAGGTTAGCCTCCCTGTTGATGTAGCAATCAGCAAATAATTCTTTTCCCAGCCTGCAAGGGCAGTAACCAGCTGCGCGTGAGCGCTGGAGAGATCCTCGATCAACCTCTTTCGCTGACTCTCGTACTCCAAGCGGGTATCCACCACCGATTGCTTAAGGCGTTCCATTGTAATGGCAGTATTGGAGATATTTAGCTGCGCTCCTTCTAAAGCTTGCTGCTTGGACAAAAGCGCCGCTTGCGATTTTTCAAAATCAACAGCAGCTATTACGCCGCTGGCAAAAAGCGCCGAGTCGCGGTTGAATTGCTTTTGGGTTAGCTCAATATCTTTACCTATCAAATTTCGCTGGTTAGCTAGCCTTTGGCTATAAACCTCGTACTGCTTTAGCTCGCGCTGCAGGGCCTCAATTTTCTGCTGATGAAACCTCTGCTTGCTAAATATCTGGTAATCGTTAATAGCCCTGCTAAAGGCATTATATGTCGATTGCACCTCGCCAAGCACAAGATTTTGAGGCAAATTAATTGGGTTAAGACTATCGGCAAGGCTAAAGGTTGATATGAATTGAGATAGTTGGAAGATGTGGCTGTAATTTGCCGGATTCTCGATTACGCCCAGCGTATCGCCCTTGGATACCTGCTGGCCGTCGGAAACGAAGATGGCAGCTGGTTTCCCCGTTGCGCGCGCCACCACCACCGAAGGTGGATTCTCGGCGGTTATCACCACGGGAGCCATTACCGTATCGGGGTAACGGAAAAATATGCTGCCAATAAAAATAATGGCAATAACAGCAAACACAATGGTAATGCCCCAGCGAACAATCCAACGGGGAGGCGTACCGAGTATCTCGGTAATCTCATCGGATTTTATGTTGATCTTCTCTTCCATATACTGACTCTAACTTGAACGCTGATCCCGCCAGTGGTCGGACACGTGACGCTGATTCAACAAATCCTCGCAGATTTTTGGTGCGGATTATGCGTAATCAAAAATCTATTCTCGAGCCCCGCATATCTGTGTAAATCGCTTTGATCTGCGTTGATTTTAATGATTTTCGCAGATCTTTTGTTGCAGTTTCGTATGTCAACGAATTCTCAAGTTCCTCTTATCTGCGTATATCCGTTTGATCCGTGTTATCTGCGTTCCAAAAACAATTACAACTCCAGCTGATTCTTAACCAATGTATAATAGGCTCCCTTCTTTGCGCTTAGCTCCTTGTGGGTTCCCACCTCAACAACCTGGCCATCCTCCAGCACAATAATCTGGTCGGCACTTTTTACCGTGCTTAGCCTATGCGCCACCACCACCGAGGTTCTGCCCTTTATAAACTCCTGTAGATTCTCAAGAATTACCTTCTCGTTGTTGGCATCGAGCGAATTGGTGGCCTCATCTAAAAAGATAAACATTGGATCTTTGTAAACCGCACGGGCAATAAGGATTCGCTGCTTTTGCCCCTGGCTTAACCCGTGCCCTTCGCCCCCAATCTTAGTATTGTAGCCCAGCGGTAACGAGGCAATAAAATCGGAAATATTGGCAATGCGAGCGGCCTCAATCAACCGCTTCTTATCAACAATCTCAACCCCCGGCGCAATATTACGGGCAATGGTATCGGAAAAGATAAAACCATCCTGCATCACCACGCCGCACTCCTCGCGCCAGCGGCGTAAGCTGTATGCCTCAAGGTTATTGCTGCCCAACCGAATTTCGCCACTTGCAATGGGGTAAAAGCCCAGCAGTAGCTTTACCAGCGTTGTTTTACCGCTGCCCGATGTACCCACAATGGCGGTTTGCTTTCCCTCGGGTATGGTTATGCTAACCTCGTTTAGCACCAGCTCCGAGTCGGGGCCCTCGTATCGGAATGATAGATTATTTACCGACAGCGCAGCATTATCGGGAATATCGGATATACTCGATGCCTCGGTATCCTCCTCATCGTCCCTGAGGTGCACCTCGCCAAGCCTCTCGAGGCTGATCTTGGCATCCTGGGTAACGTTGATAAAGTTGATAAGCTGATCGATGGGGCTGTTGAGCTGCCCGATGATATACTGAATGGCCAGCATCATACCCAAGGTGAGGTTGCCCTCCACCACGCTTTTGGCGGCCAGCACGGTGATAACGATGTTTTTTACCTCGTTGAGCAGCACCGCACCGCTCTGCTGGTACTGGCTAAGGGCTAGCCCCTTAACGCCCACGCGGAACAGTCGCGCCTGGATGCTCTCCCACTCCCACCGTTTCTGCTGCTCGCACCCGCTCAGCTTAATCTCCTGCATCCCTTGGATTAGCTGAATAAGACTGCTCTGGTTGGCCGACATCTGCGCAAACCGACGATGGTCTAGCTCGGCACGTTTCTTTAGGAACAGCCATACCCAAGCCGCATACAGCGCGCTGCCGATAAAGAAAACGGTAAAAATTTGAGCGCTGTAGAAAAGCAGCACCGCCCCAAAAATTACCAGGTTAACCAGCGAGAATATCACGTTGAGCGAAGTGCTGGTAAGGAAACTCTCGATACGGCGGTGGTCGCCAATGCGCTGCATAAGGTCGCCTGTCATCTTGGTATCGAAGTAGCGCATGGGCAGGCGCATGAGCTTGGCCAAAAAATCGGAGATTAACGACACGTTGACCCGTGTACCCAGATGCAGCAATATCCACCCACGGATAAAATCCACCGATACGCGGCTTAGCGTTAGCACCAATTGTGCAATAAGCACAAGATAGATAAAGCTGATATTGCGGTTGCCAATACCCTGATCGACGATGCTCTGGGTAAGGAACGGGAATAGCAGCTGCATTAAGCTACCCAGAATCAAGCCCAGGAAAAGCTGAACAATCATCCGGTGGTATGGGCGCAGGTAGCTAAACAGAAATCCGAAGCTACGGCGGTTGGGCTTCTCGTCGCGAGCCGAGTAGAACTCGGGAGTGGGCTCAAGAAGCAGCGCAATGCCCCTCTGCTCGCCATCCTCGGTAGTTGAGTACCAACAGCGGGTAAACTCCTTTTGAGGAAATTTTAGCAGTCCACCTGCGGGATCGGCCACATAAATAGTCTCGTTGTCCCTACGTCCCGATATCTTGTAAACCACCACAAAGTGCTGCTGGTTCCAATGCACAATGGCAGGCAATGGTGCCTCGTTGCGCAGCTGCTCAAAGTTTAGCTTTACGCCCATGGTGCGCAACCCAATGCTCTCGGCAGCACGACTAATACCCAGCATGCTCACACCCTCGCGGGTTATATGGCTACGCTCACGCAGGGTCTCTAAATTATAATGCTTACCGTAGTGGCGTGCCACCATACGTAAGCAGGTTGGGCCGCAGTCCATAGCATCGTGTTGTGGGTAGTGGGGAAAAGGCATTTTTGAATGTAAAATGATAAATGTAAAATGATAAATGTAAAAATAGCGAAAACTATAACTTATATGCTAACTGTTATAACAAAACTGAACAGACTTAATGTAATTATGACTTTTAATAATATACACACCTGAAAATTTGCCAAATGGGGTAATACCCAGCATACTCATCTCCGCCAGCCGGCGGATTATATGGCTACGCTCGCAAAGCGTCTCTAAAATATAATGCCTGCCCACCGAAGCGAAAGCATAGGTAGGCTTACCGTAGTGGCGTGCCACCATTCTTAGGCAGTGCCTGTCCCGATGCGTCGGGATTGGGCCGCTGTGCAACCCTTTTTGGTTGGCAGGCATGGCATCCCCGATTAATCGGGGCAAGCTGTGTTGGGGGTAGTGGGGGAAAGGCATTTTTGGAATGTAGAATGATAAATGTAAAAGTAGGAAGAAAAGTTATTTGTAGCTCTTTATGTTGCCACTTACTCCCCCCAAAGCTGCTTGTTCAACTCTGCCACTCGTTCATGGTTAACCACAAACCCTGTTTCCCGTGCATAGGTACCGCACTCCTCGATCGGCACGTAGCCCTCCTCGCCCTGCCACTTGGCTATGTAGGGGTTGTAGGTACACTTAGCAGGTTGGGAGTAAATATTTTCGGGATCCTTAATAAATACGCGGCAATCGGTGCACATATGACGGAACTCGCAATCCTTGCAAACATCTATTTGATCCTTGGTAATGTTCCAGTGCTTTTTAAACTCGGGATGATTTAATGCTTGCTCTAAAGTTGTGTCGTTTATGTTACCAAAGGATTGGGTGCAGGAAGGGCAGTTTTTGATGTTACCGTAGGTGTCGATGGATATTTTTCGGTTCAGGCAACTGTTGTGATTAATTGACTCAAAGAAAAAATCGGTATTACAAATGAAGTAACTTGGGCTTACTACACCACATTGCTCTACACCTAAAAACATCTCTTTGGTAAGTATAACCTGATAGTTGTTATATGCCTTAACCGATGTAGAATCTGCTGAGTAACAGATGATGCTTACGATCGACTCAAATCCCCTGGTAATGAAATCAATGAGTTCCTCACCAAAGGGAACAACTAACTCAACTCCTCTAATATTCATTCCAACAATGCATTGCAGCACTTTAACAACTTGGTTCACTTCTACGTTGGGATAAAACCGTAATTGTAGGGTTTTACATCCAATTGTATCTAGCTGTTCTATGATTTTTACTATATCATATGTCGAGTCGATACTCCAGTCAACAATGCAATTAGCAATTAAGAACGGACTATACCAATTAGTTTTTATGGATGGGAATAGGTTCTCATCACCCATTGGGCATTGAAAAATGATTTCCCTATCCAGTAGTTCACTGAAACGATTATTTGGAAGTCCTTGAAGTAATTCTTCTGAAAAAATATCTAACCCTAGAAGTTCGAAAGTAGGCTTGTCTATAGCAAAAACGTCCTTTCTAGAAACATCGTAAATGGTATAGTTCCTATAGCCGCCTTGCAGGAAACAGTTTGAAAAACGTTTAAAGTATCTCATAACTATATAGGCATCACAATTGAAAACCGAAGATTCTGGATGTAGGCTTTGATGGATGATCGACGATAACCCTGTTCGATTGCAGCTGCCCAATTGGAACTATCCTCACTACTTTTACCGAACCTTTTTCCACCAATACTGCATTCCTCACGCACAGCGGCATAACCGTTTTACTAGGCAACAACTTAACATTGTTATTCATACGCCAAGTATTTAGCAATTTCCATCTCAATAGGGTAGTTGCAGTTCTTGCTAACCATTTCGATATTTCCTACTGGATTAATCTCCAGGAAAAAGTACTCTTTTTGGGGCGTAACTATCATATCTATGGAGCCCGTATCCAACCCTAACTTATCCATAAGGTTGCGTAGCCGTTTTTGTACTAGCTGTGGTAGAAGGAATGGCACCATACGGTTAGGCCTTTCGTCATCATAATTTCTGAAGTCGATTGAAGTTTTAGCGTTGTTCTGTGAAAAAATTGCCATTGAGTAGTAGGTGTCCTTTACAAAAAAGATTCTCAACTCTATCCACTTTTCAATTCTATGCTGAACTAATGAGGGGAAAAACTCTGAATCCCTATCAAAAGATAATTCCTGCACAGAAGTTGTTAGCATCTTCGAGGATGAGCCATCAGCATTTCGAAAAGTCACCGCTTCGCTAATGGGTTTTGTTATTAAGGGTTTACATTTCAACTCATCGTACAGGACACTACCATTTCCTGTTATAACTGTTTCTGGTATAGCGAGACCACACTCCTTAGCAAAAGACAGAACTATGGGTTTATTGATAAAAGACTTTGAGAAGCTTCCTATAGCCCCCCTTTTTCGTTCTAAGACGAAAAACATATAGTGCTGTAAAATTTTCCACTCGTTCGATAGGAATTGCCCAACCTGCTGCACCCTATGTGGCTGATTTCCCAGTTCGGATATTGCTACCTTAACGCAGTTTGGAGCAAGGCTACCCCTTCTATACCATATGTTGCTAAACTGACATAGGTCAAAAACTCTACCATTCACTTCCACCTCAATAATTCCTTTGCTTGGTGAAACGTTTAATATTCTTACCTCATCCTCCCTATTGATGCGTAAAAACTTTTTTCCATTGAGTATTAACCATTGCACTACCTCATCGGTGGTACGCTCGCACTCCTCGCTGAAGATTAAAATCATAAAAAATTATGTTACTCGGGCTCTGCCACTATACTATGATTAACAATACTTTGGCTAAATTTAAATTCTTTAAGTAGGTTAAGCTTATTCTCAATGCTTATGCTCTTCTTGCCTGAGTTGCTTTCAATCCTATACCTGTTGCATTCAAAAAAAGAAGTTTGAATTTCACGAAGTGCTCTAAAAGCCTTTAGATTTAATTGATGAGCTGCCTTACTTCCTGATTCCAACGATTCAATTGTTTTCTTGTTAAACCCAATATCTCTAAACCGGCGTATATGCTCATCGAACGGGAACGATTCCTGATTAAAATAATGGGCAACCATAATATCTTTCTTAGCCGCATCGCGCGCTGACTCCAACCCGATAGATTGGCGGTATAGATCAATCTGCTTTAGGTTCTCTTCACTTGTTGATTCGCTTGTAATGGTTTTTGAGCCTAAATCGACTGTTAACCAAAATGCCCCCAACTGGCGGGTTGAGTCCAACTCGCTATGCGCCATCGCCGAAGCAAGAAATTGGGGCGTAAGTTCGCCTTTGAATACCGCCTCGTGAAGAAGTGGCTCAAGATCGCATTGCGAAAAATCCATAGATTTGTATGGCTCAGCATCTAGGTCGATATCATTCTCCTTTGGATATTTTAATTGATTCCTAAGTCCAAAATGATGAAGTAAGACATCGATTGGAAAATGGAATCCGCCGTATAAGGGTACGGGCGGGACTCCGCATTCCGAGACCAATGCGTGCAACACCTTGGCATGCTCATACACCAGGCTATCATAACTCGCTTTAGGCTTTCGGTTTATTAGAAAATCTTGTTCTCGCTCTCGGAGCGTGTCAAGTGTAGCCATATAGCTAGAGTCGACCCTTGAGAGGTAAATCGATCTAAGGAAACTACTGCTTTGCCTAATCTCCTCCCATATAGGCTCGGGGAGCTCTTTAAAGTATCGGGTGTTCAGCGTATTGATATCAACCCCTTTGGTAATCATCTCCATTATCCACTCCTTGGCCTGTGTATGCTCCCCAATTAGTATTGCGCACAGGGAGGCATTGTGAAGGTCGTTGACGTGCCTTTTCTCGAACCTTGAGAAAGTTCTACTATAAGTATCGTAGGCTTTATGGAAATTAAGCTCGAATACGCTTAGCTCCGCCACATTAATGCTATCGTAGTAAGCTCTGTAAGTTTGCTGAGGCCGAGCGGATGCACCAAAGAGGATAATGTGAAATAGGATTGAAAAAACTATAGTATATTTCATTTTAAATGTAAGTGATTAGCATTTACCAAAAGACTCCTATTTTATTGATTTTTAAGATGCTTTACATAAGGTTTTAATGTGAAAAGTTACTAAAAAAGTTTCACGTTTTATTATTACAGGTAATATAATCAATGCTTTTAAGCAAAGCAAAATTATTTGTATAACCTATGTTTTTCCAACACTATGAAACCATACTCATAACTAAGTTGGGAAGAGTAGTTTGCTATAAAATATTGAATAGCAACTAATCTAATCCGGCACAAGCAGTAATGGTGCCGGATTAGTTAAAATCAATAATAATAGCAATTAATTAGTCCATATGGATAATCCGTTCATCTTTAAACACAGCAGTAGTAATGCTGCCATCATCGTTAACATAGGCATACTCCTCACCAGAAGTTACTGTCCCATCTGGACCTGCAACGGATCTAGTTCCAGTATAATGCTCTGTAGACCCACCATAAACTTTAGACATATCGATGGATTTTTTCTCAAACTTTTTTAAAACACTTTCCATAATATTGAATTATTAGGTTTCCTACTCATTCGAGACTACCCCGGGCTTTTCGGATTACCGCCCACCAAACCCACCCTTTGGGCCCATCCAGGATGCTTTGGCATACCAAAGGTAAATCACCCCGGGGACACGAGATGGCCCTGGTTCTTTTTAAGAATATTTTGAAAACCGACAAATTGACAAAATTGTGTTAACGTGCTCATTTTATTTTAATTACAACCCAGAACACACAGGTGTTAACATTCAAAAAAACACTTTTTGGCGTTAATTTAGAGCAATTACAAATAATGATAAAGGAAAAGGGGAGGGTAACTTGCTACTCCCCTTCCCCATTCCCCACAGAGTTATCGTCATTAGCAACCACCGGCTTAAACCCGAACTGAAAGGTTGCGGGCTCTGAGTAATAATAGGTGTTGCGGTGGCGGCTAAAACGGATATCGGCGCCCATCTGGCGCAGCTGGGCAATGTAGCGCTTTACGGTACGCTCGGAAATGCCCAAGCGCTGGGCCAGCTCGGCGGGTGAACCCATGCTGCCGTTCTCAATTAGCTGGTGGAGCGTTACCAAAAGGTCTTTTGCTTTTAAAATCATTGCGGTTTGTTGGTTACTGGTTAACAAATAGGGTGAAACTGTGCAGAGGCAATAGGCCCCTCTACTATATATCATCCAAAACACCAATTTGTGACAATGATTTTTGAAGTTTTTTCTTAAAAAATCGTTATTCAGAATTTATCTAAATATTGTTATTGATTATACTGCTGTATACCTATGAATTAGCGAAAATAAAAAAACGGCTTGGCACAGCACCCGCCACACCAGTCCCCTCGTTTGGCTTTTGCCACAGCTAAAAATCATAAAGCAAATATTACCATTTACTTTGCTTCGTTACCACACGTGAGGACTCGTGCGTTAGCAGGAGAAAACTTGTTGATTAGAATGGTAGAAGGGCAGCCTCATGCCTACAGGATGATTATTAGTTAAGTGCCTAATTCAATATTAATATTCTGATACATAAAAAATCTTACTTAGAAGGATTTTCCCCGTTCAACAGAGTTCTCAAGTTTTAACCTTACAAATCATAGGTTACAACAGTAAAATCGGCATACTCTTCAATATCAAGTTTATAGTCTACCGTAGCGGAGCTAGTTACTATCTGAATACTATCGGGGATTAACTCCTTATTAAAAACTAAGCAAAAATAGCCAGTACTTGTTGTTAATGTGTGAATAGATTCATTTACTTGGACCTTAATGCCTTCGACCCCTTCTGAATTGTCGAGAATAAAACCCAACAGGGCAAACTCATTGGGCGACAGGAGTAATGGGGGATACCTGCAGTTGTCCCAAATCTTAGGGTCGAATTCGAGACCTAGCTCGTTCCACGATTCAAGATAACCTTTACCAACTGGATAGAGCAGGGTTACATTATTTATGTATCTATAGGCCTGAACTCCATATTTTTGAACTTTGCTCTTTCCCACCTGCAGCCTATCTACAAACCACGCATACTGGAGGCCCGAGATATAACCTTTATGTGCTAGATGGCAAACAAAATCGACATACTTATTGTGAATATCGACATCTGCGTGCTGAATTACAAGGTAGCACGCTTTGTACGACAATGTATCCAAATCGTCTATCTTATAGAGAATAATGCTGTCGATAATGGGCAGTACTAGCTCAATGTTTCGCTTATCCTGCTCCTTCATCTCATATGCAGCAACGGCTAGCTCTTCGTTATAAATTTCGGCCTTCATAAGGCTGTCAATTATTCTTCGATACTTTTGATCAAGCTCGTATGCCTCCTTAAGCACCTCATTTATTCTTTGCTTATCTATCTCGGTAGATGCAGGAAATGATGCATAGCTGGAGAATGCTACGTAAATAATTAAAAAGCAAGCCAATACTAGTGGCCTTTTAAATCGAAGTGAATATACGATCATAAAGTGTAATTTATACTGTTGCGTTAGGATATCTAACTGACTATAGTAGAGTAAAGATATAAAACTACCTTGACTTCTACCTAAATGGCGGAGTGGTGTGCCGAAAAATCATAAAAAAGCAGGGTCAGGTGTATCGTAAGCCCCGACCCTACCGTATCAAGCTAGAGAGTATTCAACCTATTACCTTTGCGCCATTCTATCTGCGTTACCATCGGGATCGTTTGATACGTATCCGCGTACCCTTGGGGCACCCATTAAGCGTATGCCGGCCACATGAGGTGCAGCCATAGATGTTCCGCTTATGGTTCGGTATGAGCTACCAATCCATGTAGAGTAGATGCTTGTACCCGGAGCACACCAGTCGATTGGAGGATTTGCCCAGTTAGAGAAGGTTGAGAAACGGTTGTTGCTATCATGCGACGAAACGGTATAGATATAGGTTCCGTTAACCCGAGCTGGGGAATAATTATTTGCATTTCGGTAATCGTTTCCGGCTGCAATAACACACCACACACCCCTATTCGAAAGGTTTATAACTGCATTATCAAGAGCTGTAGAGGCTGGCCCTCCAAGGCTAAAGTTGGCCACATCGCCAGAACTTGCAACGCTCCGTACATAGTCAATACCAGATATGATGCCTGCATAGGTTCCTCCGCCTTGATTTGAGAGCACCTTTACGGCTACAACTCTGGCACCAGCTGCTACACCTACTACTCCAATAGTATTGTTTATGGCAGCAATGGTTCCGGCCACATGGGTACCATGCCCATTGCCATCGTTGTACGATTCGCCCGAAACAAATGATCTACAGGCCGAAGTGTAAACGTTTAGATCCGGGTGATTGTACTGAATACCTGTGTCAACAACCCATGCCACTCTAGTACCAGTGTAAACAGCTGCGCCAACACGTGAGATACCCCAAGGAATTGTTTGGGCTTTTGCCCCTTCGAGCCCCTCGGTATCATCTTCGAGCTTATAGCTTAGCTCGATGTAGCGGTTGGGTTCAATATAATCAACCCGTGCATCCTTCTCAAGTAGCCTAACAGCTTCATCGCTCAGCTTGGCTGAAATACCAAAAACTGAGCCGGTGTACACATTCTCGATGGATTTCTCAGGGATGTTTAGGTCAGTGAGGATTCTTTCGTACTCAACCCTAAACGAGTCCATTTTCTTCATGTGCAGCTCCTGCAAAAAGTCGTCGTTCTTAGCAAAGTCTCTTTCGTAAGAGTTTTTCATTGCGTCGTACTTACTCTCAACATTTTTCAAGTCGGGTGTTTCCTTGAAAACCACAATGTAGCTATTGGGGACAATGTCGCCATGGCTTAACCCCTCCAATGAGGCTTGCGCTTCGTACAACGAGTTGTCCTCGGCAGTTGGAGTTAAAACCTCATCTTTCTGGCAGCTAACAAAGCATACTCCAGCAACTAGCAATAAGCTTAAAAATCTTTTCATCGGTTAAATTAGTTTGGTTTGTAATTGGTTAATAACATCGGGTGCAAGATACCTTGTCTATATTATTCCTTTTAAAAAAATAGACAAACAACAATAAATTGCTAATATACAACCACTATTACTGGTTAACTGATAAAAGCAGTACTGATTATTGTAGTGTATATTTCTGTAAATTAATGTGTATTGCTGCACTTGTGCTAATAAAAACGATAGTGAATTTAAGGTACCAAACGGATGTTACATAAAAAGACTTTAGGTTTTGCCCTACCTTGGGTTAAGGAGTTTTCGGGTCAATTTTATTCCTTGTATGGGTATTTAGGCTTATGACTTTGCGGATAAGGTTTAGGTTCGAATACAATAAAGTGGCTGGCTTTGTCCTTTCGTCATCTTACTATATACCCATTACGTTTTCACACTCCCTTACCACACGCTGCTGATGAGGCTTACGGGAGTTCAATTTTATTTACCTATAGAATGTTCTTTCGCCCTTTGCATTAGTGAGCCTTACTTGTCTCCAGCGGGCTAAACCCAAATTTAAAAGTTAGGGGCTTTACAAAATAGTACGTGTTACGGGCGGTGCAGTAGCCAATATCGGCCCCCATAGCCCGCAGGTGGGTAATGTAACGCCTGAGCATCTTGTCGGTTAAGCCAAACCGTTCGGCCAGCTCCTCAGGGGTTCCAGTGGCCTCCTTCTCGATAAGATGTGCTATGTCCATTAGCAGATCTTGTTGCTTCGCGATATACATAATTCCAAAAAATTAAGGGTTACTACTGTGGAGAGAAAACATAACCCCCTCCACTATATATCCTTAAAATGGCTGTTTTGTGACAACCTTTTTTGAACTATTTTTCAAAAAAATCACTTTAGCCTTATATTCAATATATTACAAGACCTGAATTTGGCGTATGAAAACGATAAAATAAAAGACGATATGGTTTTATGGGGCAAGATGCTGCTCAACCCACAGGGGAAAAGCATTAGCTAGGCAAGGTTGAACCATCAAATGTGGTGTTATCTAACTTAGCGATAGCTTTTGTTGAAGATTAGACAAGCAGTAATGAGTTAGCAAGTTACCCTGCACGGGGCATCATCCTACCGGGCTGCTCCACAGGAAACGTCCCTTTACCAACCACGAGATGCCAAATGCCCAAAGGGCGCCTGTCTCGAGCCACTGCTTGGGCAAAGCGCAACCTCTAGAGCAAACACAAAACCCAACGTTGCAGCAATATTGTCGATGGGCTTATAGCCTTTGTAGGCAAGCAGAAAGAATCCGAGGACTAATAGCACCCCCACAAATACATCGCGCATTGGGGTGTCGTAGTAACTACTAATGGAGCTCTCGAGCGTCAAACTTCCTGTGCTAATAAAACCACCAACAGCAAGGACTATGGGCAATAAAACTCCAAACGACCCAATAAGGGTTCGCAGGGTGAGGTAGGATATGATTTATAGATTCTCGCGATTTGTGGTTGCCATAGTTTGGATGTGATTGGATGATTGAGTGATTGATCTGCCAAAGGCAGGCAGGTTGATTAGATGATTGAATGATTGAATGACCCTGCTTGCCAGCAGGCAGGCTGCCTGACTGACGTCGGCAGGCAGGTTGAGTAGGTGTTTGGATGCCTGCCTCTGGCAGGATTGGATGATTACCCTATCCTACCTGTTTGCTATCCAATGGCAGGATAGGGTAATCGACAAATCACTTTTCTTGCTAAAACATCGCAGTGAAGAAATAGGCCCTAAAATCTCCAACTTTCAAGTTTATTCCATAAGCCATAAAAGGTGTAGGTTAGTACAAACTCATGTGTTCCGCTATTCACACTCGAGAGCCTGTTAAGCGTAAAGTCGAATGCATAGCCAAAGGTAAAATCATCGGTAATCTTGGCATTTACAAACAACCCCATTGCATCACCAATTCTATAATGGGTTCCAAAATAGAATCGCCTGAGGTACATAAACTGTGCTGTTAGGTCGGCCAATATTGGTGATCCACCCATAATACCCACCAGTGCTGACGGCAGGAACTCCCAATCCAAGTTAATGGGAAAACGGTACCCTCCCATTAAATAAAACTGCGGGTTGTAAGGCTCCTTGCTTTCGCGATACTCCTTATTTAGCCTTGGCTCAATAAGCTTTGGCACCGAGAAACCAGCATAGTACTGGTTGGTGTATAGATGAAAACCTACCCCAAGGTTTGGGCTTATACGATGTTCGTCGGCTTGAAAGTTGGGATCCGTTGGGTCGTTAACAAACAAGCCACCAATGGCAGCATTGTAGCTACTAATACCAGCCTTTAGTCCCATTGACAACTTAACCTCAGGGAAAACTGTAATTTGATATGCATACGACCCCGTTATGTGAGTATTGCGAAGAGGCCCGACCTTGTCGGTCATAACATTAAAGCCTAAGCCCATATTCTGCTTCACGTAAGGAGTATGCGCTCCAAAGCTGTAAGTTGCTGGCGCTCCATCGAGCCCAATCCATTGGTTCCGTGTGAGCAGGCTTAGGTTTAGCCCATCAACTGTACCCGCAATGGCAGGGTTAAAGGCAATTGGGTTTTGCAGGTAGTTTGTGAAAAGCGGATCTTGCTGAGCACTAGACTGAGCTGATGCAAACAGCATAATAGCTACTACTAAAAACCTTGGCATATAAAAACTTCTCATGTTGCAATAATTTTCGAATTATAAAAACCTCAATTACCTTTTAAGGAAAATATTACCTGTAAACTTCTCATTAGTATCCACAATCTCGATAATGTAGTAGTAAGTACCCGTTGGCAGGGTTCGTCCTACCGACATCGCAGCGCTAGCCTTACCATCCCAATTGTTTTTATAGTTGTTGTTCTGGTAAACAATATGCCCCCATCGGTTGTATATCCTAATTTTAACCTGCCTGTACGCTTCAAGCCCAATGATTTCGAATGTGTCGTTTATGCCATCGCCATCGGGCGAGAAGCCCTCGGGGATACGGAACGATTCAATTTTAACATTTATATTCACGTTGGCCTCGTCACAAGCGCCATACTGGCTGCATACCCTATAGGTAAACGAGTCGTCGCCAAAGTAACCCAGGTCGGGTGTATAGGTCAAGGTGTTGTCGGTGTTTACTGTTACCATTCCATGCAGAGCAGCCTGCGAAACAGTTAGCTCGGGAGTAATATGCTGTAGCCCCTCATCGTTTGCCAGCACATCAATTACAACCGACTCATTGCGCATAACCTCAGCCTCATCATCCAAGGCAATAATCGCGCTATAAACCACAACCGTAACCTCAGCCTCATCAAAATCGCCATCGACATCTACAACCCTGTAGATAAATTTTAGCTCGCCAACAAATCCTTGTTCTGGGGTAATCCTTACCTGGTTGTTCTCCAATACTTCAACCTCACCATGATCAATCGCAGCAGTTTGGATAAACACTTTAATGGGGCTATCATCGAGTTTAGAGTCGTTTGCCAGCACATCAACTTCAACAGGCATATCCATATGCGTGTAGGCAATGTCTGATACAGCTACGGGAACGGCATTCTCCCCTTCCTTAACCGAAATGGTTACCGTCGCCTCATCGTAATCGTCATCCACATCAGCTACTCGATAAATGAAAGTTGCTACCCCTAAATAATCGGTTGCTGGCGTAAAGGTTACTGAATTATCGGCATTTACAGTGGCTGTGCCATAGATAGCACTACTCTGCACGCTAATGGTAACCGTAATTGGCTCATCCTGTAGGTTAAGGTCATTTTCTAACACTTCAATATCTACAGGGGTGTTGAAACTTGCTCCACGGCTATCGTCCATAGCAATGGGGACAAAGTTTTCGCCCTCCTTAACGGTAACTTTTACTTCAGCATGATCGGCATCGCCATCGGCATCGGTTACCAGATACCTAAAGATGGCCACACCCACGTAATCGGTTGCTGGGGTAAAGTCGATGGTATTGTCAGCATTTACCACTGCGCTACCCTCAGCAGGATTAGGCTCTGCATAAATGGTAACAACAACTGGTTCATCATCGAGCCCTGTATCGTTGGCCAACACATCGATAACGCGCGGCGTGTTGAAGCTGGTACCCACGCTCACATCGTTGGCCACGGGGATTGCGTTAGATGCGCCCTCGGGCAGCACGGTCACGTGAACAGTGGCCTCGTCGAACTCCCCGTGCGTATCGGTCACGCGGTAGGTGAAGGTCATCAGCCCGTCGAAGGCCATTGCGGGAGTGAAGGTGATGGTGTTGTTGGCCTCCACGGTGGCTAGTCCCTGAGCAGGGGATGAAACAATTGTAACAACTATTGGTGTATCCTCCAGCCCCGTGTCGTTGGCCAGCACGTTGATGTTGACGGCGGTCTCGAACTCGGTGGCCGCATAGTCGTCGTTGGCAACTGGAATATGGTTGGTCACGCCCTCGGGCAGCACGGTCACGTACACCGTGGCCTCGTCGAACTCGCCGTGCGTATCGGTCACGCGGTAGGTGAAGGTCATCAGCCCGACGAAGGCCATTGCGGGAGTGAAGGTGATGGTGTTGTTGGCCTCCACGGTGGCTAGTCCCTGAGCAGGGGATGAAACAATTGTAACAACTATTGGTGTATCCTCCAGCCCCGTGTCGTTGGCCAGCACGTTGATGTTGACGGCGGTCTCGAACTCGGTGGCCGCATAGTCGTCGTTGGCAACTGGAATATGGTTGGTCACGCCCTCGGGCAGCACGGTCACGTGCACCGTGGCCTCGTCGAACTCCCCGTGCGTATCGGTCACGCGGTAGGTGAAGGTCATCAGTCCGTCGAAGCCAGCGGCTGGGGCAAAGGTTACCGTGTTGTTGGCCTCAATGAGCACAGAGCCTAGGGCTGGGGGTGTAGAGATGGAAA
>Ga0334894_1001637_pt1 | contig 17863 bp, 20 predicted proteins | sample GraSluR3_MG_6_FD_207225 | JGI IMG/M metagenome (GOLD analysis project Ga0334894, IMG submission 207225) | Sludge microbial communities from methane-producing bioreactor in Wageningen University, Netherlands - Granular Sludge_12_05 R3 | ecosystem: Engineered > Bioreactor > Anaerobic >... | reverse complement strand
TGCTGTCTGATAAATTACTCATATAGTAAAAGCAACTCTTCTTTTTGTCATCTTTCCATAATTATTTATTCTTGTGCTAGTTATTTCATTGTTTGGTATTATTAATTCTTGTCAATGTAATGTTTGAATGCGTGTTGACTTAATCCCTATATCTTTTACGATACCACTATCTGTACCTATTATGATAAAATCTCAAATTTCAAAAGGTCTATCAAGATAAATACTAAAAGATGCAAAAACATCTCAAAGAATTTTTTGTAATGCAAATGCAACAGCAATTCACATAACTCATAAACTTGCAATAAGAGGTGTTATTTCAACTCAAATGTTTGATAAAAAGAAAAGTGTTCATACGGCATATACAACAATTCTTGCTATTATATGAAAAAGATTTATTCTTGTTGTATCTTTTTTACCTGTTTTTTTTATATAAATAGATTTTTCTAATATGTTTTTTATAATGTTAATCAATATATTTGAAAATTCTCGTATAACAATAGCTAAAAATAAAATATTTAATATACGATCTATGGTGAGATTTGTTTTTATATATTGAAATGGTATATATATATACAATACCCAATAAAAAACTCTAGATATAGAATACAATTGCTTTATAATAAAATCATCTCGTTTGTTTTCTGTTTTCTCTGCTAATATTTTGATCTTTTTAATAACGATTCTTTTAAAAAGCATTATAGCAAAATAAACTATCCAGAAAATAACAAGTGCCACTATATAATTATAAACACTGTTTCACCATACTTCATAATACATAAAATCTGACATATTATTTTTTATTAAATTAAAAAATTACCAATGTTTTTTGTAATGATTTTTATTGATTGTTCAAGTCTTTAGAAAATTAATTATTATATTCATTTATAATTTTTTTAAGAAAATTTTTTGATTGAGAATTATCTGTTGCTTCTCCTAGTAATGTGTCAATCAAATCATCTTGATTTACAAAAAATTTATTTCAATTTTGGAATATATGTCTACAAATAAATTCTATAAAAACAATCATTTGTGTGGTGGTTATCTCTTTTTTTTGTTCTATTTCTTCTGATAAAGAAGAAAATGTTTGTTTTTCTTGTTCTGAAAATCTATTTTGGAGTTTATCGAGCATTTTTGATATCCAAACTGTTATTATTTTGTGATTTTTAATATATGTTTCATATTGCGTTTCATTGTAATCTTCTTTGAAATGCTCTATATCACAGTATTCTGTTTTTTTTATTATATCCAAAATATTTGATATAGTTTCGTCATTTTTTTCTTTATTATTTTTATCTTTTTCATTTTTAAAAAGATAAGCAATTAATTTACTAACCGTATTACTTGATTTTCAGTTGGTTTTAATTGTTTCAATATCTAATGTATTAAATTCCATAATTCAATATGATTAATAGTTAAATTACAAATTATTTATAATAAAAAAATAAAAAATAGCAATATGTTTTAAAACTATTTTTTTATATTGATTTCTTTTTGGTAAAAACTATATATCTAATGAAAACAAAAAGAGTCAAAAACAATAACAATAAAATAAAAACAAAATCATGAAAACAAAAACAACATTAATTTTGTTTTATTCTATTTTTGGAATATTGCAAATAGCTATTGGGCAAGAGCCTGATAGTTTGATATTTAAAGCTATAGATAGCTCTTTGATTGCTGGTATTGATACCACAATTATTAATAATGATTCTACACTAATTGTTGATGAAAAACAACCAATAATTCAACAATTAGACTCTCTAAAAATAATTTATCAAGAAAAAAAGTCAGAATTAAAAACTCTTGGTATGTTAATAGATTCATTATATTTGATTATAAACAAAGTTGATTCATTAGATTCTGATAGTAATAAACATGATAAAAAACAAATTGACGATGATGTTGAATGGTTGATAAAAGATTTTGAATTCCAGTTTACAGCTACAGATCTTTATATTTATAGAGATTCTCTCTTTATAAAAATAAGGTTAGTAAACCTAAAAAATCAAGATATAAATATTTTTGGGAGAATTGTTTCTGTAGAGGGAAATACAAAAAAGGGTTTGATTCCAATAGTTTATAGAGACTTAGTGTCTAATGATGATCAAGAAATAATTATTAAAACAAAATTAGACAATAATCGTCTCAAAATAAACGATAGCGGTATTTTACAAGTGTTCTTGAGTTTAAGGTTTTTAAATAATCAAGAATATCCTGGTAATTATTCTCCATTCAATAAGTATGAATGGGATGATATGAGAAGAAAAAAATATATTCCATATAGAGTCCAGTAGTTTTACTACTGGGCTTTTTATCAAACAGATCATTCCATTTCCATTTCTATTAATTTATTTAATTCTCCTGCATATTCCAAAGGAAGTTTTTTTACTACAGATGAAAAAAATCAGTTTACTATCATAGCAATAGCTTTTCCTTCTTCTATTCCACGAGATGTAAGATAAAAAATTTCATTATCATCAACTTTTCATGCACTTGCTTCATGGGCAACTATTGATGTATTATTATCACAAATAATATCAGGAATTGTTGTAGAAATAGATTTATCATCAAGAAGTAAAGCATCGCATTCTGTATGGTTTGTAGAATTTTGAGCATTTTTTGTTATTTTAACTAGTCATCTATAGGTAGAAATCCCGCCATCCTTTGATATGGTTTTGGAAATTATTGTGGATGAAGTATGTTTACCTATATGTATTGCTTTTGATCAAGTATCTTGGTTTTGTCATTTTCCTGCAACGGCGATACCTAACATATCTGTTTTACTATAATTTCATTTGAGAATACTGCATGGATAAAGCATGGTTGTGCAAGATCACATATTTCAGTTTACCCATTCCATATATGCAGACTCCTCTACTATAGCTCTTTTTGTGTTGAGATTATATGTATTAGTGGACCAATTTTCTACAGAAGAATATTTCATTTTAGAATTTTTCCCGACAATTATTTCAACCAATCCTGCATGTAAGGAATTTTTATCAAATTTTGGGGCAGAACATCATTCGATGTAAGATCATTTTGAATTATCTTCTAAAATTATTAATGTATGTTCAAACTGACCACCAGCGTAAGTATTCATACGAAAATATGCTTGGAGCGGGTCATCTAATTGGACTCATTTTGGGATATAGATAAATGTTCCCCCGCTCCACACAGCACCGTGTAATGAGGCAAAAATATGATCCGTAGCAGGCACTACTTTCATAAAATATTTTTTCACTAACTGCGGGTGACTTCGTAGTGCCTGTGGCATATCTTCAAAAATTACTCATTTTGCAGCTCGTTGTTCTTTGATTTTATGATAAACATTGAGTGAATCATATTGTCCACCAGCGCCAGAAAGATATTTTTGTTCTGCTTCAGGTATTCCTAGTTTTTGAAATTTTTCTTTGATTTCTTTTGGTACTTCTTCTCGATTATTAGCATATCCTTCATAATCTTTGCTTGGTTTTGCATAATATACAATATCATCGAGATCTAAATCTTTCAAACTTGGTCCTCGTTTTGGGTATTTTGATTTTTGAAATATTTCAAAACATTTAAGTCTGTGTTTCAACATCCATTCAGGTTCATTTTGTGCAGTAGAAATTTGTCTTACGGTTCTTTCTGTAAGTCATTTGATAAGTATTTCGTATTTTATATTATCAGCAGATTCTAAAGTATTTTTGAGTGACATATGTCTTTTTTAAAAAATAGATATTTCTTTTTAGTATTTTCTTGTTTTTTTTCAAATCTTTTATTGAAATAATTATTTGAATACATATAATATTTATTCACAAATAAAAAAAACAAAAAATATGATAACAACTAAAAGTATTTTTTCTGTTGATGAGGCTGTTAAAATTATTGAAAATGCATTTCATCAAACAGAAGTAAAAGGTGCGTTTGAAAATAACTGTGTATATGCCATCAAAAACGATAAACAGACAGTTATTAGACCAAAGAATTCCTTTTGTTATGATCCTACTTTGATAAAACAAAAGGTCTCAGATTTGTTTCCATCTGAGAAATACTTGTTAAGTATAACTTGTTTTATGGTGATAATTGAAGAAGTCATAAAATAATTTATCGAACAACCTGTAATAATTGCAGGTTGTTTTTTTATTGACTTTATTGTAAAAATATATATATACTATAAAAGTAGTTTTTATTATTTATTATAAAATATTATGAATAGTGGTTTTGAAATCAAACATCGTTTTAGAGATACTCTTATTGATAATAAACTATATTTAAAATCTATAGATTGTTTAAAAAGTCTTATTTTAAAAAAATATTCAGATATTCTAAAAATTATAAAAATTGATAAAAATATTAAAAAAATAGAAAGAGGTATTATAGAACAGAAGTGAGAAAATATTTTTATTGATTATTTCCAGTGAACACATACAGATATTCAATCAAAAAACATAAATTTAAACGATAATTATTTAAGTTTACGTGTTATAAAGATAGAGTTCTCTGATAATACAGAATTGTTGTTTAGCTTGGATCATAAAAATAAAAACTTCCCAAATGTAGTCTTTTTTGATGATTTTTTATTTACATTAGATCCTATTTTAAAAGAATATTTTCTGAAAACAATTTCTGATATTCGCCCAATAGAAAAATGTTTTTTTGAAAAAAAGAAAAAAAATGAAGCAAAAGAAGAACTTGCAAAAACATTATCTTAATTCTTATTAAATCATTTTTCTTTAATTTCTTTTGTTAAATTTTGATCTCATTCTTTTGTTATTATTCCATTATTTAAAACAAATACTTTATCGATTGGTATATAATCTAAAATATTGAAAATATGCGTTATAATGATAAATGTATTTCATGATTTGTTTTGTTCAGATACTAATTTTGCTACTGTTTTGAACGCATCTACGTCCAATCAACTATCAATTTCATCTAGAATTATATATTTTGGTTGTAATAATTTAATTTGAGCTACTTCTAATTTTCTTCTTTCTCAGCCACTAAATCACACATTTAAATCTCTTCGTAAAAAATCCCTATCCAAATGAAGTTTTTGAAAAATTGGTTCTATTATTTTTTTAAATTGTAAGAAAGAATATTCTTGATTGGTTTTTGAATTGTAAATAGTTCTTAGAAATTCAAACAATTTGAGGCCTGGTATTTCTGGAATATGCTGAAAAGCCAAAAATATTCAAAGATTTGCTCTTTCATTTGGTGATAAATTCTTTATCGATTTGTTGTCTAATAAAATATCCCCTGATTTTATATTATATTTTGAATTTCCCATAATAGTCATTGCCAAAGAAGATTTTCAAGATCAATTTTTTCACAAAATACAATAATTTTTACCAAGTTCAAATTCTAAAGATATTTTATCTAATAGTTTTTTTTCTTCTATATTAACACTAAGATTCTTTATTTTAAGCATTAAAAAATATTTATTATGTAAATTTTATCATTAATCTGTAGTTGATTCGCGATATAATATGTATTGAATATACAGCATAAATCAATAATAAATAGTCTGATTTTTATATTTTTAATTCTATTTTTATGAAAACATTATTTATTTGGATTATTATTTTTGTTTTTGGTTTTGTTGTCGGAGCATGAGCGGGTTTTAAAGTTTTGGAATGAGTTTCTAGTGATCTTCTTTTGGAAGCATGGGACAATTCTTATCAAGAATTTCAAAAAACATATCCATGAAGTACAGCACAAAATCAACTTAATCAAAAAGTAGAAGAACAAAAATGAATTCTTTTGGAAAAATTAAAAAATTGACTTAAAGATCAGCTTGTAAAAATGTTTTCTTTCGGAACTACAAATCAAGTTAGTGAATAAAAAAATTACAGAAAAATCTGTGAAAATTGAAAATTATTTTTTTGCTTTTAATATACCTTTTCTTTCATGCTAAACATAAATTCGTTTACATCTTTTGTGGTTTGGTCTTGTTTTTCGTTAATATCTCTAGCGCGCTCCAGAATTTCTTCAATATCAAACTGATTATAGCCATTTTCTCTAAGTTCCCACTCAAGTTGTTTAGTATTAATCAAAGGCTTTGTTGTGCTTTTTTTCATGGCCCATTGGTTAGAAAATAAAGCTATGTTTAGTATTTTCTTTTTTGTTTGTTTTTCAATAGTTTTTTTTGCTTAAAAAGCATTAATATTAAAATATTTGTTGACTTTTTGTTTTTTATCTTTATATTCAATACCGAAGTCGGTTATTTAATATCTTTTTGCTGATCGATTTTTCGAAAACAAAAATACTAACTAAAACATAAAATTATGACACAAAAAGTTGATGTACTTCTTGGTCTTCAGTGGGGAGACGAAGGAAAAGGAAAAATTATTGATGTGCTCACGCCAAATTATGATATTGTGGCTAGATTTCAAGGCGGACCTAATGCTGGTCATACTTTGGAGTTTAACAATATTAAAGTTGTTTTACATCAAGTTCCTTCTGGGATATTTCATCCAAGTATTGCAAATGTAATTGGTAATGGTGTTGTTTTGGATCCTGTTAAGTTTAAAAATGAAATTTTGATGTTGGAAAAATACATTCCGATTCAAGAACTGAAAAAAAGAATTATTATTTCAAACGAGGCTCATTTAATTTTACCAATTCATATATGGTTGGATAAATTTAATGAAGAAAAAAAGGGAGTAAGTAAAATTGGTAGTACCCTTTGTGGGATAGGACCTTGTTATACCGATAAAGCTTCAAGATCTGGTATAAGAGTTGGTGAAATATTTGAATCAAACTTTGAAATTAAATTTGAAAAACTTATTGTGAATCATAAAATTGGTATTGACCATGAAAATCAGTTGTTTTTTAGAACTATAGAACGTTTTAAAGATGAAATAGAAGAGTTTCATGAAAGCATAAAATTTCTAAAAATGTTTTCTATACTTGATACTCCAACCTTCTTAAATAATGCAAGAAAGAACGGTAAAAAAATTCTTGCCGAAGGAGCGCAGGGTACTTCACTTGATATAAATTTTGGTGATTATCCTTTTGTAACTAGTTCTACTACTGTTAGTGCAGGAGTTTGTTCTGGACTTGGTGTTCCTCCTCAAGCAATTGGAGAAGTGTTTGGTCTAGTAAAAGCGTACTCTACTCGAGTTGGTTCAGGTCCATTTCCCACTGAACAAGAAAATCAAATTGGTGAAAAACTTCGTCAAAAAGGTGGGGAATTTGGTGCAACTACTGGAAGAGCTAGGCGATGCGGATGGCTTGATCTACCACAAATAAATAGGGCTATTATGCTAAATGGTGTAACACAACTTATTATCTCTAAAGTTGATGTTCTAACAAAATTTGGAGAAATAAATGTACTTATTAAATATGACAATAATAAAGACCTTGTTTATAAAAAATTTCCTAGTTGGGAGTGTATTATCAAAGATAATACCTTCTCAGAAGAACTTTTTAAGTACTTGAATTTTATTCAAATAAAAACAAATGTTCCTATATCATATATTTCTACTGGACCTAATCGTAGTGATATAATAAACATGGAAACATTTGGTTGATTATTTAAGAAACCTGTCTGTAATTCTGGCAGGTTTTTTTTATAATTTTCTTTTGTTTTTGTCAAGAATTAACTATTTTATTATGCTTGAAATTAGTATTATTTTTACTATACTCTTAGCTGTTGACGTGATTTTTTATTATTTTAAAAATATTTTATGTCAGAATCGACTCCTCTACTTTGAACTATTGTTCAACACTCTATAGAAAAAGAAATTAGTGAATCATATATTAATTATGCTATGTCTGTTATTTCATCTCGTGCCTTACCTGATACAAGAGATTGATTCAAACCAGTACTTAGAAGAATTTTGTACGCAATGTACCAAATGAATAATTTTTATAATCAAAAGCATAAAAAATCTGCTAGAATTGTCTGAGAAGTAATGTGAAAATATCATCCTCATGGAGATAGTAGTATTTATGAAGCAATGGTTCGTATTTCACAATCATGGTCACTTAGATATCCTCTTGTAGATTGACAAGGTAATTTTTGATCTATTGATGGTGACAGCCCTGCTGCGATGAGGTATACTGAAGCTAGACTTACAAAGTTAGCAGAAGAAATGCTTGCAGATATAGAACAAGATACTGTTGATCGAAGACCAAATTTTGATGGATCGCTTAAAGAACCAATTATGCTTCCTACCAAATTTCCAAATCATCTTTGTAATTGAACAATGGGTATTGCTGTAGGTATGGCAACAAATATGGCTCCACATAATCTTAATGAAGTTTTGGACTCATGTTTGTTACTTTTAGAAAAAGAATGAAAAGAAATAGAAACAATTGATGAAAACTGACAAAAAATATTATCAAAATATAGTGTTTCTATAGATGATATTATGGAAATTATAAAATGACCAGATTTCCCTACATGATGAATTATCTTTGATTCTAACAATATTAAAGAAGTATATAAAAAATGAAAAGGAGGTATCGTTGTTAGAGGTAAAACACATGTAGAAGAAGATAAACATTGATCTATTTTGATTATAGATGAAATTCCATATATGGTAAATAAATCAAATCTTGTAGCAAAAATTGCTGAATTAGTAGTTGATAAAAAAATTGATGGAGTGACTGATATTAGAGATGAATCAAGTAAAAATATAATTAGAATAGCTATTTATTTAAGATCAGGAATTGATCCTGACCAAATTTTGGTTCAATTATTTAAATATACAGAACTTCAAAATAATTTTAATGTAAACAATGTAACTTTGGTTGAAAAAGCAAAACAACCAAGACTATTGAATATAAAAGATTTGTTGATGGAATACGTTGTTTTTAGAAGACAAGTTGTTTATCGTAGGTCTGTATTTCAATTAAATAAAGCAAAAGATAGACTTCATATATTAGAAGGGTTACAAAAAGCTATCAACATTATTGATGATGTAATTGATACAATAAAAAAATCACAGACTAAACCAGAAGCAAAAGAAAACTTGATGGAAAAATTCTGATTTTCTGATATGCAAGCTGAATATATTTTGATGATGAGATTGCAATCATTGGTTGGTCTTGAAATTCAAAGAGTATTAGAAGAGATAGAAGAAAAAAAGAAACTTATTGAATATCTTGAGTGAATTATTTGAGACCCAATAAAACTTGATGAAGTTGTTAAAGAAGAAATTAATTATATGAAAGCTAAATATTGAGATGAAAGGAAAACAGATCTTTCACAAGATCTTAGTGTTTATAATATAGCATCAAGTTTAAAAGCATTTAAAGATGCTGCTGATAAAATAAAAGAAGATGTTATAGTTTGGCTTTGAAATGATTACTCTTTGAGGGTTCTTTATCAATCAAGAATTCAGGTTATACCGGATGAAACACTAGACCTTGTCTACACACACAATCAAGACAAACTAATTATAATTACTGATATTGGAGAATTGGTTGTACAAAGACTCAAAGAATTCTGAAGTTTTGTAATGAAACAAAATGCTATCAATTTAAAAGAACACTTTGGTCTTAAAGGAAAAATTGTATTTGCAAAAACATTGCATTTTGAGTTTGATTATCTTGTGTTTTTAACCAACAAGAATAGCATAAAAAAGACTAAAAAAGAATTAGTTCTTTCTTTCAAGAAATTTCCTACAACTATAATGAAATTGGAAGATAAAGAAAAAATCCTTACGGTTTCTCCAGTAAATGATTGAGATCATTTGGGGATTATTACAAAACAAGGACGAGGTTTGTTTTTCAAATCAGATGATATTAGACCTATGGGTAAGACAGCTGGATGAGTAAAAGCTATAGAACTTCAAGAATGAGATGAAGTAGCAAATATGTTTGTTCATAAAGATGAACCATTTATATTGGTTCACTCAGATAAAAATTGAAAATTACTTAGTCTTGAAGATCTTAAAATACGAAAGAGGGCAAGGAAATGACAAGTTATTATGACAGGAAATGAAAAACTAGAAGGATGAATAAGCATTGTAGAATGAGCTATTAGAATCAGATTTAAAGATTGATCTCTTGTTACATTACATTCAAACAATATTCGTCTTGATGAACCAGAAACACCGCTTCATAAAATGGTAGAAAAACATATTGATATTATTTATAGACCTTGGGAAGAAAAAGAAGAAAATTTAAAATATAAAGAAGAAAGAAAAAAAGCAGCTAAAGAATGAGAAAAATTAGAACAATGATTATTTGATCAGCCTAATCAAGAAGAATGAAAAAAAGAAGAAGAAAATTTAAATAAAAACTCAGAAGAATCAGCCGAATAAATTTTATATTTTCTTTTACTTGCTACATGAAGAATAAACTTTTTTGGTCTATGTTTTGTATAAATATAGTACTTATTGTTGTTTTTCTAGTTTTTTCATTGAAAGAAAAAGAAAATAATATGTTTTTGGGTGGTGGGGAAATAGATACATTACAACAAAAAGTTATTGATTGATTTTCAAAGACATCTAATGTTGTTGTGCAGGTTGTTGCAGAAGAAAAAACAACATATTATCAAGAATGATATTCCAATCAAAATAATTTTTTGGAAAAATCATCTATACAAAAAAAGTGAAGTGCAATAATTGTTTCAAATAAAGGTTATATTATTACAAACAATCATGTTGTTGATGATGTAAATTTAAAATATAGTATAATTACAAATAATTGAAATATTTATTGAGTAAATAATGTACGAAAGGATGATTTTTTGGATTTAGCAATTATTTCTGTAAATTTTGAAAATAAAAATAAAACAGAAGCTAAATTTGTTGATATAGATTCTGATATAAATATAGGACAATTTGTTTTTGCTATTTGAAATTCTCTTTCTGAATATATAAATACAATTTCTTTTGGTATTATTAGTTGAAAATGAAGAAAAATAGATGTAGAAAATTCTAAAAATATTTATTATGCTGGTTTATATCAAACAGATGTTGCATTAAATCCTGGAAATAGTTGATGACCTTTAATTAATCTATCTTGAGAGGTTATTGGTATGATTACTGCAATTTCTCGTTGATGAAATAATATTTGATTTGCGCTTCCTTTAAATAGAAATATAATTAAAGCAACTATTGATAGTATAGAAGAAAATAATACTTTATTAAGACCTTATCTGGGTTTGGCTTATACTGATACAAAGACATGAGCAATTGTTGATACTGTTTTTTCTTGATCGCCTGTTCAATGACAAATTTTAACTAAAGATATTATTTTGGAAATAGATAAACGCAAAGTTTCTATTGAAAAACCTCTTTTGTATTACCTTTATTCTTATAAACCACTGGATACAGTAATAGTAACAATTTTAAGAGATAGTAAAATTTTATCAATACCTATTGTTTTGTGACAAAAAACATTATAGCTATATATTTTTTGACCAAAATGTAAATTTCTTTTTTCTGTATTTTTAGGTGAATATTTGAAATATATGAATTTTTGAATATTCTTAGATAATACATTTTATCTTCTATATAGATCAATGAATTCATATATTCCAGAACAACTAATTGATGAAATTGAACAACTTAAAGAATTAAATAAATTTGATGAAGCAATTAAAAAAATAAATCAGATACTTGTAAGGGATCCTAACAATGAAGATGCTCTATTACAAGTTACAGATATACAATATAGACAATGAGAAATAGGGAAAGCATCAAAGGCTATAGATTTTTTAAATGCGAAAAAAAACAATGAAGATCCGTTGGGCTTGTATATAAAATGAGTACTGGAAATGGAAAAAAATAATTGGATTGACGCAAAAAAATATCTCAGAAAAGCATTGGAACTCACAAAAGCGGAAAATCATGAAATAATAAGATGTTATGGTCTTTGTGAATATTGGTATGGAAATAGAGAAAAATGAGTTAATCTTTTAAAAGATTCTTTTTCTTTAAACAATAAAGATGCTGAAGTTATTTATAATTTAATAGAGATTTACATATTAGAACAAAAATACAAAAAAGCTAAAAGTATGATATCTTATTTTTATAAACATCATCAAAAACTACAAACAATTGATAAAAACATAGATTATTACGAGAGTAAAATAGCTTTGTTTGATAAGTTTATAAAAACACAACATATGTTTACATCATTACATATATAATTATGAGATTACTTTGATCAATTATAAAACAAGATATTTACCATCTAATGAAACATCATTGGAAACAGTTATTATGAGTTGGTATTTTAATATGATTTCTTTTGTTTTTGTTAAATATTTTTATTGGTATTTCTAGTTATACAAATTCATTTAGTGATAATTTAAAATCAAGATTATGAATGTATTTCTATATAAAAGAAGCACCAGAAATACAAGAAACTACTTATAAAAGCATAATAAATCTACAAAATGAACTACAAAAACAATGATTGAAAGCCATGTTTTCATCCAAAGATGATGCAATGAAATTTTTATCAAATAAATTACCAGAAATTAGTCAGAATTTTGAAAAGTTTGGTATAGAAAATCCACTTCCAGCTACATTATATGTAATGTTTTCTTCTCATAAAGAATATGAAATATTAAAAACAACGATTATTAAATACAAAGATATTATACTAAATATAAAAGATATTTCTCAATGAACAAATATTCAAGAACAAGAAAATAGAATATTAAATATAATAAATTTAAATAACTTTGTTATTGTTATTTCCATAATAATTGTTGTATTTTTGGTACTAGTTATTTTTACTTTTCTTGCATATCAAACTAATTTTATATTTCATTATCTTAAAAAACACATTGAAATAAAAAACCTACTTTGATGATCATATTTTGATATTATCAAAGAGTTTATTATAGTAAACACATCAACATTGATTATTGGTTTTGTTTTGTGTTTATGATTATTGCTTATTAGTTGGTCTATTTTGAGTGTTTCTTTGTATGAAGCATTTAATATTTGATTATTGGATATCTTTTCACAATCTAATATTTGATATCTATTTCTAGGGTTTCTAATAGAAATATTATTATTTGTTTTATTTACTATAGTATTATCTTATTTTATTGTTCGTAAACTAAAAAAATAATAAAAAGCTCTCCAAATGGAGAGCTTTTTATTATTAAAATGTTATTTGAATTCATGGTCCCATAGTAGAAGATACAACAATTTTTCTAATAAGTTTTCCTTTTACTCAGGTAGGTTTATTATCCTCAACAGCTTTTATAAAAGATTCTATATTTTCTTGTAACTTGATTGAATCAAATGAGCCTTTTCATATAGGAGCGTGAATATTACCTGTTTTGTCTAATTTAAATTCTATTTTACCCTTTTTTACTTCTTCAACAGCTTGTTCAACGTTTTGTACAACAGTTCAAGCTTTAGGAGATGGCATCAAACCTTTAGGTCAGAGTTGTTTAGCTACTACAGCCAAATCTCTAATATGTTCTGGAGTAGTTATTAATATATCAAAATCAAATTTTCATGCTTTTATATCATTTAATAAGTTTTCTGTTCAAGCGATATCTGCTCAAGCTTTTTTTATATCAGCAGCTTTATCTTCAGAAATAAAAACTGCAATCTTCTTTGTTTTTCCTGTTCAATGAGGAAGAATTGTTGTAGATCTAATCATTTGATCATTGTATTTTGGATTTGCAAATGTATTAATTGCAATTTCAATAGTTGGATCAAATTTTGTATAAATACTTTTTTTTACAATTTCTACTGCTTCTGCTGCAGTATACAATTTAGATGAATCAATCGTCTTTTTTGATTCAACATACTTTTTTCAGTGTTTTGCCATAATAAGAATAATAAATAATAAAAGTGGTCGTAGCGGTTTTTAAAATATAAACCTGCCACTGGAATATATAGATATATAGTGATATAGATTTAAAGAAAAATAGAACTATTTCGCTTTATTTCTATTTAACTATATTACTATTTACTACTTAATTGCTCATTTTTCTACTTCAACTCACATATTTTTAGCTGTTCATCAAATAATTTTAATCATAGCTTCTATATCTTCTGTATTCATATCTCATCTTTTAATTTCTACAATTTCTTCTAGATCTTTTCTTGTAAGTTTACCAATGTTTTTTTTGTTTGGTTCTCAAGAACCAGATTTTTGATTAATTTTCCACAAAATAAGATTTGATGTAACTGGTTTTCCTATTTCAAGATTGAATGTTCTATCTGCAAAAATAGTAAGTTTAGCTTTAACTTTTACGTCAGCTCATCAAAATGTTTTCATCATATCCATTGTTTTATCATTGAATTCTTTGATAAATTGTCAGATATTTACTCCATTTGCTCAAAGCATAGGCCCTAATGGAGGTGCTGGTTGTGCTTTTCCAGCAGGAATCTCTAGATTTAAGATGTTCATAACTTTTGCCATTTTTTATAGTGTTTAATTTATAAATAATTGTTTAATATATCATTTTGAATTATGGTAAATCGAGTAATTTACTTGTAATAATCGTAATAAATTATCGATTTCAACCAACATAACAACTTTATTTTTATTGTATTCTGGTAGGTTAATAAAGGTAACTTTGTCTCAGAATAATTTATTTTCTATGATTTCTTTTTCTGTAGTTATTGTATATGTAGTACCACCCAAAGATCTCACAATTTCATCAAACTCATATCTTTGAGGATCTAGAAATACGTAATAAATATCTTTTTCATCTTTTAGAGCGTATTGATAACTAATTCAAAGTTTTTCAACAGACTCTACTCTACCATATCGTAAACTAGTTCAAGACAAAATCATTATTTTATTTGTCTGTTGAGTTCATGATTGGCTATCAAACAAAGAGTCTGATTTTTTTGTGTTTTCCTGAGAATTTGTATCATCATCTAAATTTTCATCCAACATCACACTTTCTTCATCAAATTTATCTAAGTTTAACTCATCTTCATATAATGAATCAGTTGTTATAGACTCCTCAAATTGATTATTTTCAACTATACTAAGTTGATCAACTATATCATCTCATTTGATTTGATACAATAGAAGATAAACGATCATTAGTGCTGAAAACAACACAATCATCGAAAATCTTACCACATGTAATTCTTTTTGATGCATTAGTAAGATCAAGAGATAAAACGATAGAGAAGCAAAAGGTGAATTGTTGCATCTAAATTAATATTCACTCTTTATCTATCATATCTTTTCTTAGCTCATAAGCTCAATCTTGTCTATATCTATAACTACCGGTGTGAGTCTTCACAACATTTCCACGTTTACTATTGCAGATCATTTGTCTTCATCTATATTTTTAACAACTCACTTCATTCCTTTAAAATCACCTGTTTTAAGCATTACTACATCACCAATTTTGTATGGAATAACTAACTCAGATCTTTCTTGTGATTTTTCTATTTGCTTAATAATATCTTGATATTCTTGCTCTGTTAGTGGTATTGGACGTGTTTCTGCTCACACAATCAATCTAACACCAGGTGTGTTTCTAATAACATACCATATTTTGTCATTCATTTTTGATTTTATGAATACATATCATGGATATAATTTTTTTGTTTTAACCACCTTTTCTCATTTTTTAATTGCATATTCGTGAACAACTGGAGACATAAAATCTACTACATCTTCTTGAAGATCTTGTTTTTTTACCCTTTCTCTAAGGTTTTCTATTACTAGCTCTTCTTGACCAGCTATTACACTCAAAACATACCACTTATTTGAATTATCCTCTATTTGTCTTTTTATTTCAACTGTATTTACTTCTGTTTTTTGCATAATATTAAATTAAATTATAAATTTTATTTTATTGCATAATATTATAAAACCATTTGTACAAACCAGTAAAAATAGTATCATAGAACACAAAAAGAAGAGAAGAAAGAACCACAGCTACAAAAATAGCAATAGTGATATTTATAAAATCTTTCTTTGTTGGGTGTTTTAATTTTTTGATAGTTTCTAAACTATCGTAAACAAATTTCATCATTACAAAAAAAATTATGTATAAAGAAACGCCAGTACTTTTTATTAATTTACTTTACTTTTGCAAGAGAAAATTTTGATTATGAAACTATACAAGAATATCAAACAGGTTCCTGTTTTTTAATTCAAAACTCTGAAGAATGAAAATAAACAATTAATTCTGATTTTCTTTTGTGAATTTTTGTTATTTTTGTATACATATTTCAAAGTCGTTTATTATCTTTTCTATAAATTTTTTGAGATAATATATTTTCTATCATTTTTTTATCTTCTTTTTTGGAATGCTCTATTGTTTTTTCTTTTGACATTGTTCATAAAAATACAATTCATATATTATTAGGAATATGTTTTATAAATTCATTTATATTCAAATTCTCTCCAATTCAAATCATTGTTGTAGATTTTATTTTGGTCAACAATCTTGCATATAAAAGTTGTTCAAAAAGTTCATTTGGAATTGGTTTTTTTGTTTTTATATCAAATATGTTTTTATTTTTTATAATACCTCACCAAATCAAAAAATCATTATCTTCTTTGTATGAGACAATATCGTTTGGATGATCATTTTGTTTCATAAAAAAAACAATATGTTCTATATTTTTATCTAAAAATAAATATCAAACAGATTTTAATGCTCAGGTATATAATTCTGCCCCAGATGGAATATAAGCATATTTATATGTTTTTTTTGGAAAACGACTGTCTTTTGCTAAAATTTCTCAAGCATGAACTATATAAGACATTATTTGTTGTCTTTTTTCTTCGTTTATTATCATATTTTTAGGGTTAGATAGATTAGAGGGGTTAGATAGATTAGTATATTTATCTTTGTTATTTTGAGGTAAAATCAGCCGAAATGGGTAAGAAAACTTATTATTTTCTACTATACTCAGAGAGACAAAAAAACAATTTTAACTTTTATAAAGCGAAGCTTTTCTTATTTATCTAAAAATTAACTTTTTTGGATGCTTCTCATTATTTGAAGAACAAATCTATCAGCTAGTCTATAACGTTTTTCTCGTTCTTCATTTGACATAAATACTACATACACAATTTCAATAAAATAATCTCTAAAAATTGAATTGATTTCATCTTTTATTTTATCTATTTGAGGCTTTTCTGCATTTTTATAAATAACTATCAGATCCATATCAAGATCTACTCAAAATCTTTTTCAAAAATAATATTTATCTATCATTGCGTCATATGTACCGAACAATTCTACAAGTTGTTGCTTAAGTCAAAAGAAAAAAATATCCCTAATTTTTTCAAAAAAATCTGGTTTAAGAGATATTGATCGTCATTGACCTTCTTTGTTTACATCAACTACTCAAGCTTCGTTTAGAGAATCTACTTGTTTTTTTATAGCTGGGAAAGTCCAATCTAATTCGCTTTCCAAAGCTCTCATAGAAATTCATTGTCTTCTAAAAAGCAAATATTTGAGAATATCTACTTTGGTTTTGCTTCAGAAAAGTTTTTCAAGATTCATGAAAAACGGATAAAAATAAAAAATATTGATAGCTATTAGTTATCGATTTATTGGAAAAATACAAGAGAAAACTTTTTTATTGCTTTTTGGTCTTATATATGTAAATAGTTTAAAATATAAAGGCTTCACTTATGATGTTTTTGTTTATCTACTTTATTGTTCGATTCTAGAAATTAAATACTAAAAACTAAATTATAAGAAGTGTCTCGCAATAAAAAACAAACAAAACTCAATAATCATCAAGGCAGTATCTTATTTGGAATTAAAATCTAGTTAGAATCGTATCGCTGCTTTTTGGCTACAAAAATGTTGATTTGGTGATAATTATTTCCCTTTGTCTATTCTTTTTATTGCTCGATTCTAGAAAATAAATACTAAGAGCTAAGTGCTAAAAATTAAATGCTAATTTAAAAAACTATTATAAAACTATGACAACATATACTCCTGCGATGCAAC
>Ga0334894_1001631_pt1 | contig 17946 bp, 13 predicted proteins | sample GraSluR3_MG_6_FD_207225 | JGI IMG/M metagenome (GOLD analysis project Ga0334894, IMG submission 207225) | Sludge microbial communities from methane-producing bioreactor in Wageningen University, Netherlands - Granular Sludge_12_05 R3 | ecosystem: Engineered > Bioreactor > Anaerobic >... | reverse complement strand
TTCTCAAGATTGAAAATCGGATCGGTCAGGTGAAGCTCGTGCTGTGTTCCTATTACGATCAGATTAGCCAATACGGTTTCTCTTTCTACGGTTAACAATCCGCGTAACCAGCGCTGTGCCCCTAACCTATTCCCTTGCAAGCGTCTGGTTCATGCGGTGGTTAAACGCTCATATCGAAATACCCACCCGTGCCATGAACTCTGTAACCGCAGAAAACATATTCTTTACCTGTTCTGAGTTGTACTCATCATATCTGCCATGAGCTGCTTTGTTTCTTAAATCAAGCCATAAAGTTACAGCTTTCTGATCCAATTTTGTTATTACATTCCCTTTTGCAAGATCTGCATTTAATCTATCCGCCTTTTTCGGTTTTATTGCACCGCTATGCTCATACTCGGTTTCAATTGAATTTGCATCACATAGCTGTCTGAGGTGCTCCTCAAGAACGCTGCCAATTAGAACCGCTGCTGGATCTTTATATCCTTGCTCAAGCAAGTGCTCAGCCATTTGAAGGAAATCCGCAAAAACCTCAGCTGTAACAAGTCCCTTTATTGTGAAGAGCCAGTCATCAGTGATTTCTTCTTCTCAGTGCTGTCCAAAACAGGACAGGTTTTGCCTTGGCCTTGTGACAGGCCAATAACTTAGAGTACCGGTTTTCATCTTTTCGAGATCAGGCCTCCTTTTTGGAGGTTTCTTTTTGCTCCTCCTGCCGCAAGCTGTCCAAACTCCCTACAACACCAGGCATAACTGCTCCGGTTGCGGTTCCAATGGCGGCACCATGAATGGATCACGCAACCAGTCCAGCAAGTCCCTGTAGGTGAACAGGTTCATCCTCAGCATCGAAGCCAGCGTGGAGAACGACCAGCCCGCACTGGACATGAAGTGAAGCCACCTCAGAAGAAGCAGTGCGGTCAGAGCTGTCCAAACCTGGGTCAAAAGAGCGTTCTCGTTGGTGCCAACGAAGCTCTTGATCTTCAGGTTCTGCTTCAGAAGGCGGAAGAACTCCTCGATCTGCCACCGCTCACGATAGATGCCGCTGATGGTGGATGCCCCAAGATCAAGATTGTTCGTGATTATCTCGATCTCCTCTCCAGTCTTGGGATCCACTGCCCTTACAAGTCGCAGTGTGTCGGGACAGTGCTTCGCACTCAGCCCCGTGAGAACGATCAGTTCATCAGAGAGGATGTTGCGCCTTGAGGGGGGTACCCTCTCCTCGATTACCTGGAACACCGTGTTCTGCTTCATCCGGGTTACGAAGTACACGCCCTGCATGGTCCAGTCACCGTACTGCTTGTATTCGTTGTAGGCCCGATCCATGACAATTATGGAACCCGGCTTCAGCGTCAGTTCCCGAAGAACCATGCAATCGTGCATCCTTGCTTCAGAAATGTAGATGAAGTCCGGCATCAAGTCCGCATTGTCCATGAGAACATGAAGCTTGATGCCGCCCTTCTTCGACCTGTACTTCGCCCAGGGGAACGATTCCAGAGCTACAGTTATGGTCGTTGAATCAAAGGACAGAAGCTTGTTCTTGAACCGGAACGGCTTCCTGATCATGAGAATCTTCCTGCTTCGGAAGTCTTGAAGGGTGCGGTAGAAGAGTTCCTGGAACATCTCCGCAGGCCTGTGGCTGTTGGCATAGGACAGGGTCGACTTTGGAGGTGCCTTCTTCATGCCCAGGTGACTGAGCTTGCCAACACAGCAGGCAAGGCCGTTGCTGATCTCCCGCAGCGAATCCGCCCTGGCAACCTGACAGAACAACATCGATACGAACTGGCTCCAGGAAGAGAAGCCTTTTGCGCTGCGCTCGGCGCGCTTTTCCTTGACAAGTCTCTGGAATTCTGACCGTGGGAACTGCTGAAGAAGCTGGTTGAACAAACTCGCTGCGCGTGCCATATTAACCCTGCCCTTTTTTGTTTGAGTGTTGGGGTTTTTGGTTCACGCTGAAATTCTAATCACTCAGGCAAAAAAGGGCTCTTCCTTTTCCCCCCTCAAAAAGCTATTTTGGACAGGCCTGTCTTCTTCTATCGATTTTAGTATCTCCATGCCTGACTGAACATCTGATGGATAGTATCCGTCAACAAAACGAACGAATGTATCGTAGTACGAGTGATCCTTACCATATACTCTCTGAATAAACGATAGTGAAGCAGATCGGAACCCATGCATTTTCCCTGAATCGACATATTCTCCTATATCACCCCTGGTTCTTGTTCGTAAAGTCTCTTCACCCATAGAAATGACCTTAGCCAATCTTCCTAAGAGTTTTTCTTTCATGTTTCCTTTCATCGTTTAACAATGATTGTGTATAGCTCTATGTAAGCTCTTTGGGTACATTGAATTTAATGATGCTGTATGAGTTGTGTTGTGTCAATGGGTGAGGGGGTTGACGGGGATAGGTATACAAATGTATACATAAGATAGTGAAATGCAATGTTAGGCAGAGTATATGTAAGCTGGTTGGTATGCTGGGGTTTGATTCCGGGAAGTACGAGTCGGAGTTAAAGAAACGCGGGTTGGTCAGTGAAAGGCACATTCCGTTTTTCACTGGCTGGGTGAAGAAGTTTAATCGATCGGCTTGCCTTGATCTTTTTCGGCTCTGCTGGAAGCGGAGCTGAGGCCGGACTGGCAGATAAGACAGGCTCTTGATGCGGTGAGGTTGTATCGGCAGTTCTTTGGGGGTGTGTCGGGGCGCTCTTCAGCTTTGGATCCACTGGATGTCCTGGGGGACAGACTGAGGGTGAGGCACTACTCCGGGAAGACCGTTAAATCATATCTGCACTGGTGCAGGGGTTATCTGGATTACTGCGATGGGCTTAACAGGGACTGCCGGTCTTCTTCGTCGTTCACCGATTATCTGACATATCTGGCATTGCAGAAGAAGGTTGCGGCGTCTACTCAGAATCAGGCGTTCAACAGCATTCTGTTTCTGTTCAGGAATGTCTGGGGCAAGGAACCCTCCGGGATTGATGCGGTAAGGGCGAGGAAACCGAAGCGGCTTCCGGTGGTACTGACCCCTTCCGAAGTGAAGAAGGTGCTGGAGAATGCGGGCGGCGCCCCGGGAACCGTTCTCCGGCTCTGTTATTCCAGCGGGCTTCGGCTTGGCGAGGCGATCTCTCTGCGTGTGCAGGACATTGATTTCGAGAGCAAATCCATTCTCGTCCGCAGCGGAAAAGGGGAGAAAGACAGGATCACCATGCTCTCACCCAGCATCGTCCCCCGTCTCCAGGTGCAGCTGGAGCGCGCAGAGGAGTTGTTCCGCACCGCTTCAGAACCTGTCACCCTTCCGGGTGCTTTGTCACGGAAATACCCCAACGCCGGCAGGGACTGGAGATGGTGGTATGTGTTTCCGTCACCCTCCCTCTGCAGGGATGAGTCCGGGGCAATAGTGAGACACCACATTCATCCCACCGGGGTTCAGAATGAGATGAGAGAGGCAGTGAAAGCTTCTGGAATAACCAGGCGAGCCGGAGTGCACACCCTCAGACACTGTTTCGCAACCCATCTGTTAATGTCTGGAATGGATCTCTGCGAAATACAGGAACTGCTTGGTCACAAGAACCTTGAGACAACGAGAGTGTATCTGCATGTAATGAAAAACATGAGAAATTCTCCGAGAACTGACCTGCTTGATTAATCCTGTTCACGTGACGCCGCATTCCGCGACGACAGGTTCCCTGAAGAACATGGATCGGTGAAGGCAATCCGATGGTTCGTGTTCGGGCTCATGACTTGTTTTGATTCCGTCTTCTTCTGCTGCTGTTCAGCTTTTCCGTCTACTTTCTGCCTGTTTCCCGTGGGAAGGATTGCTCCGCCCCTTGCATCGTTCTTCGGCACTGGCGTCCCATGGCCATGATGATGGTCTGAAGGGCCCTGCTGTTGCCTCCGCAGCCCCCGTGTATACACAGGACCCGGTGAGGCCCGCATGGGAAGAAGCGGGACCGGGGCTCCCCATTATCCGTTCGCAGGGTTCATTCGCGGCAGGGAGCACTCCGTGTCGGGCTGTTGAACACAGAAGGCGCAGGGGGTATAATCATTCGCTCAGCACCGATCGAAAGGTTGCCATGGTACCCGGCAGGACAGCAGCGGTTTTCGCCTCGCTGAAATCGAACCCGCGTCTGCTTCTTGCGAAGCCGTCCATCAACGTGTTCCTGCTCGGGTACATCCGGAAGTTCAGACCCAGACGCGTCGGCGGTCATCTCATACTGCACTCGCATCTTCCTCCGTTGAACAGCAGTGCTTACTCGCGTTTCGTCGATATGCACATACTGCGAAGAACTCCCGGACCATCCCACGCGCAGATCGGTGTTTCCAGCGTGTGTCCCCACAAGTGCGGGTTCTGCTATAACCACGGAAGGTCCGGCGAGCCATTGGACAGCGACGCCATACTGAGAGCCGTTTCGGCCCTGCAGGAACTCGGGGTTGTCTGGCTTGGCCTGACAGGGGGCGAGCCGCTGCTCAACCCCGACCTTGTTTCCATAGTGGCCAGGGCCGCTCAGAAGTGCGCGGTCAAGCTCTTCACCACCGGTTGCGGCCTCACCATGGAGATGGCCCGGGATCTGAAGCGGGCCGGCCTTTTCTCTGTTTCGGTGAGTATAGATCATTGGGAAGCCGAAACGCATGACCGGGGCCGTGGCTGCCCGGGGGCGTTCGATGAGGCTGTCAGGGCTGTTTCCACATTCAGGTCCGCGGGGCTGGACACCGGGGTGTCGGCGGTTCTCACAGGCGATATGATGCGCTCAGGTTCGGTTGAGAAGCTTCTTGCGTTCCTCGCAACCCTGAATATCCACGAGGCATGGCTGAGTGAGGCCAAACCCTCGGGCCGGGACTCATGGAAAGAGAGCCCGGTCTTCGGCGAGCAGGACCGCCGGCAAATGGCTGCGCTCCAGGACGAGTACAACCGAAAGGGCTTGCTGAATGTGAACTACCTTGGTCATTTCGAGGGTCCCGATCACTTCGGCTGCAATGCGGGCACGAAGATGGTCTACGTCGACTCTTTCGGTGAGGTGAGCCCCTGCGTGTTCACGCCTGTCTCCTTCGGCAATGTCCGCGTAAGGCCGCTTCGGGAGATATGGGAAGGAATGAGTTCAGTGTTCAGGCCCGCCTCCGGTTGTTTCTGTCACCAGAACCACGGGTTGTATCCGCGTTTCGACGATGGACGGCTTCCCATCCCTCCAGACAGGGCCAGAGAACTGGTGAGGGAAGCGGTTTTTGCGCCAATGTCCAGATTTCAGTCACTTCTGAACGACCGGTTGGAGGAGTAGGATGAAAACCCGTTTCGTGAGCGGTACAGGCCTGGTTCTCGCCATGGTATTCGCGGCTGTTGGAGCGCTTTTTCTTTTTTCCCCGGAATGGGTTCTCCGGGGGATGAACGGTTTCGCCCGAACCCTGGGAATCTGTGAGTCCCCCCTTCACGGGCCGGGATATTTCCCGGTCATGGCGGCTTCCTACATGGCAGTCGTGACCATCCTGGCCTGGCGGATGTTCCGGGATCCCCAAGACCCGGCAAACCCGCTGCTTCTATCCCAGGCGAAGGCTGCCAGCGCTCTCTTTTCCCTCGGGGTCTTTTTCGTTCACAAGCCCTACTTCATTCTTCTGGCGAACGGCATCCTCGATGGCGGGATTGCTCTTGCGGCGCACGCCATCTACAGAGACGCCAGGTCCCGACGCGCCCAGGGCAGGATTACTTGAACATCCGCCTCGCGGCGGCGCGAATCCACATTCCCCGCCGCCTGAAGCTCAGGGGGCTGCGCCAGCTCTTCGCGCTGACCGCCGAAGCCTTCCGCTGTCCGGTTCCCGATATCGGAAGCAGTTCCATACCCGGCATACTGGAGAGCTACGCCCGTTTCACCGCGGGCATGGCCGAGTCGTTGGTGATTACCGGGGAATCGGAGGCAGAGGTGAAGGAGCGCCTCAGGGAAGCGGGTTTCTCGTTCGGCACCGTGGTCAGAAGAGAACTCCGCGTTCGGTCGAGGTCCGAGGTCATCCGCGCCGGGCGCATCCTCTATCGAATCCTCGGCATCGATTTCAGCGGCGCGACCGACGGCGGCATCGTCATCCGCAAATGCCTGTTCGCGGGGTTCTATTCGCCGGGAACATGCAGCCTGATCTCTGCCCTGGACGAAGGGCTTCTCGCTGGTCTGGCGGGGGGAGGCAGTCTGGTCTTTTCCGGCAGGATAACCGAGGGTTGCCCCGCGTGCACAGCCAGATTCCGGTTCCCGGAGGGGCTGTGATGAAACGGGCGATTGTGGTGGGAAGCGGCCCCGGTGGAGCCGCCGCCGCCCGGAGGCTTCAGGGCCGGTTCGATGTAACGATCCTTGAAGCCGGCGGTGAGTTCAGGCCGTTCACCTCCAGCCTTCTCGTCCCGGAGCTGGCAAGGAAAGCGGGGCTGCTCTTCGATGAGAGGGAGATCAGCCTTCTGTTTCCAGCGATGAGGGTTCACAAAGCGCTGGACGGCATGATCGTGGTGCGGGGCCGGGGCACGGGAGGCACCTCCACTGTGGCAACCGCCAACGCCCTCCGTGCTGATGACGATCTGAGAAGAATCGGTATCGACCTGGACGAAGGTTTCGCGGAACTGGAGAGTGCAATACCGATAACCGCCGACCATCGGAGCCTCTGGCGCCCGCCCACGGTGCGCCTGTTCCAGGTCTGCCGGGAGATCGGCCTCGACCCCTTCCCGACTCCGAAGATGGGACGCTTCACCCACTGTCGGAACTGTGGCCGGTGTGTTCTTGGCTGCCGGTTCGGAGTGAAGTGGGACAGCCGGGAATTCCTTCGGGACGCCTTGGCGGCAGGCGCCAGACTGGTGACCGGGGCGGAGGTGGAGAGCCTTGTTGTCAGTGGTGGACAGGCCGCTGGAGTCATGGTCAGGCACGGCTTTCGGCGCCGGTTCCACGCCGCCGACCTGGTCATCCTGGCCGCCGGAGGGCTTGGAACTCCAGAGATACTGAGGAACTCCGGTATTCCACTGGAGCCCGGGTTGTTCGTTGATCCGGTCCTGTGCGTCGCGGCCCCCTTCCCCGGGGCGAATCAGAACCGGGAACTGCCCATGCCGTTCATTGCCGCCCGGGATAGATACATCATCTCACCCTACTTCGACCATCTCAGCTACTTCTTCAACCGAAGCTGGAACAGGCCCGCACGCAACATTCTCAGCCTGATGATAAAGCTGGCAGATGACGGATCGGGCACGGTGGATGGCGGAAAAGTCGGGAAAGCCCTCACCCGGGATGACTTGCAGCGCCTGGCCGGTGCCGTCGAACTGTGCACCGAGATATTCGCCCGGTTGGGCATTCCCGGAACAGACCTTTTCATGGGCACTTTGAACGCGGGCCACCCCGGGGGCATGTTTCCCCTCACCCCCGCGGAATCGGAGTCTCTTCACCACAGCAGCCTGCCGGGCAACGCGTTCGTCGCGGACTCCTCCCTGCTTCCGGCCTCGCTGGGAAAACCGCCGATGATGACCATAATGGCCCTTGCGGACGCGATCGCAACCAGGGCGATGCAGGGATAGACATGTGTCGATTTCCCATCCATTCGGTATTCTCATTGTGCGTTGTGTTTCATGCCATGAATCAATCATTCCAGAATGGATTCAGCAACGGCTTGAAAAGGTGTTGTGCGTGATGCCCCTGGTGGTTGCAGCCGGTAAGCGCCAGGCATGCAGATTCATTCTGGTGCGGCTGGACCAGCTGACCTGTGGCTGCTGTCGTGCCAGCACGGTTGCATCCGGATGAGCTGCCGTAACAGTTCCGGACTGGCGGCTGGAAGGAGGACGGTTGAGATGGAAACAAGGAAGAGAGCGGATGTCACGGGGAGAATGGACATTGTTCTTCGTTTCAGGATCGAGATGCTCGATATCTCGCCGGTTATCTGGCGGAGGATTGAAGTGCCGGGCGACTATTCTTTCTGGGACTTCCATGTTGCCATTCAGGACGCCATGGGCTGGACTGATTCCCATCTTCACTCGTTCGAGATCGAAGACCCAAGGCTTGGGTCGGTGGAAATCGGTATTCCCGATCCTGATTTCGATAACCATTCCATTGCGGGGTGGAAGCGAAAACTGAGCAGGCATTTCAGGAAGCCTGGAGATCAACTTGTTTACCTGTACGACTTCGGCGATTCCTGGAGGCACCTTGTCACTCTGGAGTCGCTGTCTCTTGCCGAGACAGGCTTGAGCTACCCACGCTGTATTGGAGGTGCGCGAAAGTGCCCGCCCGAGGATTGTGGAGGTCTGTCCGGGTTTGAGGAGTTTCTCGAGATCATCGCTGATACGACCCACGAAGAACATGAAGCCACACTGGAATGGTGCGGTGGGGCCTTCGATCCCGACGGGTTCGATCAACGGGCGATCCGATTCGATGATCCGGCAGAAAGGCTGAAAGACATGCTTCGCGGATAGGCAGAAGGGCGGGAATGTTCCCGCCGGGTTCACCTGCCGCGCCGTGAGCGTCGTACAGGCATGTCACCCGCAAGGGCGCGGCGATTCAGTAGCCCAGTTCCTCCGCCATTAGAAAGTCCTGCTGCGCCAGATCTTCCAATCCCAGTTCATGGTAGGCATGGGCTCGGCCAAGGTATGCCTCGCCGTAGTCCGGAGCCATCCGTACAACCACCGTGAAGTCATCAGCCGCTTCCGCGAACCGTTCCAGGTTCATCAGAGTGAAGCCCCTCAAATGGAAAAACGACGGTTCTTCGGGGAAAAGCTCAACACACCGGTGAAAATCGTTCAGGGCGGATTCGTATTCACCGGCCCTGTAGAAGACCAGACCCCTTGAGTAAAGCGCTTCCATCAAATCGGGCTGGGCATCAAGAACCAGTGAATACTTCTGTATGCTTTCTGCGGTTCTTCCGATGTTTCCGAGGATCATACCCATTTCGAGCAGCCCCGGTATGCTGGCGGGATCTGTATCCATCAGCCGCTGCAGGTAGTCCATCGCCAGGCCGTGGTTTCCGGTGTGGTGATAAAGCCGTGCCATGTACACGTAGGGGACCGGCATTTCAGGGGCAAGTTCGATTGCCCGGTTCAGGGCCTCAACCGCTTCGTCCAGGTAGCCTGCGTTCGCAAGGCTAACCCCCCTTTCCGCCATTACTTCCCAGCAGTCGGGTTCGATTCCGGCCAGCCTGTTCAGATCCGCAAGGGCTTCCTCATGGCGGTCCAGGTGGGAAAGAAGCCTGCTCCTGGCCTTGAGCGCCAGCATGTTGTCGGGGTCAGTCTCCAGTGTGCGGGAGTAGTCTTCATGGGCCTGCTGGTAGTTGCCAAGCGACTCCATCACCGCCCCCCTGGTGAAATATCCCCTGAAGCCTGCGGGGTCGGCTTCTATGTACCTCTCCGCTTCCTGCAGTGCCCTCTGAAGGTCGCCAGCCTCAGCCAGGGCCATGAGCATGCTGTACCGCACATCCAGGTTGTTAGGGTCGATTTCCAGCGCTTTTTCATAGTTGCTAACGGCAAGGGCATGATTCCCCTCCTGGAAATGCAGGGAACCGATGTTCCGGTAGGCCTCGGGTCTTTCCGGGCTAATCAGGATCGCCTGCTCCAGGTCTTCCAGGGCATCCGCGAGATTCCCCGACATGCTGTACTTAAGCGTTCCCCTGTTCACATAAGCGGCATAGCGGTGAGGAGACAGTTCGAGAACTCTGTCGTAATCTGAAAGCGCCTGATCGTGTCTTCCCAGCTCAACCAGGACAACGGCCCGGTTGTAGAGGGCTTCGGAGTAGTTGGGCCTTATCTCCAGAAGTGTTTCGACGGCTTCCAGCGCTTCCTCCGGCATCCCCATCCCGCTGTTGATGTAGGTGGATAGCGCAAGGAAACCCTCACTCCGCGGGTTGAGTTCACGGGCCACCTGAAAGTCGAGCATGGCCGCATCGAAGTCACCCACGACGCTTGCAAGGTAGGCTGCCCTCAATGTGTAGGCTTCAGCGCAATCCGGATCAATCGCCAAAGCCCGGTCAATGTTTCCCAGCCCTTCGTCAATCAAATCCTTCTCAAAACAGTACCCCGCCAGGTGAACATAGCCTTCGGCATGGTCCGGGAATCTTTCAAGCGCGTCCATCATCACGCGGCCGGCCTGTTCCAGAGCCAGGGAGTCATCCTCCGTGAAACCGATTTCCATGAAGGTCTTTCCCACCCAGAAGGGGAAAACCGGTGACTCCGGGAACAGCACTGTCCCCTCGGTGAAAAACTCCAGAGCATCGGCGTATCTTTGTGCGTAAAAACTGTCCAGTCCCGATTCAAAAAGCCCGTCGTGGCTCTGCGCCTGAAAAGCTGCTGCAAATGAAAGCAGAAGCGCGGTGAGCAGCCGATGTCTCATTCTCCACTCCTCTCCAGCAAAAAACCGGAACACTTCATGGCCGGATTTCCCTCAGGTATGAAAGGGAGTTGTGGCCCGCGCCCTGAATGACCAGAATCTCCGCCACTTCGGGCTGGAAGGCACGGTAAAGCCGCATTGTGCTTTCCATGGGAACAACCTCGTCGTGTGAAGCGGCGACAATCATCGTTGGCGCCACGACCTCCGGCGCGAAACGCCATGACTCGAAGCGGTCTATCAGAAGAATGCCGACGGGAAGGAAGGGGAACCTCTGTCGCCCCAGATTCAGTATGCTGTCGAACGGGGTAACCAGAACCAGGCGGCTTACCGGAGCCGTGGCCGCCAGGCGGACCGCCACGGCGCTGCCGAGGCTTCTACCCACCACCATCACATCCTGATGCGACTGCATCACCCAGTCAAACACATGCCGGGCATCGGAATGAAGCGCGGCTTCCGAGGGTTTTCCGGAACTGCCGCCGTAGCCCCGGTAGTGTGGCATGTATATGGCGCGATCGGGAAATGCTTCCACGAATTCCGGCAGGGTGAAGTACACATCCTCTGCGTTGCCTCCGAAATAGATCAGGGCTCCCGGGCCTTCAAGCTGCCTTGCGGTGATGTGCAGGGTTGCCTCGCGGGTTTGCAGGACGAGCACCGGCGCGGAGGGGCGTGCCTCGGTTGGAAAGTAGATGAAGGACCGCTGTATAACAAAGAAGAGCAGGCAGATTCCCCCGTAGGCCGCCCCGAGTACCAGCACGGCCCGGATCGGGAAGCTTTTCATTCCGCTTCGAGTTCCGGTCATGGTATCCGCATCAGAAGTTGAATTCCCGGTTCCAGTCGAACTCCGCGGAATCCTCCAGCCATTTCGGCCAGTGGGCGCACCAGTCCGGAGTTTCCACTGTGCGCAGCCTGTCTATGGAGGGGTGGTAGGGTTTGATGTCAAGAATCGGGGTGCCGTCTTCGGCATCGATGCAGGGGATGTGGACAAGGCCGTTCTGAACATCAAGACGAGTTACCTGAACCGGTGTAATGCCGATTGGGTTGGGCCTTACCGGTGAACGGGTGGCGAAAACACCTACATGATCCGGTCCCATGGAGTAGGGTTTGTCCATCTCCGTGATGCTCCTGCAGTCGGCGTTGTCGGTGAGATGGCACCAGAAAACAACCAGCACATGGCTGAAGCCCGAGAGCCCGTCAAGCGCCTGCGAGAACTCCCTGTCCAGCTCGAGCCGGGTGTTTCCGTCGGCGTTTCGAATGTAACCCACAGGCTTCATGTGAAACTCCTGACCGCTCATTCACCGCCTCCTTTCTTCATGTCCTCTGAAGGAACACGATTTCGGCGCCTTTTGGCAGACCGGCCTTTTTGGATGGGTTCAGAACTACCCTTCTGTCCGGGCCCTCCACCCATCCCAGGGGAATGCAGCGTATCGGGGGATGCCGGAGCAGATCCGCGAAGGATGCCTTCCCTTCCGCCAGCCCGGGAATCAGCCGCCGCACCTCCGCCAGTGGACGGCAGACAACATCCACGTCCCCGGTCTGGATAAGCCTTCGGAAGACCATCTCCATATGGGGGTAGAGGGTGAAGGTTGCAAGAAGTCTCCCTATGAAAAGCGGCCCCACAATGTGCGAGCACCGTTCGAACTCGGCGACAACCTCCTCCATGTCCTTGGTCAGAATCTCAACTATGAGATGAATCTCCCGGCGCTGTTCGCTCAAAAGCTCATCCAGCATGTGCTGTGTCATCAGCAGCCTGGAGAAGGTGTCGGCGTCTATCTGGTCCGGGGGCGTTGCCTTCAGCAGCAAACCGTCCGCCAGCAGAATCACGGTGGAAACCCCGCTGCGGGGGAAAACCCTTTCCAGCTCTCCGGCGTTGCGGAAGTGGCACTCCGCGAACTCTGGAACCAGGTCGGCTTCCGGTTCTTCATCGCAGGAGCGTTCGGAATACCATGCCCTGAAAGCCTCGGGGGGCTGATTGTCGATGACCAGAACCCCTCCGCGGCCCTGACGCCGCATTTCCTCGATGATCCGGGGCAGTTTGTCATTCACGCCCATGACAACCACAACGCCCCCCGAGGCTGCGTCGGGCAGCGGTGCGACAGGTTCATCGGGGACACCGGCCCTTGAAGACGCCGCAGGGGGTTCCATCTCGGAAGCCTCGTAGGAACTGGGCCCAAGAACCACCAGTTCCGCGCCCGGGGGAACCGCTTCGTCCGGCGACGGGACAAGCCGGCAGATGCCGTCGGTTCTGAAACCCACCGGGATTCCCTTTGGGAACCGCAGCATCAGGCCGTCGAACCGGGTGTTCGCGGGCAGATCCTTCCGAACCGAATGGAACTCGTTGCCTTCCGCGGTGAGGAGTTCGTTGTAGATTGTGTAGGCGTGAGGATTGGCGCAGAGGCAGGCAATCAGCTTCGCTGTGTAGAAAACCGGGTCAAAGAACACTGGGTTGATTCTTGCCGCCCCCCGTTCCAGGTATCCCCGGGCGTACCGTGCCCTGGCTGCTTCGGTGTAATGGAGCACCACCGAAGGCCCGGGTTTGTCCGGTGGATGGCGCCGCATCAGGGAGTTGATGCAGACCAGGGTTTTGGTGACCAGGGCATCGTTGAAGCGCTGGTCGTCGTAGGAGTGTGAGACGCCTCCGAACACCACCACTCCCATGGCGTTCTGAAGCGACACCCTTTCCAGCCCCTCGGTGCTCCAGGCACCGCCGATTCTGGGGATGACTTCGACCCGGGGCCTTGAGCGCATCAGCAGGTCGTCATCCTGCCGGGCCGAGTCCCGGACTACAACCACCTTCATGGAGCTTATCCGTTCAACCCGGCAGAAAGTGTTCATTTCATCAAGAATGTGGGGAACGAACTCGCTTCTGCCCAGAAGCACCAGATGCCCTTTTTCCCGAACTTCGCCGTGACCTTTCTTCAGTTCCTCAAGGTGGCCCATGAGGCTGCCTATGATGATGGCGATGAGAATACCGTTGAACACCACGATGCCCACCGAACTCAGGATGAGAACCAGGCTCTTTATTGCCGGCGTCTGGGTTTCCACCTCAAAGAGACTGTCCGAGCTGAACATGGAGATAATCGAGAACCAGAGGTTGCCTCCGTGTCCGAATTCGGTTTGCAGGGTGTTGAAAAGAATGGTGAATCCTCCGATGACCAGGGCGGAGAGCACGCCGAGAACCAGAAGCTGCCTGGGCAGTGAACCTTCCACCAGGCGTTTCACCCGGTATCTGAGGAGTTGGAACAGAGGGCTGTTGCCGGCGTGCCGGAATCGCAGGATACGACAGATTCGAAGCAGCCGAAGCAGCCTGGCCACCAGCGGCCCCGATCCGGCGAAAGCAAGCCCAAGAAGAAGATCCCATGGAATCGTTGCCACCCAGTCCAGCCACCATTCCCGCAGGTAGGCGCCCCCTGCGCCTGCAAGTCCGGAGTGTCGGAAAGCGAAATACCTGAGCGTGAGTTCAACCGCGAACAGCAGGGAGAAGAACAGGTTCGCAAATTCAAGTGCCGGGGAATCCACCAGCATGGAGATCACCGCCACCGCTGATGCGGCCAGTATGGCCGCTGCCAGAACGGTGTCCGTTAAATGGTGCCTGAAGAGGCGGGCTGCCCACGATATGTGTCCGGAACCGCCAGGCGGCGGACAGGTGCCTTGAACACATCCATCACGATTTCGAACCAGCATGTATCACATCTCCGGGTTGCTCCCCCGCAGGGAGCCGGTGACCGTTATGACAGGTTTGAATTATAGTTTCGGTGGTGATGTTTACAAAACACGGTTCAGGAAGTGGTTCGCGTTGAATCCCTTCAACTCGAGGCAACCAGTGAATAGAGGTTGATCGAACATGCCCGCTTTAGTGTCGCTGGCGCTTCTGGCATTTGCATTTTCCGGACAGGGAGATCTTGTTTTCATTGAGAGCGACATCCGCCAGGTGAGGGGGAGGCCCTGGATGGAGGGTATGCAGCTTCTGCACATAGAGGCGGGATGCTTTCTTGCCCTTTCGGGAGAGAGTCCCCCCTCCGGGGTGGTATGGTGGGTGGTGGATCGGGCTCCGGTCGATCCGGAATCCTACAGGATTCTTCATCAGGCTCAGTGCGGTGGAGTGCTGCCGCCGCTTCCCGGCGAAGTGGCGCTGCTGACCGGGGACTTTGCTCTGATACGGTTGCCCGAACCCGAGACCGGACCGGTCAGCATTCCCGGCATTGGAATACTCAGACCCCTCAGGGTTCACCGGGAGCCTGGCTTCGCATCGCCCCCGGAGTTCCTGCGGGGAGACAGCGTGCTGGTGGACATGATCGTATCCGCTGTAAACCAGGACAGCATAATTTCGGGCATCAGCCACATGGAAGGCTACGGCACCAGGTACATGTTCAGCCCGGAGTACGCCGCCTGCGCGGACTGGGCAGACACCAGAATGGCTTCATTCGGTATTTCCAGCGAACAGCAGCCTTTCGTGTATCAGGGTGTTCAGATGAGCAACGTGGTGGGAGAAATCACCGGTTCCGAGAACCCGGATCGGATCTACATCATCTGTGCCCATCTCGATTCCTACTCCAGCAACCCCCTGATGGCTCCCGGGGCGGATGACAACGCCAGCGGAAGCGCAGCGGTACTCGAGGCCGCCAGGGTGATGTCTTCCTTTTCGTTCCGGAACACAGTGAGATTCGTGCTCTTCGCCGCGGAAGAGGCATGGATGATCGGAAGCACCCATTATGTGCAGTCCGCTCACCAGCAGGGAGACAACATCCTGGGAGCGGTGAACCTGGACATGATCCTCTACGCCCCCCATCCTTCCGATTCCGTTTACATTCCCTTCAACGAGCAGTCCGAGCCTCTGGCGATTGCGGCGGGTGAGGCCTTTGAAAGGTACTCACCCTCCATACACCCCAGGGTTGTGTACGACCCGGGGGCTCCCAGCGACCAGGCGCCGTTCTGGGAGTACGGTTACGTCGCGACGGCGGTGATGGAGGCCAGCGTGACCGAGATATGGGGAGGATACAACCCCCATTACCACCAGCCGTCGGACCTTCTCGCCAACTACCTTGCGAGCTTTCCCTACGGAACCGATGCGGCAAGGGCAGCCATCGGGCTTGTGGCCTCCCTTGCTGATCCCACGGGTTTCCTCTCCATCGAGGAAGGCGGCGGGCTCAGCCCGGACAGGATCAGCGTTTTCCCAAACCCCTGCAGAACCGGCACAATCAGCATTGTTGCAGAGGGTGACTCCCCTGGAAGAAACAGGCTTTTCATCCTGGATCTCGCCGGAAGGGTGGTGGCCTCGGGTAACACAGACGGTTCAGGGGAGTTCCGCCTCGACGCGGGCTCGCTTCCCGTCGGAGTGTATTCGGTGGTATGCCCCGGCTCCAACGCGGCCCCGGAAAGATTCGTGCGTATCCGATAACCGCGGATCACCGACTCCGGGAACCGGCCAGCATCCAGTGCAAAGTGTCGGACCAGCCCAGGAAACAACGGGCATCCGGTCCATTATCCGAATCGACTCCCGTGGAAGCCGCTGAAAGCCCGGTCAAAGCCGGATGGAATGTGTTCCGGAATTCCGGAGACTGCCGGTTCAGATGTGTCTCCGCCCAATCAATGAAAGCGGAGACTTCCAGGTCCGGCAACAGGGAAAGGTAGAACACCATCTGTCGCCAGGCGCAGGCGGTGTTCTTCACCATGATCAGCCGGGCGCGCCAGGGATGAGTTTTCACCTGCGCCCGCCTGCATATCCAGGCGAAACAGCCCATGGCCATCACGCTCAGCCTGTTTCGAAGCGAATCGGCAAGGTTAAGCCCAAGGAACAGGGCGGCCAGGTTGTGTGTGGTGAGTATCTGCTGCTGCTCGATGATCATGCCGTTTGTTGCGGGGCTTGAGGTTCTCCTGGTGACTCCTGCCCTGGCGGCGCAGAGCCGGGCGAAGGAATCGCCGTCGGGGGTCTCCCGCAACTCCCGGCAGTTGATTCGGTAGTAGGCGGCATAGAGGGAGCCCTCCAGAAACCCCCCGGCTTGCCTGGCCGATTCAGGGAATGTATCGGAAAATGTGCCCGTGAAAATGTCCGCAGCCAGCTCGGCCACCAGGGGAATGCGCAGATCCGCCCCTGTGACAAGCCCGCGCAGTTCCTGAAGAAGCTTGTTAGGAAGGATCTGATGTGGGAAGGAAACCAATGTGAGGGAAACAACCTCCTCAAGGGTTTGTCTGGCCTGATCCCGGGTTGAACGGTTCTCCCTGCGGAACCGTTCGATCGCCCGGACCCATGGGAGTTCTTCAATCTGCACCTGCCTCTGGAGATTGAGCAGCAGAAGAGAACGCCTCTGCCGGAAGGCTCGGTAGATGGCGGCGTACAGCGGTCGCAGCTCGGGATCGTCAATGCCAGCGGCCCGGAGTCCTGATGTCACCTGGGGCAGAGCCCGGGCGAGGGTCTCTCCCGATGTGATCAGACCCCGCTCAATAAGTGTTTCCACCTTCTGGTTCAGGCAGAGTTCAACCTTGCGCCGGATCGAACGGGGTACGGGGGTGCCCGCCGGGATTCCCGTTCCCGCTTCCTCCCCGGGGGATACATCCGCGAGCAGATGGCTCACTTCATCGAGCCCGGAATTCCTCGGATGCCTTTCGAGTCGGGTGGCGACCAGTTTCGCAATGGAATGGAACATGGGCCCACTGACATACTCCTTCTGTCTGAGACGCGCTTCCGCACACTCATGGGAACCGGGAGTGCTTCGCTTTCCGATGTATCCCGCAAGGATGCGACGGACACGCCCCACCTCCCTCTCCGAGAGCGAACCGGGCTCCAGGGCACATCTTTCCAGGAACACCCTGAGCTGGCGCTGGTGGCCGTTCGCTTTCTCCGGCTTTCGGCAGAGAGTGTTCGTTCTTCTCAGGGTTCCGTAATCGTCCAACAGGGCCAGGGCGCGATCCGCCCATCCGCTTCGATAGGTTGCGCATGGCCGTTGGTTTTCAACGGTCTCCAGGAACAGCGCGACGATCCTGTCGTGGAGCGGGGCCCAGACTTCCGCGGCTTCTTTCTGGGCAAGAACCTTGCGATTCGCCTTGATGTTCCGCAGGCTTTCCATGGCCTGCCCCGCCTCCCGCAGGTGTACCCGAAAGCCTGATGGTCGGGGTTTCTCCAGTGGAACCGGGTAAAACCGCAACCTTGGGAAGAAAGGCGACAGTTCTGCCAGGAGTTCGCCAGCCTCGGCGGTGTATCCGTTCTTGACCAGCCACGCCGCAACCGGCAGAGCGCCTTCCTCGGGCACCGTAACATCGTAACGGCGTGTTCGAAGCAGGTTCAGCAGTTCCCTGAATCCCGCTTCGGTCAAGTGGTAGGCGTTCAGTGCGCCGCGCTCCCCGGGCTCCTCGGCTGCGGGAATGCGTGAGAGAAGCTTCCTTTCGTACTCCTGCAAGGGGCCGCCGGCGAGAAGTTCGCCGGTGGCGAATCCGCCGGTCATTACCTCAAGTGTGGCCCACTCGGGAACTCCCTTTACAGGTGTTCTTGAACCGTGTTTCAGCGAGCCGGTGAGAATCCCCCGGAGGAGTGCCTCCCATTTGGAGAGGTTCTCCTTCGAAGGTTCCGGGCTTGAGGGGTTCTTTCGGTGCTCAGTCATCGCTCCGCCGGATGAGTGGGTCCGGGGGCTGGATTCGAACCAGCGCC
>Ga0334894_1001630_pt1 | contig 17954 bp, 15 predicted proteins | sample GraSluR3_MG_6_FD_207225 | JGI IMG/M metagenome (GOLD analysis project Ga0334894, IMG submission 207225) | Sludge microbial communities from methane-producing bioreactor in Wageningen University, Netherlands - Granular Sludge_12_05 R3 | ecosystem: Engineered > Bioreactor > Anaerobic >... | reverse complement strand
GGCTAACCTGAGAACCTATAAAAAAAGTAACAACTGGGATCAAGTAAAAAGCCTTATTGTCAACAATAAAGAAGCCGCGTAAGAAAATGGGAAATTTGTCGTACACCCATTTCTTCAAGAAGTTCAGACGGTTCCATTCTATTCACTAATTTTAAGAAGTTGTTTTTTTATTTGTTCTCCAACAGCTTTTATCATTGGTATTGCTACAGAGTTACCAATTTGTTTGTAGAGTTCCGCCTTATTATATAAAAGTTTGAAGTTGTCAGGAAACCCCATAATTCGATAACACTCCTGAATAGTTAACTTTCTCACCTTTTCTTCGTGCCAAATCCAAAATCTACCAGAAGATTCTTGTGAAGGTAATGCTGGGTGAACGCCTTCTGTAGAATAAATTCTGTTTGGTTGTTTATGAACTCTAGACAGATGCTCTGTTCCTGGTCTTACACCTGCCTTACGTATGGTTTTATTTCTATATCCAGCAAAAATAAGACCAGAGGCTTGCATTTTTTGCTCATCTAAAATTGTATACGGTTCTTCAAGATATTCAAAATTATTGTCCTTATCTAGGAAGTCTTTTAGGATTGGTTTAGGCTGTTTTTTTATTTTTGAAAAATCAAATTTAGTTTCTTTATGTCCAATAATGATTATTCTTTCTCTATTTTGAGGCAATCCAAAATCAGATGCATTTAGAACCTTTTTAGACACAACATAACCCAATTCTTCAAGATGATGGGTTATGGTTGATAATGTTCTTTTCTTATCGTGATAAACTAAATGTTTAACATTTTCAAGCAGCACTACCTTAGGTTGATGTCTTTCTATAATTTCAAATACATGATAGATCAGAGTCCCTCTAGTGTCTTCAAAACCCTTCATTTTACCAGAAATACTAAAAGGTTGGCAAGGAAACCCAGCACATAAAATATCGTGTTTAGGTACTATGTCTAGGCTAAGTTTAGTTATATCTCCGAAAGGAACTTCTCCGAAGTTTAACTCGTACGCACGTTGGGCGTGATAGTTAAATTCTGAAGAGAACACACATTTACCACCTAGTTCCTGTAGTGGAATTCTAAAACCACCAATTCCTGCAAAAAGGTCAATAAAAGTAAAATCAGGATTTTCAGGTGCAGGAAAAGGAATGTCCCAAATTAAGGGAAGCATTGCTTGTAATGTGGGTTCAGATATAGCGTTTAATTCACGCCTTATAGTTTCAAAAAAAGTCTCAGCTCTATTCTTGTATGATTGAGAAACACCGTTCTCATAGTTATGTAGATAATGTGTGAAGAAAGCCAAATCCTCAGCATTACCATTGAGGTTCTCAACTTTTAGTATTTCTCTAATTGAGGTATAATTCGTCATTGCTAAAAGTTTAATTTTCCTTGTTTTTGATTTTTGATTCTCAAATATTTTGCTTTTTCTTCGGCTGCTTTTAGTATTAGAGAAGGCTCATCTTGAGGGTAGATTATTTCAGCAATTTTTTCACTAAAATATTCTTGCTCCAGGTGTTTCAGTTCAATATTAAAAACAGTTGATAGTTTTGGTAAAATTTCAAGGGGTACGCTTCTCTTGCCATTCTCAATTTTTGAAAGAGTTGATTGGTCAATATCTAGCGCAGCAGCTAATTTGGTTAAAGTCAAACCATTGTTAAACCTCAATCTATGGATGTATTCCCCAAATGTTTCCTTCATATTCTTGTAAAAATATTCTTGACGTTTTTGTCAAAAGTACGACTTTTTTCTTAGCAAGTCAACTTCTTTTTGGAGTAATGAGTGGGCCTGAGTGCGTTAGCAAGAAAACAACTCTTTTGCAAACTTTGGTCGTGTGTGTCGAGTTGTGCGGTTTGCAAATATGCTGTTTTGTGCGTGGGCTGTTATATCTTCAATTACCAGTAATTCACAGTAGTGAGACCTACTAATTTGTCCAGACACTGTTAGGACATTTTGATATTCAAGGTAAAATTGAATAGGTTTGCACGAGAAAATCCAGAGCCTAATTCTTTGGTTAGTTGATTCGAAAGGTTTAAAATTAGCTGTCTGCATGATTTTTGGTCTAAATCACTGCTAGATTCAACGTCAACTATCAACCTTCCAATTTTCCAGTAAGTAGGTAGAAGTTCTGTGTTGATATTTGTATTAGCCCCTTAAATCATCGGACGAAGATATAGATAAAAATCTGTACTTTTATGATGATGAAAAAACGAAGTTTTACCAAAGAGGAGAAGCTACGAATTATCAAGGAAGCTTCCGAGAACGGGGTGAATGGGACCCTTGAAAAGTATGGCATCTACCGCGCCTCATACTACGACTGGAGGGAGAAGTTTGAGCAGATGGGCGAAGAGGGCTTTGTCCACGGCATGACGCCTGCCCAGCAGAAACGGATCAGGGAGCTGGAGAAGGAGAACCAGCTGCTCAAGGAGCTGCTTGCCGAGAAGGAGCTGGAGAACCGGCTCAAGGGAGACCTGCTAAAAAAGAAGTATGCCTTGGAGAAAAGAAGGAAGTTGCAACCAGGTACATTTTCCAAGGCATGAAGCGAGACACGGCGCTCTCCATCGCAGGCATTACCAGACATCAATACTACTACCGTCCTCTTGGTAAAACCAAAGGGCGCAAAGCCAGGGAGGCTGTCACGTGCGGTGCTGGGAGAGGCTTGGGGGTGAAATTCCCCCTCGCATACTCGACTTTAATTTTGACCGTCAATTAATTCTTTAGGTGTCAGAATTTCTAAACCTGAATTCAAAAAGTCGGATTTATTTCTAGTAACGATTATTTCAATTTCATAATTTTCAGCTGCCGAAACTTGGACTGCATCTTCAAAGTCTTTGAGGTTTGATTTTAATGCTTTAACAATAGTACTCTTGTCTACGCCAATAACATCGATGATTTCAATTAAGTTTGAAATGAATTCAATTGCGATTTCATTTCCTTTTTCTCTTCTAGAAATATAGTATATGTCTGTAACTGTGGATGCAGTAATATAACCGATAATGCGTTTTTTGTCAATTAGTTCAAAAATTTTCGAGGAATGTTCAAAATGAGGTTCTCGTTTTAGGGCAATGTCAAGAATTATATTCGTGTCAAGTAATAGTCTTCTCATTTGTACTTTTCCATTAAGTAGTCAAATTTTGAGTCATTACTTTCAAGAGGATATAGAAAACCCGCCCATTTTTCAACAAATTCTTTGGCTTTTAAGGTTTTTCTTACTCTTCTGGTTTTAGGCATAATAATTACATCCACTTCCTTGTCTACCAGAGAAGAGTTCTTGGGCAGATGAATAGTCCCTGATTTTGAAATTCTTGTCCTAAAACGTAATGTTTTCATTGCTCATATTTTTCTCAAATATACGACTTTTTTGCGATTCAGTTTCGTCCATCAAAATGTGCTACAACGGCTGGGGGTGTGGCAAGTGTGGGAGAGTGAGCAACGATTTCGTCTCCGATGAAATTGTACCGAACGTGCAAATCGTTCCGAGCTCCCAATGTCAACCCCGCATTGGCTACACCCCTTGTTGTAACCAGTTGGTGTGTCCTGCGATGTATCAGGGCGCTTTCAAATACACAAAACTTTCTGCACGTCAGGGAGTACGTTCTTTGAAATGGATTCATCATCCCTTCAGATGCGATGAGAGGCTGAACACAAATCCTGTATGCAACCTGAGGAGGTACTTCGGCAGGCTCAGTAACCATACTTCGGCAGGCTCAGTAACCGACGAGCGAGCTGACTGGCTGGGGTTGCCACATTGAGGGTTCGGGTTGGCCTCTCGGACACGCATTGCTGGAAGCGGTTCCAACTTAGCGAAGCGATCTCACGACCGAAGGGAGTAATCCGCCCAGCGGTGCTTCCCTTTCAAGGGGTAGGTGCTGAACGGCCTGGGTCAAAAGGCAGAAAGCCAGCCAGGGCGAAAATCTGTCAGGAGCGAGCATAGGCGCTGAACGAAAGTGACCCGACCGATGACGTGTCGAAAGTAACCTTTACGAGACTGAAAACCGTGTGTGGGACGGTCACACGGGAGAAGGGCAGAGATTACCAGCCTATCGGCTGCCTCGGTCTCCGGCGTTAAGGCGGCAAGTGCAATGCCCATCGGCTCATCTAGGGAACAGGGCCTGTCCCGCTGCCAGCGGGAAGAACCTACCCGCCGATGCCAGGAGAGAATGCCGAATATCCGCCAACTGGCGGGCAAGGCAGAGCGTATCGAAGCGGTGGCGTAGGGGTCTCGTCACTAGTGACGAGATAGTAGCGACTTGTGCCAGCCAAAGGCTCTGGAAACGTAGCCACAGCGAAGGGGTTAACGGGCTCAGGGTAACTTTGCCAACCTCGTGCACATGGGGGATTTGCTTGCTTCAGCCGATCAACCTGAAATGGTTGCGCGAGTTCGAGGGGCTGTATGACGGGAGGCTGTCAAGCACGGTGCTGGGAGAGGCTTGGGGGTGAAATTCCCCCTCGCCTACTCGACTTTTCTTCTAAAAGTCATTTCCCAATCGATTAAAACAAGGAGACTTTTCATAAAAAATTAAACCAACTCTTTCAATATGTTCAATTAAATCGAGATTTTCAATTTTATGGAGAATAGATAAATCAATATTATATGGCAATAAGAGGTCGTCAAGCTTGTTTTCTATTTTTAGAAGTAAATTCAAATCTAAAGTTGGTCCGACTAACGTTAAATCAATATCTGAACCTTTTCTATAATTTCCTTTTGCTCTAGAACCATATATGATAGCTTTCTCAATTGCTGAGTACTCAGCAAAAATTGACTGTATTTGTTGTATGTGAGATTCTTTTAAACCGTATTTCATTATCTGTTAAAAAAGACTTTGTTGACTACCCGTTCGTTTTTCTTCCATTGTTTTTTCAAAATCTTTAAAAGCATCATAATATTCATTTAATATTTTTAAATAAATCTCATTGGCCGTTTCTTCATTATATGTGTGTGAAGTCTTAATGCGACTTTTCATCATATCCATCCACATTTCACCATTTTTAATAAGATTTGTAGAGAAAGCATAACGTATAGCATCTCTTGAGCCAGCGAGTTCAGAATTACCTTGATATAGTGCATAGTCTTTCATTACATTCCAAGCCATTTCATAAGTATATTCAAATCGTTGAATTAATCCTTCTTTTATTATTTCCTCTAGCACTTCTTTTATATCTTCATCGCTTTGGATTTCAAATTCTTTCTCGTCAATCTCATTTTTAATATACAAAACTGCTTCTGACATTTTTTTCAGAGCTTTTCTAAAGTTAGAAAATCTTTGCTCCCACCTTATATCCCTTTCCATTGCTATAATTGTTAGTGCATTTTAACCGTAAAGATAGGAAATATCCTTGCATTATAAAATATGGATGAAACTCCTTCTGAGTCAACGGGATGTGGTTTCTTGTAGCCTTGTGGCTAACGGTTGAGGGTGTGCCCAGAGGGGGAGTTCGGAGTCAGCGTCCTTATCCCCCGATAAGGACGCCCAATGCAGGCGAAACAGTTGGATTGTCTTGAAATCCCCCACATTGGGAACACCCCTTGTTAGGCACCGTAGGTGTGTCCTACGATCAATCAGTGCACTTTAAAATACACAAAACTTTCTGCACGTCAGGGAGTACGTTCTTTGAAGTGGATTCATCATCCCTTCAGATGCGATGAGAGGCTGAACACAAATCCTGTATGCAACCTGAGGAGGTACTTCGGCAGGCTCAGTAACCATACTTCGGCAGGCTCAGTAACCATACTTCGGCAGGCTCAGTAACCGTCGAGCGAGCTGACTGGCTGGGGTTGCCACGGAGAGGGTTCGGGTTGGCCTCTCGGACACGCTTTGCTGGAAGCGGTTCCAACTTAGCGAAGCGATCTCACGACCGAAGGGAGTAATCCGCCCAGCGGTGCTTCCCTTTTAAGGGGTAGGTGCTGAACGGCCTGGGTCAAAAGGCAGAAAGCCAGCCATGGCGAAAATCTGTCAGGAGCGAGCATAGGCGCTGAACGAAAGTGAACCGACCGATGACGTGTCGAAAGTAACCTTTACGAGACAGGGAATCCTGTGTGGGACGGTCACACGGGAGAAGGGCAGAGATTACCAGCCTATCGGCTGCCTCGGTCCCCGGCATTAAGGCGGCAAGTGCAATGCCCATCGGCTCATCTAGGGAACAGGGCCTGTCCCGCTGCCAGCGGGAAGCACCTACCCGCCGATGCCAGGAGAGAATGCCGAATATCCGCCAACTGGCGGGCAAGGCAGAGCGTATCGAAGCGGTGGCGTAGGGGTCTCGTCACTAGTGACGAGATAGTAGCGACTTGTGCCAACCAAAGGCTCTGGAAACGTAGCCACGGCGAAGGGGTTAACGGGCTCAGGGCAACTTTGCCAACCTCGTGCACACGGGGGATGCGCTTGTTCCAGCCGGTCAACCTGAGATGGTTGCGCGAGTTCGAGGGGCCGTATGATGGGAGGCTGTCAAGCACGGTGCTGTGAGAGGCTTGGGGGTGAAATTCCCCCTTGCCTACTCGACTTTCTTTACGATTCAGATAAAGTGTTGTATAGGTCAATATTCAGATAAACTATTTCCTTTCCAATTTTTTCAGGAATTAGAATACCCATTTCTTCAAGCTGTTTAAGGTACTTCTTAGCTGTATTCAGACTCTTAACATTCTTATCTAACAATTTCTTCGGACTGATGTAAGGCTGTTCAAAAAGTTTCTCAATGAATTCTTTTCTTATGGATGGGTACTTTTCATTAACTAATTCTGTGGTTCTTGAAAACAACCTATCAATTTCTTCAATCTTGCTAATTGTATATTTTGATGTTTCCTCAATGGCTCTAAGAATATAAATTATCCACGGATTCCATCTTCTATGGGTTGTTACGTTTTTTAAAAGTTCATAGTATTCGTCTTTTTCTCTAATGATATATGCGCTTAAATAGAGGATTGGAACTTCTAATAGTTGCTTTTGAATCATTATCAGAATACTTAAAATTCTTCCTGCTCTTCCGTTCCCATCTCTGAATGGGTGAATGGCTTCAAATTGATAATGCGAAATTGCAATTTTCAGCAATGGGTCATAGGGATATTTTGAATTATCGTTAATGTATTCGACTAGATTATTTAACTTCTGCTGGATAATTTGAGTTCCTCTTGGTGGAGTATAAACCACTTCACCCGTTAGACTTCCACTTCCTCGTTTAAGAATTACGGTTTCAGTTTGCGGTGGTCTAATGCCATCATTAACCTGCTTTATTTCTTGATAAATATCTATAAGAGTTTCAATTGTTAACGCTTGTTTTTTTACAATATCATTGTATCCTTTCCAAAGCGCTTGCCTATATCTTAGAACTTCCTTAGCATTTCCTTTCAGCCCGTATTCACAAATTGTGAGTGCTTTGTAAAGCTCATCGTCAGCAGTAAATATATTTTCAATCTCCGTACTTGCTTTAGCCTCTCTAAGCGCAATGGTATTCACAAGCATTGATTGATTTGGTAGTTTTTTTGCAATTCCTTTTAGCTCAGCAAGTGCTTTGTTTGCATTGTTTAAGGCTTTTTAAACTTCTTTCGTTTCAACCCTGTCATCATCTGGTGGTAGCAGAGGCAAACTGTTATAGGGTTTATTCCTATCGTACGGTTCAATTAGATTTGACATTTATTTTTCTTTTTGTCAAAAATACATACATATTGACAAATACAACATTTTGCTGTCAAATCATTTTATCCAACCAATGGTTTTGTCAAAAATATTCGATAATTGACAGGGTCGGTCAGTATTGTGTACAACGGCTGAATCCATTGCCCTTTATGAGTTTTGTTGCTGTTAATATCATCAAACCACATTACCCCTAGCAATATTAAAATTGAGGTGGATCAAACCGAAGCTTTCCGGGGCGATTTTGTTTTTTTTATCATTATGGGGCTAATTCCACTAACCAATGAGGGGTATACGCTTTGGGGCCTGTTACTGATCAGTTGATGTAGAAATCGGCTTAGAACATACTTCTCAAAAACGGAGCATATCCACCCTAGGCGGTCGAGGTTTCTTCTGTATCGACCCGAGTTAGCTACGCCAGCATTGGCGTGTCATACCCTATTGACATGGCGCTGGCGCTAACGAAGCTACCAAGATCTTCGGCTGGCAGGCCTTGGTATAGCCTCGCTATTGGTTCTGGCTATTGGTTTTCTTGGCCTTAAGCAGGGGAATATCTTCGCACCCCAGGGCCCGAGCATTTCGATATGGATAAGGCCGTCAGCCTTAAAAGGTGTACGAAGGCTCCTTTAAGGACACCCAGAGAATGGTGCAGTGACTTCGAGCAAGAGGCTGAAGGTAAGGGAATGAAAGGTTTTTAAATGGTTTGCCACCTGACCCGAGTATGCAACGAAATATGCAAAGAACTACGTGGAAATTTTAGGGCAAGTGAGATAAGCCTTGCTTGCTTTTCTGTTCTTTGTATAATCCCTTGTAGTTCAATGTTGCATAACGAATAAAAATCCTTATCTTTACAAAAAAAATTAAATATCGACAATGGGTAGATCACAGGAATCATTTAACAAAAGAGAAAACGAGAAGAAACGACAGAAGAAAAAGAAGGATAAGCTCCAAAAGAAAGAGGAACGCAAGGCAAACACCGACAAGAATAAGGACTTTGACGATATGATTGCCTACGTAGACGAGTTTGGCAACATAACCGACACCCCGCCCGATCCCAAGGACAAGAAGAAGGTGAAAAAGGAAGACATTGAGGTGGCGGTTCCCCGACAAGCCCCACCCAACCCCGAAGATCTCATCAGAAAAGGAAAGGTAGCCTTTTTTAACTCATCCAAAGGCTATGGCTTTATCCGCGACAAGGATACCCAAGAGAGCATCTTTGTGCACGTGCACAGCCTAACCGAGGAGATACAGGAGGGCGATAGCGTAACATTTGAAACCGAAAAAGGCCCCAAGGGCCTAAACGCCATAAACGTAAAACGGGTTTAATAACCCGTTTTTTTGTGTTCAAAAGTTACAGCTCGCTGAAACCAACGAGCCTCTGTCTTTCCTCATCCCACAGCCTTAGCCTTAAGGAGCGAAGGCTCGAGAAGAAAGTAATTGGCTTGGTGTTCTGAAAAATGGGGTTTTCTTTGTAGCATTTCATCAACCTGTAGTTCGGAATACGTGGTCCCAAGTGGTGGATATGATGAAAACCAATATTGCCCGTAAACCATTGCAACACCCTTGGTAGCTTAAAAAAGGAGCTGCCCTCCAGCGCAATGCTTTTGTAGTCCCAATCGCCCGAGCGCACCCATTTCACATCCTTATACTGATGCTGTACGTAGAACAGCCACACTCCGTGTACCGAGGCAATATATATAATGGGTAGCTGAATTAGCACATAGGCCTTCCATCCAATTAGCCATATGATAAGGCCAGCACCAGCAACTATTGCCAAATTTGACAGCTGTAAATATAGGTGCTCCCTGGGGCTCATATTGGCTTTGGGCAATCTAAGCTGGATTAAGAAATGCAAAGGAGGAGCAATGCCCAGTAGGAATATGGGGTGCCTGTAGAATCGATAGCTGAATTTGCCCCAATGCGTAAGCTTTTTATACTCTGCAACCGTAAGGGTTTGCACATCGCCAACGCCTCGTTTATCGAGGTTACCAACCGTGGCGTGGTGCTCCTTATGATCCCTGTGCCACCTGTGGTAGGGTGTAAAGGCCAGTAATCCAAGCGGAATTCCAACACAGCGGTTCATCCTTTCGGTTCTAAAAATGGCGCCATGGCCACAGTCATGAAAAATGATAAAAGCCCGCACCAGAAAACCAGCAGCAAAAACCGATAGTAGCAGGGTTAACCAGTACGATACGTCAAGGCTGTAGTACATAAGTACCCATAGCGCAGCGTAGGGCACAACGGTATTGATTACCTGCCACCAGCTGGCCGCACTGCTAGGGTTGCTGTACCGCATCACTATCTGTTGCCAAGTGTTCTCGGGGTTACTGCTTGTTGTCATTTTTATGTTTTGTTCGTTTTATAAGAGTTCTAATGCGTAGACCTCAAATGTACCCCTATTTTTATATCAAATCAACTTGGTATGGGTTAAACTTTAATGGGGATGTCTCAAAAAAAAAATGAGACACCCCCATGGTAATTAAGCGGCAGCCCCTTATGCTTCAACCTGCGCCAGCTCCACCTTTTGGGCAACCACCTCGGTGATGTAGCGATCCTGCCCCTGCTTATCGGTGTACTTACGGGTGTTGAGCTTGCCCACAACCGAAACCAGAGCCCCTTTCCTTAGGCTTTCCATTAGCGCTTCGTCCTTTTTGGTGCGCCAGTGGGTTACTGTGTGCCAGGTGGTGTTGGTGATCCATTCACCCTTGGCGTTTTTGTAGCTCTCGTTGGTGGCTACATTTAGGGTAATTAGCGAGCGTCCGCTATCGAATGTGCGCTCCTCTGCATCGCGTCCAAGAAATCCTTGAATCTCTACCTTGTTAATTGTTGTTTCCATGGCTTAAAATTTTGAGTTGAACAATTGGTTTGATGATGCAAAGTAAAGCTCTCCTCAAAAGCCGATTCGGTTAATAAACGGGTAGAGTCGTTTAGCATTCGTTTGTAGTCGACAGCAAATTGGTAAATCGCACAAATATAGGGAGTAATATTTTGTGGTAGGTGGTCGGTGATCCCTGCCTGCCTTGACGCTTGCCTACCAAACAGGTAGGGCAGTCAGGCAGGGGTGTTCAGTGTTCAGTGTTCAGTGTTCGGTATTCCCTGCCTGCCTTGACGCTTGCCTACCAAACAGGTAGGGCAGTCAGGCAGGGGTGTTCAGTGATCCCTGCCTGCCTTGACGCTTGCCTACCAAACAGGTAGGGCAGTCAGGCAGGGGTGTTCAGTGTTCAGTGTTCCCTGCCTGCCTTGACGCTTGCCTACCAAACAGGTAGGGCAGTCAGGCAGGGGTGTTCAGTATTCAGTGTTCGTTATTCTGAGTTCAGTGTTCGTTATTCGGTGTTCGGTAATTCGGTGATCCCTGCCTGCCTTGACGCTTGCCTACCAAACAGGTAGGGCAGTCAGGCAGGGGTGTTTAGTGTTCAGAGTTCAGAGTTCTGTGTTCGGTGTTCCCTGCCTGCCTTGACGGCCATAGCCGTCAAGCTAAGGACACAAAACAAATAAATAAAAACAATTCTTTTGATTGGTTTATACAGAATATTAATACTATAGCCCTCGTAGAGGGCATATAGCGATTGAAGAGATTAATACAAATGATTTTAAGCGCTTCGTAGACCTGCCTGCCGCAGGCTGGTGCGCAATAAGGGATCCTAATATCTATTGCACGCCCTACGGGGTGCTTTAGGTTTTGCTATTTAAACCCAATCGCTATCAACCCTCTACGAGGGTATTGAAAATTGCTTAGCTTGACGGCTATGGCAGTCAGGCAGGGGTGTTCAGTGTTCCCTGCCTGCCTTGACGCTTGCCTACCAAACAGGTAGGGCAGTCAGGCAGGGGTGTTCGTTATTCGGTGTTCAGTAATCAGTAATCAATCGTAACTTTTAACTCACCTCTCATCTCTCATCGCTCACAACTCATCGCTCACAACTCATCACTTACCACTCACCACTCACCACTCACCGCTCACCGCTCACCGCTCACAACTCATCGCTCATCGCTCATCTCTCACCACTCACCACTCACCGCTCACCGCTCACAACTCATCGCTCACCGCTCATCTCTCATCGCTCACCACTCACCACTCACCGCTCATCTCTCACAACTCATCGCTCACCGCTCATCTCTCATCGCTCACCACTCACCGCTCACCGCTCACCACTCACCACTCACCACAAAAATGACCAAAGGGCAACCATTTTTAGCAAACGGTCACCCTTTTGAGATTATATCAGATGTTACTTAGAAACGGTTCAACCAGCGGTATCTGCGGGCGCTGTCGCCTAGGCGCATGCCTATCATAATTTCATGCGAGCCAAGCTTGGCAATAGTGGGGATATCGCCAAAGCCGTAGTCGAAGGCATAGCCAAAGTAGAAGTTTTGGTAGTTCATTCCAAACATAGTAACCACCGCCCCTGCGGTACGGTACGATATGCCTGCCCAGTAATCCTCCTTGTAGTATGCCTTAAAGTTTATATCCAGGGTCCACGATAGCCGTTCGGTAAAGGCTAGCATTATGGATGGTTCAAACCCGTAATCGGAGCGTCGTTCCTGGTACTTATATCCTGCAATAACGTTGTAATGCCTAAGCAGGCGATATGCGGTTTCGGCTGTGCCCCCTCCAAACTGTATGGCGTTTTGGAATAGGTTTGTGGCCGATAACCCAGCGTAGAAGAAGTCGCCACTAACCAAAAAACCAACGTTGGCATCGGGTGAGTAACCCGGGCGAATACCGTCGAGCGAAGGGTCGCGCCCATCGTAAAGGTCATCCCCTGATACATTGGCCTTAAACTGGAAAGCCGAAAGCGAAATACCAGCGCTGTACTGGATATCGCGAGCATAGATATGGTACGCATAGGTTCCTTGGAACCCCGTGCGGCTCATCGCTCCATTGTTATCGGTGTAGATCAAGCCACCAACACCCACACGGCCACTCGGGCGACGACGGCGCGAACGGCTCCGAATAACACGGCTGCGGTTGCGGTAGCTGGTACGTAGTATGCGGGTTTGTCCGCTAAGGGCGTAAGTGCTTGGCCCTTCGCTATAACCCAACCACTGCTCACGCCCAATAAGGTTAAAATCGGTGTAGCCCTGATACCCTGCAATGGCAGGATTGATCAGGAAGGGGTTCATCATGTATTGACTATACACCGGCTGCTGCTGTGCAGAAACTCCTCCTGCCAGTAGCATAATCCCCAGTAGTATTGCTATTCGTAACCTCATTTCCCCTTTTATTTTTATAACTCCAGTGTTTTTGTTTAGTAACTCACAACCCTTTTAAACGCTAAGGCGCTAAGTCGCAAAGTAGCTGCCTGTTAATAACCCATCACTCAATCAATCATAAAGTTGACAGTTGGCAAAAAGCGGTTGGCAATGGTTTACGGTTGCTACCCGTCTACCGCTCACTGCTCACTGCTCACAGTCTTCCCTCGTTATCCTGCCAAAGTGCGGCATTCTCTCTTCGGTCTTCTGACCTCGGTTGCTTCGACAGGTGGTCAGTGAGCCTGTCGAACTGCTCAGCAACCGCTTTCCGCTCATCACTTATTTCTTCTGCCCTCGGTCACTTCGACAGGTGGTATACTGAGCTTGTCGAAGTACTCAGTGACCGTGCTTCGGTCTTCGGTCTTCCGTCTTCTCTCGTTATGCTTCGCATCCCGAGACAGGCGTCTTCTGACTTCTGCCCTCGGTCACTTCGACAGGTGGTATACTGAGCTTGTCGAAGTACTCAGTGACCGTGCTTCCGTCTTCGGTCTTCGGTCTTCTCTCGTTATGCTTCGCATCCCGAGACAGGCGTCTTCTGACTTCTGCCCTCGGTCACTTCGACAGGTGGTATACTGAGCTTGTCGAAGTACTCAGTGACCGTGCTTCCGTCTTCGGTCTTCGGTCTTCTCTCGTTATGCTTCGCATCCCGAGACAGGCGTCTTCCGTCTTTCTTCTTACCTAATAATCGTCACAGAACCTTTATATAAGAATACCTTTCCATCAACCTTTATGCGGATGATGTAGTGGTACGAGTCCATTGGTAATGGGCGGCCATTGCTGTCGCGGCCATCCCATGGCTGGTACGCGCCCTTCGATTCCCACACCTGCTTACCCCAGCGGTTGAATACGCGCACATCCACATCGTTGAGGTAGGGGTACAGCGCCTGTCCACCATCCTCGGTGGGAGCTGGGAAGTTCCATACGCGGTTCTCGGCGATGGGGCTACCCGGCACAAAGGCCTTGGGAATACGGAAGTTGCTATAGTCGGTGCCTGCTATCTTTATGGAGTCGGAGTTTACACAGCCGTTGTTATCCTGCACCCAAACCGATATCCACTGGTTGCCGGTGGTACCCTCAACCAAATAGGTTGGCGTGTTGGCTACGGGTTGGCTGCCCCACTCGTTGGTATTGTAGCTATATGTATACCATTGCCAGCTCATTATGCCCGAGCCATCGGCATCGAGCAGTAGGGTTTGCGAGCCAAACAGGGTGGTATCGCGCCCTAGGTCGATATCGGGTAGGGGATGGAATCCGGCCTCGATGCTATGGAAGGCACAGCTGTACTCGCTATCGATAAGCCTAACCTGATAGGTTCCCGCCTCGGTGGTGAGGTACTGCTGATCATCCGATCCATCATCCTGCCACAGGTAATCGATAAACCGTGCGCCGGGATCGAGCACGATGGTTTGATTCTCACAAACAAAGAATGAGCCGGGCACATCGTCGAACGAGAGGGTTATAGCCGTTGAGTTTACAATGACATCCTCGGTGTACACCGTGCCAATGCAGCCGTAGGCTGTGGTTTCCACCACCTCGAAGGTGTAAAGACCCCCCTTGTCGGGGTCGTTGGGCCAGCTTATTAGCACCGTGTCGCCCTCCACGTTGTGGTAGGTGAGCAGCTCGGAGGTAACCTCCTGCGGGGTATCGGTGCCATTGTTGAAATACACACGCCACTCGAAGTCGGACGAGCCGTTGAACCCTTTTACCCAGTACATCTCCTGCGAACCGGCACAGGCCCAAGGCAACACCACGTTGCTCTGAGCCTTAGCTCCGTGTGCAAACAGGTATACTGATGCTAAAAGTAGTAGTATGTGTAAAGTTCTATTCAAACTGTTTGTTTTAGTATTGCATTTTTTTGATTATGGGAAAATGGCGTTAAGGGTTTAGAGTTAAGCACTTCGACTAGCTCAGTGTAAAGGTTTAGAGTTTAATGTTTAGAGTTTAGTGTCTGTCTTCTGTCTTCTGTCTCCCCCCCCTTGCTGCCGCACGAGTCCTCTCGTGTGGCTTTACTCTTTTTCGTTACCACACGATTTAATCGTGCGGGAGCGGTGGATCGGTAATCGGTGATCGGTGATCGGTTGTCGGTCTCGCAACTCGTAACTCAATCACCCAAACATCCCTCGTCATCACGGCAAAAGACGCCGTTCATACGAGGCAAGCAATCATTCAATCATCCAATCACTCAATCATCCAATCTTTCCTAGACGCTGTCAAATCTCTCCTCCTTCCCAAACCAATACTTATAAAGAACGTTTTGTTTTTTTGTACACCCCGCCAGCGCGAACCAGCGGGGTGTGGTATTTCATGTAGCCGTTAGGCTAGGTTGTTTAGCAAGTTACTAGAATGCGCTAAAATCATTAGGAATGTGATAGATAGGTCCAGTAACAGGTGCTGGGTTCAACCAAAGCGTTACGGTTTGATTCGCAACTGCATAGTAATTTGCAGCAATTGTAGGTGTAAAACCAGTATTAGCCCTAAAGTACGATAAATATGATGTTTTAGAACTAATGTTTTCTAGTGTGAACACATACTTTGTTCTTACAAGATTACCACTACCATCATCAAGAATAGTCAATGTACTTGCAGTTGTATGTGCAACTGGGCTAGCATCATAGTCAGCGATTGCTTGCATAGCAGCCTTACCAAAATCTGCAGTTACAACAGATTCAGCAACTAATAGGTTGTCATTAATATCGTAACCAGCCTTTGTTACAGATAAAATATAGTCATAGGCATTTGCAACTCTTCTTGCATCCTCAGTAAATGTAATGTTTAATTGAGGAACAGCAATTGCATCAGCAACAGCAGCACAACGATAGTATTCGTTTGTGCCAGCACCAGCAGTCCAACCTGTAACATCATCAGGAGCAATTACAGCAGTAGGAGCAGCAATTACAGAGATTGATGTAGTACGACCAGGATTAGTACAAGATAACGTTGAATTAGTTTCTTGAGCAGTGACATCATAATTAGTAGCTGATGCAACGGGATTAGAAATCTCAACCCAGTTTTGATCTACAGGAGTACCCGAAGCAACCGAACCTGTTAAACCAGTAGGAATAGTGAATGTCCAAAGAGAATTTGCACCTAGAGTTCCATCAGCATCGTAATTAGGGCTGTAAACTGGGTCTGGTTGCACGTAAAGTCTAAAAGAAATACCTTCGGTTTGAACCATTGTTTCAGACTCAGTTGCTGTATACTGAGCAGGTGTTTGCGCCATTGCGCCAGTCATTACGATCATGGCCAGCATGGTGAAGGCCAGTTTAAGTAAATTTTTTGTTCTCATAGCTTGAATTGTTTTAGTTAGTAAAATTGTTATTTTCAAAATTTAAAGTTCAAAAGTTCAAAAGTTCAAAGTTTAGTGTTCAGAGTTTAAAGTTTAGTGTTCAGAGTTTAAAGCTTGCCTGCCTGTGGCAGGTTTAGTGTTCAGAGTTTAAAGTTTAGTGGTTAGTGTTTAAAGCTTGCCTGCCTGTGGCAGGTTTAGTGTTCAGAGTTTAAAGTTTAGTGGTTAGTGGTTAGTAATTATTTGTAATCGGTAATCGGTAATCGGTAATCAGTAATCAGTATTCGGTGTTCAGTGTTCAGTGTTCATTGTTCAGTGTTCGGTGTTCATTGTTCGGTGTTCAGTGTTCAGTATTCAGTATTCAGTGTTCATTGTTCATTGTTCCCTGCCTGCCTTGACGCTTGCCTACCAAACAGGTAGGGCAGTCAGGCAGGGGTATTCAGTGTTCAGTGTTCAGTGTTCGGTGTTCAGTGTTCATTGTTCGGTGTTCAGTGTTCAGTATTCAGTGTTCATTGTTCGGTGTTCATTGTTCCCTGCCTGCCTTGACGCTTGCCTACCAAACAGGTAGGGCAGTCAGGCAGGGGTATTCAGTGTTCAGTGTTCAGTGTTCATTGTTCGGTGTTCAGTGTTCATTGTTCAGTGTTCATTGTTACCTGCCTGCCTTGACGCTTGCCTACCAAACAGGTAGGGCAGTCAGGCAGGGGTATTCAGTGTTCAGTGTTCATTGTTCGGTGTTCAGTGTTCAGTATTCAGTATTCAGTATTCAGTGTTCATTGTTCGGTGTTCATTGTTCATTGTTCATTGTTCCCTGCCTGCCTTGACGCTTGCCTACCAAACAGGTAGGGCAGTCAGGCAGGGGTATTCAGTAATCAATCGTAACCCTTAACTCATCTCTCATCTCTCATCTCTCATCTCTCACCGCTCACCTCTCACTGCTCACCGCTCATCGCTCACCGCTCACAACTCATCTCTCATCGTTCACAACTCATCTCTCATCTCTCATCGTTCACCGCTCACCGCTCACAACTCATGTCTCATCGCTCACAACTCATCTCTCATCTCTCATCGTTCACCGCTCACCGCTCACCACTCATCTCTCATCTCTCATCGTTCACCTCTCACCGCTCACCTCTCACCGCTCACAACTAATGTCTCATCGCTCATCTCTCACCGCTCATCTCTCATAATCGCCTCATCGCCTAATTTGTTGCCTGTTCTGCCCTGTGTTGAAATTTTTTTCTGGTCATGCGTTAAGCTTTTTACCCTTTTAAAATAGAGTGCAATTTTAGGCATAAAAAAGCAAGTTATCAACAGGTGTTACGTAAAAGTGTTAATTTGTTTACAGCTAATTAGATGATTGTGCTTTTTGGTTTGATGAACGGCTGTTTTTTTGGGTTGAGCGGTGGTAGGTGGTCCCTGCCCGCCTTGACGCTTGCCTCAGCGCCTTAACTCTTCTTCGGTCTTCGGTCTTCTGACTTCTGTCAATCTTAAAGTTGGCAATTAGCAAAAAGGCAGTTGGCAATGGTTTGCCGTCGTCACTTCTGACTTCCCTCGTTAGCCTTCGGCTTCCGAGGCAGGCGACTTCGGTCTTCGGTCTTCTGACTTCTGTCAATCTTAAAGTTGGCAATTAGCAAAAAGGCAGTTGGCAATGGTTTGCCGTCGTCACTTCTGACTTCCCTCGCTAGCCTTCGGCTTCCGAGGCAGGCGACTTCGGTCTTCGGTCTTCTGACTTCTGTCAATCTTAAAGTTGGCAATTAGCAAAAAGGCAGTTGGCAATGGTTTGCCGTCGTCACTTCTGACTTCCCTCGC
>Ga0334894_1001623_pt1 | contig 18039 bp, 15 predicted proteins | sample GraSluR3_MG_6_FD_207225 | JGI IMG/M metagenome (GOLD analysis project Ga0334894, IMG submission 207225) | Sludge microbial communities from methane-producing bioreactor in Wageningen University, Netherlands - Granular Sludge_12_05 R3 | ecosystem: Engineered > Bioreactor > Anaerobic >... | reverse complement strand
GGAGTTCAGAAGCATTAATCGTGCAATCAGAAGAGAAAAAGAACTCAAAGGCTGGCGCAGATCCAAAAAAGATGCCTTGATAAGTTCCTTCAATCCACAATTAAACTTTCTGAATAACCGGATAAAAACCAGCTGAAAGCATCCCCGGCATACCGGAAATGTCATTTTACATTTTTTTGTGTGACGTTTTTTGATTTTGGGTATTAACAGATAGATGACGTACTGCAGCCGGCAAGGGAGGTCCTTCCTCCTTCGCTTCGCTCACTCGTCAGGAAGACCAGTAGAAGTAATGAACATTATCTGTTATGAAGGCAGGGAAGAGATATTGGGTGTATATCATGACCAACAGCAGTAAAAATGTGATTTACATTGGCGTTACTAACAATTTGACACGCAGGGTTCATGAACATGAGCGTGGGAATGAAAATGGTTTTTCAAAGAAATACCGTTGTTATTATCTAATCTATTTCGAGGAGTTCAGAAGCATTAATCGTGCAATCAGAAGAGAAAAAGAACTCAAAGGCTGGCGCAGATCCAAAAAAGATGCCTTGATAAGTTCCTTCAATCCACAATTAAACTTTCTGAATAACCGGATAAAAGTCAGCTGAAAGCATCCCCGGCACGCAAGAAATGTCATTAAAAACCAACTGTCATCCTGAAGGAGCGAAGCGACTGAAGGAGCGAAGCGACTGAAGGAGCGACTGAAGGAACAGCCAATAATTTATACCCATTATAAATTAGCTGCCCGCTTTTTAAATAAGCCGCATCCTCCCCATTCATTTTGCGAAAAATCGTACTTTCGTAGCACTTAATTTCACTGCATAAGATCAATCAATAAACCAGAAATTATGGCAAAGTTCAAGGGAGCGATCGTTGTAGACATTGACCGTTGCAAGGGTTGCGAAGTATGCGTTGGTGCCTGCCCGCACGATGTGATCGGCATGGCCAGGGAAGTGAACATCAAAGGCTACAGGTATGCCTATATGGTCAATCCCGAAGCCTGCGTGGGTTGCGCCAACTGCGCCGTGGTTTGTCCTGACGGCGTGATCACGGTTTACAGGAAAAGAGTTGATCAATAACACTGACAAATTATAACGATCATGGGCGAATTAAAGCTAATGAAAGGAAATGAGGCGATTGGCGAAGCGGCCATCAGGGCCGGTGTCGACGCCTATTTCGGATATCCCATCACCCCGCAGTCGGAGGTGATCGAATACCTGATGGCAGAAAAACCCTATGAGACCACCGGCATGGTGGTGTTACAGGCCGAGAGCGAAGTGGCTGCCATCAACATGGTATACGGTGCCGCCGGCTCGGGAAAGAAGGTGATGACTTCCTCTTCCAGCCCCGGCATCAGCCTGAAGCAGGAAGGGATCTCATACATGGCCGGCGCCGAGCTGCCGTGCGTGATCCTGAACGTGGTACGGGGCGGCCCCGGGCTGGGAACCATACAGCCTTCGCAGGCCGACTACTTTCAGGCCGTGAAAGGCGGCGGACACGGCGATTACCACACCATAGTGCTGGCGCCCGCCTCGGTACAGGAGATGGCCGACTTCGTTGCCAAAGGCTTCGAACTGGCTTTCAGATACCGCACTCCGGTGATGATCCTCAGCGACGGCCTCATCGGGCAGATGATGGAAAAGGTGGTGATGCCGGAATTCACGCCCCGCTGGACCGAAGAGGAGATCATCAAAAATGCACCCTGGGCCACCACCGGCAAACCCGCCACGCGCGAACGCAACATCATCACCTCCCTCGACCTCGACTCGGGAAGGCAGGAACAGCATAACCTGCATCTCCAGAAGAAATACAGGGAAATAAGGGAAAAAGAAGTGCTGTACGAAGAGATCATGTGCGATGACGCCGAATACCTCTTCGTCGCCTTCGGCTCCAGCGCGCGCATCGCGCAAAAGGCCATCAAACTGGCCCGCGACAAAGGCATCAAAGCAGGGCTGCTGCGCCCCGTCACGCTATACCCCTTCCCTACCGATGTGATCAAAAAGCTCTCGATGCAGGTAAAGGGCATCCTCTCGCTCGAGCTGAACGCCGGACAGATGGTCGAAGACATCCGCCTCTCGGTGGGATGCAACATTAAGGTTGAACACTTCGGGCGGATGGGCGGCATCATCCACAGCCCCGCCGAAGCATTACAGGCACTTGAAGATAAAATCATAGGAGGATAAGGCATGAACAAGGAAATATTATCAGACATCATCAGCGAAGAGAACCTGGTCTACAGGAAAACCCCGCTCATGACCAACAACATCCTCAGCTACTGCCCCGGCTGCGGCCACGGCACCACCCACCGCGTCATCATGGAAGTGATCGAGGAGCTGGGCCTGGCCGAAAAGACCATCGGCATCGCCCCCGTGGGTTGCTCGGTGCTGGCATACGATTTCATGAATGTCGACATGCAGCAGGCCGCACACGGACGCGCACCCGCACTGGCAACGGGCATCAAAAGGACATGGCCCGACAGGATCGTGTTCACCTACCAGGGCGACGGCGACCTGGCCGCCATCGGCACCGCCGAAACCATCCACGCCTGCAACAGGGGCGAGAACATCGTGATCGTATTCGTGAACAACGGCATCTACGGCATGACCGGCGGACAGATGGCACCCACCACCCTGCCCGGGATGAAATCCTCCACATCGCCCTACGGCAGGGATGTACACATCATGGGAAACCCCCTGAAGATCACCGAACTGATAGCAGAATTGCCCGGCACACGCTTTGTCACCAGGCAGGCGGTTCATACACCGGGGAATGTCAGGAAGACCAAACGGGCCATCCGCAAAGCCTTCGAAAACCAGCTGAACTTCAAGGAGGGGCTCAACTTCGTTGAGGTAGTGTCGAACTGTAACTCCGGATGGAAAATGACCGCCGTACAGGCAAACAAGTGGATGGAAGAAAATATGTTCCCCTTCTACCCCCTGGGCGACATCAAGGTTGACGGAGAATTGCTTAACAAATAAAAATGCAAGATTATGACTGAAGAGATCATCATAGCCGGTTTCGGAGGACAGGGCGTACTGTCGATGGGTAAGATCCTCGCCTATTCGGGCATCATGCAGGACCAGGAGGTGAGCTGGATGCCCTCCTACGGGCCCGAAATGCGCGGCGGCACCGCCAACGTTACCGTGATCCTGAGCGACGAACGCATCAGCTCACCCATACTCACCGAATTCGATACGGCCATCATCCTCAACCAGCAGTCGATGGACAAATTCGAAAAAGCGGTAAAACCGGGCGGACTGCTCATCTACGACGGCAACGGCATCAGCCGGCACCCCGAAAGGAAAGACATCCGCATCTTCCGTATCGATGCCACCGACGAAGCAGCCAAAATGGGCCTTACCAAGATCTTCAACATGATCGTGCTGGGCGGCTACCTCAAGGTAAACCCCATCGTTATGCTCGAAAACGTGATCAAAGGGCTGAAAAAGTCATTGCCCGAACGTTACCACCACATGATCCCCGACAACGAAAAGGCCGTTATGCGCGGCATGGAGATCATCAACCCCGTGGAATAGGAATACCCCTTCCACCCGGCCGCAACATCCATTCACCGGCATACCGGTACCGAAGACATCATTCCGTGCCTACTCCCCTGCCCGTCCCCGTCCCGCCGGGGCCGCATGCTAAAATTTTTATTCATTCAGGGCATATTTCCAAAACATATCATAACTTTACGCTTTGGCAATGCTGAAAAATCATGGCCCGGAAAAAACCGATCAGGATCCCTTCATTCTATGGCTTACGCATTTATTTGATAGCCAACATCCTTTTTATGTTCCTCGTTTTTCCCATTACCGGGGTACTCCTGATCAAACACGCCCCCGACCTGCAGAAATACCGGACGGGCGAATACAGTTTCATCATGCCCGACAGCATCCGTATCTCGCCCGACACCATTGCCTTGTCGTATAAAAATGTGCAGGACACAGCCGCCACAACAGATACCATCGCCATCCTTCCCATGGCGGAGGCAGACACAACAGACCGGCAAAAGGAGGCGCAAATCAATAAGATCAACGAAAGCGACCGCATGAGCATCCACTTTACGCGGGTGTCGTCGCTCTGGTCAAGGCTCATCCTCATCAGCTTCTTTCTGGGGTTTGCCTTTAACCTTCCCTTCAAGATATACCTCCGGAAAAAGAGAAAACGAAAAATTCCCGGCGAAAGATTGCGGAAATTCTGCAAGAAATACATCTTGAAAACACCCTTTATCAATGCCGGCATCCTCTTCGTCGCCTACGGCATAACCAGCGGGTTTATGCTGTACACCCTGCTGTTCCACCACGAATTCAACGAGATCACCCGCATGTTCTACCGGCAGTTCTTCTTCATCGTGGTGGTCTCCTCGCTGCTCACCCTGCTCTTCGTATATTTCTGGCAAAGGCACCGGGTACAGATCCGCTATATCGAGCATTTCTTTTCGCCGGAGGAGCTTCGCAAAAGGATCTTCAACCTGAAAGTGGGAAGGATCAGGAACAGGCTGTGGATCTCCAGCGCCATGACCACCTTCCTGCCGCTGCTTATCGTGCTCTTCTATATGCTCATCAGCATCACCAACGTGAACGAGATCATCGATGAACCCTTGAACGCCGACCACCTGAAGATCCTGATCGGCAAATATCTGGGCTATACCGGCGGGGCCGATATACAGGTGGGCGGGGCCCTGATCTACGTCAACCTCTTCGACACCTATATCATGCTGATCGGCACCTTTACGGGCATCTTCATCTCCTTCCTGTACATACTGATGTTCGTACGCTGGACCACGCAGGACATCGTGTACCCGGTGAAGGAGTTGCTGCTGAACATACAAAGGACCGGGCGGGGCGAGATGGAATCGTACAGCATCGTGCGCACGAACGACGAGATCGGTGAGCTCACGGAAGGCTACAACCTGATGAGCCGGCAGCTCAAGGACTATATAGAAAACATCAGCCGGATGAACGAGGCCAACGCCCGCTTTGTGCCGCGGCAGTTCCTGGAATTCCTGGGCAAGGACAGCATCGCCGATATTCAACTGGGCGACCAGGTGCAGAAGGAGATGAGCGTGCTTTTTACCGACATCCGCGATTTCACGGGTATCTCGGAGCACATGAGCCCGAAGGAAAACTTCAATTTCCTGAACAACTACCTCGGCTACATGGAGCCGGTGATCAGGAACAACCACGGCTTTATCGACAAGTTCATCGGCGACTCCATCATGGCCCTGTTCCCCGAAAACACGGAAAGCGCCATCAACGCCTCCATCGAGATGCGCATCAAGCTGGCGGAGTTCAACCACATCATCGGGCAGTTCGGGCAGGACCCCATCGACAGCGGCATCGGCATCCATACCGGCAGCCTGATGCTGGGCATCGTGGGCGGCGAGGGGCGCATGGAGGGCACCGTGATCTCCGATGCCGTGAACCTCGCTTCGCGCCTCGAAGGGCTTACGAAATTGTACGGATCGTCGGTGATCATCACCGAGGAAACGCTGATCAAGATCAGCAACCCCTCCGATTACCATTACCGTTTCCTGGATGTGGTGAGGGTGAAGGGTAAAAACGAGGCCGCCTATATCTTCGAGATCATCGACGGCGACCCGCCCGAAAGCAGGGAACTGAAGATCAAGACCCTGGATCTTTACGTGAAGGCCATCAGGCTTTACAAGGGCAAGGAATTCGGGAAAGCCCTGAAGGGCTTCGGTGAGGTGGCAGCGGTGAACCCGGCCGACAAAACCGCCCTGCTGTATATGGATCGCTGCCGGAAATTCATCGATTCGGGGCTGCCCGACGACTGGGACGGCATTGAAAGGTTTACCTGATCGCAGCCTCGTACACGAAGAGGGGTACAAACGACGTTATGTATGAAAGCAGAGGAACCCACATGGAATATCAAAAAGTGAAGGAAGACATCATCGGCAGGTTGCGGGCCGAACTCAACCCGCTCCTTGCCTACCATAATGCAGACCATACCCTCGACGTGCTGGAGGCCGCCACGCGCCTGGCCGGTCTCGAAAACATCAACGGCCACGATCGCGACCTGCTGCTCACGGCGGCCCTTTTCCACGATACGGGCATGCTGCAGACCTATGCCGGCCATGAAGAGGCCAGCGCCGAAATCGCACATGAGATACTGCCCGCCTATGGCTACGATACAGCCGACATCAACACCATCGCCGGGATGATCCTGACTACGCAAATCCCGCAAAGTGCAGGCTCACACCTTGAAAAAATGCTCTGCGACGCCGACCTCGACTACCTGGGCAGGGACGACTTCTTCATGATCGCACACCAGTTGCGCTACGAATGGAATGTGCTGAACTTCCGGCACACCACCCTGCGCGAATGGTACGAGCTGCAGATCGTCTTCCTCGAAAACCACCGCTTCTTCACTCAAACGGCCAGAAAGATGCGCGAAAGCACCAAAGCCGGCAACCTCAGACAGATCAAAGAACTCGTATGTTTTATGCAATATAAATAGATGCCGGCCCCAACCGGCAAGGTTTAATAAATCTTTCGTCAGTCCCAAAAAAATATTTTCTATATTTGTCTGGAATTATCCCCATAAAAAAAAACACAAAAACAGCCTACCATGGAAAGCATGTTAAAAAAAGTCATCATCGTCCCGACAGATTTTTCGGAAGTATGCAACAATGCAGTACAGCAGGCAGCCGGTGCTGCAAAGCTGCTGCAATACAAGCTGGTACTGCTTCACGTGATCGACAAGAACACCAAAGCCTTTCTGAAGAGCCAGGGCCAGGGCCCTGAGCATATCGACAAGCAACTGGAAGACATCGCCGCCGGCGTGATCAATGATTACGGCATTGATGTTGAAACCATTGCCCGGGAAGGCGACATCTTCACCACCATCAGCCAGGTGGCGGGCGAGGTGGATGCCAGCATCATGTACCTGGGAACCCACGGCAAGGTAGGCATGCAGAAACTCACCGGCAGCTATGCCCACAAGGTGGTGACCAGCTCGCCGGTGCCGGTGATCGTGGTACAGAAAAGAAAGTTCGAAGGGCCCTACCGCAGGATCGTATTCCCCATCACGGGTGATGCAGGCATCTGGGAAAAGACCGAATGGGCAACCCATATCGCCAGGCAGTTCAAGGCCAACATCATGATATACAGGCTGCCGGGCGAGGAAACAAAACACGCAGTGGAAGGCATCGCCAAACATTTCGACAAGAACGACATACACTATACGGTCAACGAATCCCCGAAAGCAAGCGGTTTCACGGCAAAAGTGCTCGAATTCGCCACATCCAACAATGCCGACATGATCCTCATCATGACCAATCCCGACAAAGGATTTACCTCCTTCATCCTGGGCAGCTACGACGAGGAACTCATGTTCAACACGCCGCAAATCCCGGTGATGCTCGTTAACCCGCGCGACTACAACTGGAAGAAGATCGTCCCCTATTAATGGACAGAAAACATTTCCGACGGGCTGCCATTTACCGGCAGCCTTTTTTTTAACGTTTCAAAACAGTGATTTTTTCCTATTTTTGCTAAGCCAGTAACCACTCAAAAACAAAACCATATGGAAAATCCCCTGCAAGACATTGTCATGGTACCCACCGACTTCTCAGAGACCTGTCAGAACGCCATCGATCATGGCGTGGAACTTGCCGAATACCTCAACTACGATCTCGTGATCCTGCATGTGATCAACCGCGAATCGAAAACCCAGCTCCGGAAAACCAACCAGGAAATCTCGCTGCTCATCGACAAGCTGAACGACATTGCCAACGACATCCGCGAGCGTTCCAGGGTCATCGTACAAACCATCACCCGCGAGGGCAGCATCTTCGATGAGATACACGGCACGGCAAAAGAACTGGGTGCCAAGCTCATGGTACTTGGAACCCACGGCAAGAAAGGCCTGCAGTACCTGGTAGGAAGCCATGCCCTGAAGGTGGTCACCAAATCGCCGGTACCCACCGTGGTGGTGCAAAAACGTTCCTTTATGCACGGTTACAAAAAGATCGTTTTCCCCATCAACAGCTTCACCGAAGCCCGGCAACAGGTGCAATGGACCATGCACATGGCCAAAACCTTCGGATCGGAGATCCTGATCTTCCGCCAGCCAAATACCGACCGCGACATTGCCAACAAGATAAAGGTGGTTACGGCCCAGATCGAGGAAGCTTTCAATAAGAATGGGATACAGTACTCGGTGAAGGATGCCGCAAGGAAAGGCAATTTTGCGGGGCAGCTCATCGACTATGCTGCCGCCGAAAGGGCCGACCTGGTGATGATCATGACCGATGCCGACATCTTCTCGCCCGACTTCAACGCCGGGGCATGGGATGAAAAGATGATGTTCAACAAGCCGCAGATACCGGTGATGTGCATCAACCCCCTGATGACCGGGAAGGTATACTACGAATACATAACGCTGATCTGATCAGGCCCTGCCCGGCAGTGGCGCAGCCGTCGCGGCCATGGACATCCGAAAAAAAATACAGCATGAATGGGATGCGCGGCCCCTGCGCCTCATCCTCCTTCTGGCCATTCTCACACGCCTGCTTGCCGTGGTATTTTCGAAAGGCTTCGGCTGGTTCGACGACCACTTCCTGGTGATCGAGGCGGCGCAGTCGTGGGTCGACGGCTACGACTACAACCGCTGGCTTCCGGGCAGCGAGGGCAACGAAGGCCCCACGGGGCATAACCTCTTCTATACCGGTCTCCACTACCTGCTATTCAAGCTTTTCAGCATCATGGGCCTTGAGGGCCCGCAGGCGAAGATGTTCGTGGTGCGCCTGCTCCATGCCGCACTCTCGCTCACGGTGATCCTATTCGGCTACAGGCTCAGCCTTCAGGCCGGCGGCAGGCAGGCCGCCCGCATGGCAGCCCTGCTGCTGGCGGTGATGTGGTTCTTTCCCTTCATCGCCGTGCGCAACCTGGTGGAGTTTGCCTGCGTCCCCTTCCTGCTGTGGGGCACCTGGCTGCTAAGCCGTGAAAGCGACAGCCGCAGGCGGCTGCTGTACGCCTTCCTGGCGGGACTGCTGCTCGGGCTGGCCTTCTCCATCCGCTTCCAGTCGCTGATATACGCCGGCGGCATCGGCCTCGCCCTGCTCATCACGGGCAGGTGGAAGGAAGCCCTGGCCACGGGAGCCGGCATCATCACGGCGGCCTTCCTCTGCCTGGCCGTGATCGACCTCTTCATCTGGGGGTACCCATTCGCGGAGCTGGCCGAATACATCCGCTACAACATGCACCACTACGGCGAATACATCACCGGCCCCTGGCACCGCTACCTGCTGGTGATCGTGCTGCTGCTGGTCCCGCCCGTGAGCCTCTTCCTGCTCTTCGGCTTCTTCTACGGCTTCATCAAAAAGCCAAAACAAAACCTGCTGATCTTTCTTCCGGTGATGATCTTCCTGGCCTTCCACTCCTATTTCCCGAACAAACAGGAAAGGTTCATCCTTCCCATCGTCCCCTTCATCATCACCGCCGGCACGGCGGGATGGTACCTCTTCCTCGAAAAGAGCGGCTACGGCAGGCGCTTCGGCAGGATCCTGAAGGCCAAATGGGCCTTCTTCTGGGTGGTGAACCTGGCCCTGCTGCTGGTGATCAGCACCACTTACAGCAAACGCTCCAGGGTGGAGAGCATGAGCTACCTCTCCCGTTACGACGACATCCGCCTCATCCTGGTCGAGAACAGCAACCGCGGCAGCACCAACCTCCTGCCCATGTATTACCTGGGGCAATGGGTGCGCTATATGGAAGTAACGCAGGAAAGGCCTGCCGCCTCCATCCCCCCCTGGTTCACCGAAAACCCTGAAAACGCCCCATGTTTCTTTATTTTCGAGGGCGATAAAAGGCTGGATGCGCGCGTGGGCGCGATGAAGGCCCTTTTCCCTGAGATGGTGTACGAAACCCGCATACGTCCGGGCTTCATCGACAGCATCCTGCACCGGCTGAACCCCGTGAATGAGAACCAGAATGCGTATATTTACAGAAACAGCCGGCATTACCCCGACAGCAAGCAGACAAGGCCATGAGGACGGAAGAAGCCAGGAAACGGATCAATGATTTGCGGGATGCGCTGAACCGGCACAACCACCTCTATTATGTGCAGGCGGCGCCTGAGATCAGCGACTATGAATACGACATGCTGATGGAGGAGCTGCTCAGGCTGGAGGCGGCCTGCCCGCAATTTTCCGACCCGCACTCCCCCAGCCGGCGTGTGGGCGGCACCATCACGAAAGAGTTTCCCGCGGTGCGGCACCGCACCCCCATGCTGTCGCTCTCGAACACCTATTCCCGTGAAGAGATCATGGAATTCGACCAACGGGTGCGGAAGTCGCTGGGTGATGCGCCCGAATATGTGTGCGAGCTGAAGTACGACGGCGTGGCCATCTCCGTGACTTACGAGGGCGGCCGCTTCGTGCGTGCCGTGACCCGTGGCGACGGCAGCCGCGGCGACGAGGTGAGCAACAACGTGATGACCATCCGCAGCGTACCCCTGCGGCTGCAGGGCGACTACCCCCCTGTGCTGGAGGTGCGGGGAGAGATATACCTTCCGCTCGACGGCTTCCGCCGCATCAACGAAGAGCGTGAGCAGGCCGGCGAGCCCCTTTTTGCCAACCCGCGCAATGCCGCCGCCGGCAGCATCAAGATGCAGGACAGCGCCATGGTGGCAAGGCGGCCCCTCGACTGCATCTTTTACCATGTGCTGGGCGAAGGGCTGAAGGAACAAAGCCACTACGGCAACCTCATGGCCGCCAGGAACTGGGGCTTCAAGGTATCGGAATATATCATCCGGACCCGCGAAACACAGGAGATCTTCGCCTTTATCGACGAGATGGCAGCGGCCCGCGGCCAACTGTCGTTCGACATCGACGGGGTGGTGATCAAGCTGAACGACTACCGGGCGCAGCAGGAGCTGGGCAGCACGGCCAAGAGCCCACGCTGGGCCATCGCCTACAAGTTCAGGGCCGAACAGGCCGTGAGCCGCCTGCTGTCGGTAAGCTACCAGGTCGGGCGCACCGGCGCCGTCACCCCCGTGGCCAACATCGAAGCCGTTCCGCTGGCCGGCACCATCGTGAAACGCGCCAGCCTTCACAATGCCGGCATCATGGAAGGGCTCGGCCTGCACGGGGGCGACCTGCTGCGGGTGGAAAAGGGCGGCGACATCATCCCCAAGATCACCGGCGTGGTACCCGAAAGCAGGGTGGCCGCCGCAAAGCCCGTCCGCTTTATCAGCCATTGCCCCGAATGCGGCAGCGGGCTGATACAGAAAGAGGGCGAGGCCGCCCACTACTGCCCCAACGAAAAGGGCTGCCCCCCGCAGATAAAGGGCAGGATCGAACACTTCATCGGCCGCCGTGCCATGGACATCGACAGCCTGGGCGAAGGAAAGGTGGAGATACTCTACGACAAAGGCCTCATCCGCGACCCCGCCGACCTCTACCACCTGAAGATGGACGACATGCTGGGGCTGGAAGTAAGCTACCCCGCCGAAGGCGACGGCAGGGAGCGCCGGGTGAAGTTCAGGGAGAAGACCTGCCGGAATATCCTCAACGGCATCCGCGCCTCGCTGGAAACGCCCTTTGAGCGCGTGCTCTTTGCACTGGGCATCCGCTACGTGGGCGAGACGGTTGCAAAGACCCTGGCACGGGAGTTCAGGTCGGCGGCGGCACTGGCCGGGGCAGACACGGAAAGGCTGGCGGCCGTGCACGACATCGGCGAACGCATCGCCGCCTCGGTATACAAGTATTTCCGCGATGCGGACAACATCAGGCTGCTGGAAAGGCTGGCGGCCGCCGGGCTGAAGATGGAGATGGAGGATGACGGACAGGAACTGCCGCAGGTTTTACAGGGCAAGAGCTTTGTGATCAGCGGCACCTTTGGCGGGCATTCGCGCGAGGCCATCAGGGAGATGATAGAAGCCTATGGCGGCCGGAACAGCAGCAGCCTCTCGGCACGCACCGGCTTCCTCCTGGCCGGGGAGCAGGCAGGCCCCGCCAAGCTTGAAAAAGCGCATACGCTCGGCATCCGGGTGATCGGCCCCGGCGAGTTCTTCGAAATGATCGGCAAAGAAGCGCTGGGGTAAGCCCGGGCAGCTCCCGCATCCCGGCCGGGATGGTCAGTCCCGTATATTTTCTTTCACTGCGCACCCCTTATCTGAGATCCGCAAAAAAAAAGAGGCAGCCGGCCTGATAGGAGCCGGCTGCCTCTTCCATGATATTTAAAAATATGATTATTCGCTGATCCTCCTCTTGCGGGCATTGTAATACTTGCGCAAGCCGTACCCCAACGCCAGCGACACCAGCAGCACCAGTCCGCTGCCAATGGGAGCGCCACCGATGAACACATGTCCGCTTGACGGGCCCGGCGGGGGCGGCGGGGGCGGCGGTGCCGCCATGAGGCTGCCCAGGGGCAGCAGTACGAGGATGAATAAAATGAGAATCAATACTTTTTTATTTTTCATGACCGGAAAATTTAAATGCCTTATGCTGTTTATTTTCTATTGGTTACTTTGATATCAGTACTTTTTCGGAATACACCGCCTTGTCGGTGATCACCTTTACCACATAATAGCCTGTCTGGTCGCTCACGTGGAAGCGCAGCGGGCTGGCATTCACCGTGACCTTATTGACCAGGAGGTTGCCCATCATATCATAGACCAGCACTTCGCGGATGCGTTGCTCGCTGTTGTTCACGATGATGGCATCGGAGCGGTGGCTGTAGATCTTCACAGGCTCAACACTCAGATCGTCCACGCCAAAGGCCTGATCAAAGAAATGCAATACAAAACGGTCGTAGGGATCGGCGGGTGAAGCGCTAAACCCGTAGTTTTCGCCGCTTCTCATATCAAACCAATCAGCCCCGGGGAAACTCTTGTCTTCAAGCATGATGCTGATACCGCTGTAGAAACTTTCCAGAAACTCGGTACCGAAGCTATAGGTTGCTTCCGCTCCTGCCTTGAAAGCCAGCGGAATGCTTACCAGTTCGTCCTCAAGGGCAGGCCTCACGTCAATGGTCAGGTTCTGCCCATCGGAGCTGACAGTATAGATTTCGGTTGCCATTTCAGCATATACGCTGGGCCAGTCAAGTGCATCATAGCTCTTCTCGTAGGCATTCGTCACGGCTTCGTCATCCATGAAACGGATATAGAGTTCATCCTGTGTGCCGTTTCCGCCCTGCGTATATAATCTCATATAATTCATATGATCTTCCTTCAGGTAAGGCTGGTCGTTGTGAACCCTGTGTGTGGTTTCCACTTCAAGGCTGGTGGCGGTTCCGGATTCAATGAAGGCCGATTGCCCCAGCTGGATGTACCTGCAACTCAGGTTGCCTGTAGTGGTGTTGTGTACATATGAATAATAATTGCCAAGTGTTTCGTTCCAGATATAAACGGCATCAACCACACCACCGCTATTAAGCGGGTCTGTAATGATTAATCCCCAGTCGATCGGTGAGGGATAGGGGTTACCGACCAGGTTCATCACCCCGGCGGTGATCGGGATGGAGATATCTGCAGCCAGGATATCGTCGGTGAAGTAATTTGTCTGAGCCACATTGTTATTGTATGTACTCAGGATGAAGCCATAGCCCAGGTCGGTGGGGCGGGTATAGGCATAGATGTTTTCCCACTGGTTGGTGGTTCCGTTATACTGGAAGGCGTAGCTTTGACCCGGTATGAGGTCGAAATCCTGCAACACCTGGTTGGCCACCGGGGCGGCCACCTGGTGGAAGTAATAATCTGCTTCCACCACAGTATTTTCGGCATAGTACCTTTCCACCCCGTAGGTTCCCGCGCCGCTTAGGAGGTTCGGGATCAGGGAGCCGGTGCCTGTGGCATCGGATTGAATTATCACACCTTCTGGAATGGGGTTTTCGAGGGTTCCGGATACCGTAAGGCCGGCGCCCGGCGCTATGCTGAGGTAGGCGTCGTTAATTGACGTTGAACTTTGATCATGAACCCTTACAGTACTAAGAAACGCATATGTTGCCTGAGGAGCTGTAATAGATCCGGTACCTTCCCATATTGAAGCATTTAATGAACCAGTAGTAGCATCAGGATTCAGAGGAGTCCAGGAATTATTACTATAAACTGCACCAAGCCATAAAAGATTTAAGTCTGCATCGTATAGGTTGGGAATATTGTATAAAATCGGTCCTGCTACTGTGAAATTCTGGTGAGACTGTTGGCCATCCATCGTAGACTGGTCATAGACTATTTCTGCATCCTGTGTATTGTCAGCAATAACTATCGAGATTCTTAACCAACTTGTGAAACTCGTGGGGACTTCATTGAAAACATTTTGATTAGTTGAAGTTCCAAATGCAGATGTAGTTCCGACTACCAATCTGTTCGGCTGATTATCTGTTGGGCCTCCTATATTATAATATGGGAAGCCTGCTACTAGTTCACCTTCTGCCAAGGTTAACTTTTTGACCGAAATCTTTCCATTAGTAACAATACTTGAACCAAAAGCATTTGATGGATAAGTAATTGCCAAAAAAAGATTCCTGTGAAAAGTTCCTGCGACATTGCATCTTACATCAACATCAAAAACAAGGGAATCAGGATCAACACCTGGGTTCGGTCCATAAGCAATTTTTGGGTTGGTTATCCTGAATTCAACAGTTTGCCCGACAAGTTGATTCTGAGTAATAACTATTGCAATTATACTCAGTAATAATATCAATTTTTTCATGTTTATAATTTTTTCTATATTATTCAATTGACAATATTTGTTATTCAGGAATTGATGAACCTTTACCATAATTTGAATACCATAACACATCCATATCGTTTGGGAAAACATTGCCATCCATATCGAAGTCTCCACCTGAATATCCATTGAGGCCATAATCTGTATACCAAATTACATCAACATCATTTGGAAAGATATTTCCATCTCCGTCGGCATCACCAGACATCAATCCCCAAACTGCAGGAGTAGAACCGATCAGTTTTGCGCCCGAACTTTCCTGATAAATAGCTCCAGAAATAGAATAATCATATTCAAATAAGCCATTATCACTGATCGAGATTGAATTATTTGAAATTACACCCATATGATTTCTATGATAAAGCACTACATAAATATTATCAGTGACAGGGGTTATGCCATCAACCCTAATTGGCGATGAACCATCGGTGGAGACTAAGCTTCCATCTTGTTTAATAAAGCATGCAACAGTTCCTAAAATCTTGGTTCTGTTGGCAACACCAGGTGAAGTTCCATATCTAACTTGAACCAATATCCAATCTACCACTCCAGAGGGTATACTGGTTACGCTTTCAGCACCAGTATAATACCAACGCGGTGTTCCGAGACCGTAGTATGGGAGCGTTACATTGTATGGCTGGTTTAGAGGAATAAGGCCTTGAGTATTTAGATTTACATTCATTTCGTTTGTGGAGGTGCTATAAGGTCCTTCAAGATAAGCTTTCAGATCAAAAACATAAGCCAACCTACTTGCTCCACTCCAATCAGAGAATGAAGCAACATTGGATGCAGTAAGCGTGTTCCCACTTGAAATATCATAATTTATCCAGCTTGGGTCGACATATTGCAGGGTATAGAGGTTTGCCTTGTCGCCTGTAACGTCATCATCCGTAAAAGTAAAAGTAAGATCACAATCCATGTCTGTAATTCCTGCACTGCCGAGTGACCAGTATCTGCTGAGGTAATCGTCAGCCGTTGGAATGTCGGGATGCACGGCATTGCTTACCCTGACGGAAGCGTATGCCGAATTAAAGGTGCTTGAATTAAAGTCAATGACTACCGGAGAATACTCAGCCGTACCGGTATTGTCGCCAATCGTGAAGGTCCAGGCAGCAGGATCATAGGTCCCGTCGGAAAATTCTTTTATCACTTCCCCGCTGTTGTCGGCTACGATCATATTACTGGCGGAAGGCGTTCCGGCCACAGCCGTGGCTGCGGTGCCGAACACCAAATTATTGGTGCCGATATCTAAAAGGCCGGAGGTGAGCGTCATGGTCCCATCCACCCTGGCATTGTTCCCAAGGTCGACGCCGGCGGCGTTATTAATGGTAAGCCCGGTAAATTCGCTGGCCGAGCTGCCGGCGATGCTCTGTGCGGCGGTTCCGTTAAAGACGAAGGTGCCGCTGCCCAGGCTGGCGGTGCCGTTGTTGGTAAAGCCGCCCTTGAGCGATACGGTACCGTCGTTGTCGAGCGTGGCGCCTGTTTCTATGGTCACATTGGAACTCACCACCACGCTGGTCCCTGTAGAGACCTTCATGGAGGATCCGTTCTTGATGACGATATCAGCAAAAGCCGAACTGAATTGAAATGAGAGCAGCGCGATAAAGATCATCATGCCCCCCCATAAAAGTTTTTGCTTTTTCATATGATGCATTTGTTTAAAGGTATCGTAATTCATCGCAATTTAATAAAATCTGTGCAAAAATACAATGTTTAATTATTAAAAAAAATCGCATATCGACAAAATAACAAATATTTAACGTTGCTCACCATGGGACGATGGCTTGTTTCGGCATAGGAAAAACGCTCATTCTTGTGAAGTTTCCCGCCGGCCGCGTCCTCCGGTCACTTGCCCCGGAATGCGCTAAAAACGCGCTGTGCGTTGCAGGTTCCGTTTTTATCCGCTTTTGTGTTTTCATCTTTAACACTTACCAACAAATAAAAGGCGGAATGGTTTGAAACGCTTTCAAATAATCAAAGAACAAAGGCAGGTTGCGAGTTTTTGTGTGTTTTTACAGCATGCCCTTCACCTGAAAAACAGCCGGTATCCCTGTTGGTCACACGCAAATCCCAATCGGTTTCAATTCAGGTAATCCGGTGATCCCACCTGGCTTCAGCATACAAAAGAACCGCAAACGGGCTGGCTTATAAATGATAAGGCCTGTTTTGTCTGACCAGTAAGGTGCCGGAAATAAAGAAGAGGGTTTGAATGAATGCTCAAATATACGAAAGATTTCGATAAAAACAAGTATTTTCTCCAAACCCGCGCATATCCGGTTTCCCCTTACACCCGTAACTGCTCCCCGGCCCGTTTTTCCGGAATAAACCGCAACCCGGGCCAAGACGCCCGGGTTGTATGGGCAAGTACGATATTTAAGAAATTAGAAACCCGAATCCTATAAACTTAAGGCATTACTCCCCATCTGGTTTATCGCTAACCCAATTGGTAATGGCGAACAAACGTTTATATCAACCCGCATAAAAACCCTCCCGCCGGAATATATCCGGAAGGAATTTCCTGCTCTCGCAACAGACTTGTCAAAGAACCCGGGGCGCTGACCGGGCGGGAGGCCGCAGCCTCCCTCCTCCTGCCCTTCCGCACATGCCTTCCTGATCAGCGAGCCAAAGATATACACAAGGTACCCGGCAATGCAAATTCTGCACCTAGACAAACACTGGACAGCGGCGGAAAGCAGCGGGGATGAGGGGTTTCAGGGTTTCAGTGTTTCAGGGTTTCAGTGTTTCAGTGTTTCGGTGTTTCAGGGTTTCAGTGTTTCAGTGTTTCAGTGTTTCGGTGCCTGCCCCGAGAACTCGGTGATTAAATGGTTAAATGGTTAAATGGCTAAATGGTAATTCGTCCTTTAGACTAAACAAATCACCGAAGCACCGAATCAACAGTGTTTCAGTGCTTGCCCCGAAACCTCGGTGGCCTGCCCCGAGAACTCGGTGGCGACACGATTAAACTGCTAAATTGTTATGCTGATTCAGATACTTTACTCAAACCCACACCCACACACAGCCATGTAACCATTTAACCATGTAACACTTTTCCCGGTATCCGGTACCTCACCTAAACAAACCACCGAATCAACAGTATTTTAGTGCCTGCCCCGAGAACTCGGTGATTAAATGGTTAAATGGTTAAATGGCTAAATGGTAATTCGTCCTTTAGACTAAACAAATCACCGAAGCACCGAATCAACAGTGTTTTAGTGCTTGCCCCGAGAACTCGGTGATTAAATGGTTAAATGGTTAAATGGCTAAATGGTAATTCGTCCTTTAGACTAAACAAATCACCGAAGCACCGAATCAACAGTGTTTCAGTGCTTGCCCCGAAA
>Ga0334894_1001621_pt1 | contig 18045 bp, 16 predicted proteins | sample GraSluR3_MG_6_FD_207225 | JGI IMG/M metagenome (GOLD analysis project Ga0334894, IMG submission 207225) | Sludge microbial communities from methane-producing bioreactor in Wageningen University, Netherlands - Granular Sludge_12_05 R3 | ecosystem: Engineered > Bioreactor > Anaerobic >... | reverse complement strand
AATAAAATAAGGATATCTGTTGGTATTTTAAGACATCATAATCTTTTCTAACCTGTAAGGTAGGTCTACCTGAAACCAGGAAAATTTTTGCAGCAGAAAAAACTACCCACAAAAATTTGACACAGACTGCAATTAAACTTTATTTTGATTATTCTTTAAAATATGATAATATATTATAAAATTAATTTAACAAATAAAGGATAGCATTAATATTGTCTCTCATCTAAACTTTACAGCATTCAATATTTATAATATATTTATAGTAAGTTTTATACTAATTCATACTAAAAAATATTATTATAATCATAAAAAAAATAATTATAGAAAGTAAGTAATATTTAATACCAATATCATAGTATCAATAAAAATAAAAATTAGGATAGCCGCATGAATTATGGTAAAAATAATATTTTTTTCAGAATGATTAAGGCAATCTTCTTCTTTCTGATAATTGTGTTTTGTTTCTCAATTGTAGGACTTAATGTTTTGTCACAGGAAAAGCTGGAATACCAGATAAAGGAAGGGGATTGTCTCTGGACAATTGCCAATAAATTTAATCTTTCTGTCCAGGAAATTGCTAAAGCCAATGATATTGAGGAGCAAGAAATACTATGTCCAGGCTCATTACTGATAATTCCTGAGAATAAAATAGATAATTCTGATAAAAATAATGAAAACGCAACTATTGTCCACAAGGTAAAAAAAGGTGAAAGCCTATGGGATATAGCTCAGCAATATCGTCTTTCTTTAGATAAGATATCTTCTGTTAATAATCTAAAACAACCTGATTCTCTATATATAGGACAGGAAATACATATTCCGGTAGAGAATCAAAAAGGTGTTAGCCAGAAAGAGCCGGATAAACTTTCATTTGAGCCGGAGGATTCAAGTTTTAAAGGTATCAGCACCAGTTTAAATCAGGAATTTAGGGAATCCGTTAAAGAAACAAATTACACTGTGAAACCCGGTGAAAACCTATGGAGTATTGCTCAAAATTATCAGGTATCTTTGAAGGAATTATCAAGTATCAATGATTTGGAAGATGAGGAAAAGTTATCCATTGGCCAGATTATAAAAATACCTATTCCAAACAGGTCAAAAGATTATACTGAAGAAGAAGGCGAAGAGGAAAAAGTTCAGTATGATTTAGTAGAACATATTGTAGAATCAGGAGAAAATATCTCCCTGATAGCACAAAGATATCATGTACCGGTTGAAACAATCTGTGAGCTAAATAATATTAATAAACAAGACTATGTATATCCTGGACAAAGAATAAAAATAAAAGCAGAACAGCCTGAAAGTATATCGGTTGCCAATGCCAGTATTACAGATGAAGAAAAGAAAGAGATTATTGAGAACAATGTTGTCCCGGTAGAAGAATTAAAATCAGTTTACTATACTGTAAAACCGGGAGATACTTTATGGAGCATTGCTCAGGACTATGGGGTATCAATGGAAGGAATCGTGGCGGTTAATTATCTGAGCAATAAAGATGTCTTGTCCGTTGGACAACAACTGGAGATACCAGCTATGGGTGGCTTACAACAGGGAGAAGTAAAAGTAAAGACAATAGAATATACTGTTGTGAAAGGTGATTCACTTTGGAACATTGCCCAGAAATATGAGGTCAGAATGCATGAAATAATCAACATAAACCAACTGGATAGCATTACGAGATTATCTGTTGGTCAAAAATTGAATATTCCGGCTTCTGCAGCAGATTCGGCACCAAAACAAGAGACACAAACAGCTACCGCGGTTGCGCAACAAGAAGATAAACCAAAAGATGTTGTACATTATGTCCAAAAAGGTGATACGCTCTGGGGAATTTCCAGAAAATATCAGGTAAGTTTGCAGTCTATCACCAGCGCTAACAGAATATCTGAAAATAGCAGGCTTATTGTTGGACAGAAATTGGTAATTCCGGATGTTAGAAGTTCTTCGGTTTCTGTACACGCTTTTACGTGGCCTATAAGAGGATTGATTACTTCTCAATTTGGTATAAGGACACTTGGAGGGCGAAGAGACTATCATACTGGAATTGATATAGATGGTCGTACCGGAGATTCAATCAGAGCAGCCGAAAGTGGTACAGTAAGTTTCAGTGGATATATCAATGGATATGGAAATACTGTTATTATTGATCATTCTAGTGGTCTTTCTACTGTTTATGCACATAACTCAAGCAATCTTGTAAGAGAAGGGCAAAAGGTAAACAAAGGAGAAGTTATTGCAAGATTAGGAGCTACCGGTAATGCAACAGGAGCTCACCTGCATTTTGAAATCAGGCAAGATGGCAAGCCTGTGAATCCCCTGACTTATTTAAACTAATAGAAATAAGTAGAGTACTAAAGATTGTTACCCATCATTTTATTTCATAATCTTCATACATTTTTTAATCTACAATATATTTAGATATATTTTGTTCTTTTTTTAATTTGACCAAAAGCATAAATCATGCTATTATATTTATTTAGGTACTCAGATTACTAAATATGATATTAATTGGAGGAGTAGCAAGTGGAGCTTAGAACAGATTATCATTCATTACCTATCTTCAGAAAAGGAGAAAAGGTAGCTCATCCTATTTTTGGGGTAGGCAATATAGCTAATATAGAAGAAAAAAGGGTTTTGGATAAAAGCGAAAAATATTATATTCTTGACCTGTTTATAAATCAAATGACCCTTATGATTCCTGTAAGAAAAGCAGAAGATATTGGTTTAAGGAAAGTTGTGGGCAAAGAAAGAGTTCCAGAAATTTTAGAAGTATTAAGTGATGATATGGACGAAATGGAACAGGACTACAAATCCAGGATTAAGACTCAGATGGAAATGGTTGATAGCGGAGATTTGATGAAAGTTGCCCAGGTTGTTAGAAATTATTATCAGCGAAAAAAGACGGATGTGTTATCTGCTACAGAGAAAAGTTTGTTAGAAAGAGCCAATAAGATTTTAATCAGTGAAATTAAAACAGTATATAAGATAGATGAAAATTTAGCCAGGACAATGATTAAGGAATACCTGGCAAAAGAAAAAATCCTGAATTAAATATTATAAATCGTTTAATTTTTAAAACATGCTTTTTCAAATTAAGAATAGTTACAGTATTTTCATACATAACCTGCGGTGACTTTGTTCATCAGCAGGTTATATTATATTTATCTCAAAATTTTTTATAAAGCAATCAGGACAATAATTATATGCTGAAAGTATAATTAGTATCTGATTTTTATAAGGAATCAATGATAGGAGATATCATGATGAATAATGAAAACAACCTTATTGACGGAAAGTCAATTGCTGAAACAATTAAACATGAGTTAATCTTAGAAACAGAAAAATTCTTCAAAGATAAAAATATTGTACCCAAGCTTTCTGTGGTAATATTAGGAGAAGACCCTGCTTCTCTTTTTTATGTTCGAATGATTGAAAGAAGTTGCAAAAAAGTTGGTTTCCAATTTGAGAAGCATGCACTGGCTTTGGATACCAGTGAAGACGAATTGTTAGGTGTAATAAAACAACTGAATAATAATGATAAAATCCATGGCATTATAGTTCAGACCCCACTTCCTGCTCATATCAACCAACAAAAAATACAGAAAGCTTTACACCCTGAGAAAGATGTTGATTGTTTCAATCCTGTCAATATGGGTAATTTAGCCCTGGGCGTTCCTGTATTTTTACCATGCACACCCAATGCTGTGTTTGAAATTTTAAAAAGAGAAAAAATTGATGTAGAAGGAAAGCATGTAACCATTGTCGGCAGAAGCAGTATTGTCGGTAAGCCATTAGCCCTGATTTTATTATTGAAACAACCTAATGCCAATGCCACTGTTACTGTTTGTCATTCCAGGACAGGTAATCTTGCTGATTTTACCCGGGAGGCAGATATAATTGTAGCTGCTGCAGGAAAAGCAGGTATAATTACCGGCAGTATGGTTGCAGAAAATACAGTCGTAATAGACGTAGGGACTAATGAAGTTGATGGAAAACTGGTTGGAGATGTGAATTTTGAAGAAGTATCCAAAATTGCCTCCAGGATTACCCCGGTACCCGGAGGAGTAGGTCCGGTTACAAATATGATGTTGATGAAAAATACTCTCCAGGCAGCCAAAAATATTGCTGGCACACTATAAAAAAACATAAAAAGTTATCATTAATCTTTTTTACTTCTCTTTATCTTTTCTAGATGAATAAGTAAGGCTGTAATATCAGAGGGGGTAACTCCCGGTATTCTTTTTGCCTGGCCAAGGGAAACAGGTCTTATTTCGCTGAATCTTTGTTTTCCTTCATGAGAGATACCATATAATGGTGAGTAGTCAATATCGGCTGGTATTTTATAGTTCTCATTTTTCTTAAATCTCCTTACTTCCTCTTCCTGTCGCTCAATATAACCGGAATACTTGATTTGAATTTCCACCTGCTCAATAACATCTGGATTTAGCACAGGCCTGTCCGGATCTAATATTTTAGAAGCGAGGTAGGATAATTCAGGTCTTGTTAATAAATTTGCCAGAGAAACTGGTTTTTGTAACGGAGAAGAGTTTAATTTCTTAATTACATTGTTTGTTGCTTCATCAGGATATATCTTTAATTGCTGTAGACGCTCGATTTCTGCGAAAATTGCTTCTTTCTTTTGTAGAAATTTTTGATATCTTTTTTTAGAAATAAGGCCATATTTATACCCATGGGGGGTCAGCCTTAAATCAGCATTATCCTGACGGAGCAATAGTCGATATTCTGCCAGGCCGGTTCTTAATCTATATGGTTCAGTAATGCTTTTTGTGACCAAATCATCTATTTCTACCGCAATATAAGCCTGAGAGCGATCCAGAATAAAAGGTTCTTTGTTATCCAGCATTTGAACAGCATTTATCCCAGCAATCAGACCCTGTTCTGCAGCTTCTTCATATCCTGATGTTCCATTTATTTGTCCTGCTAAAAATAGTCCTTTTATCATTTTTGTTTCCAGTGAATATTTTAACTGATGAGGCAGAATAACCTCGTATTCAATAGCATAACCATATCTGACTATATGGCAATTTTCCAAACCCTGAATAGTTTGTAATGCCTGCTGTTGTGCTGATGGCGGAAGACTGGTAAAGAAGCCCTGCAGATAAATTTCTTCGGTTAAATCACTTTCCGGCTCAAGAAATAATTGATGAGACTCGTGATGTGGAAAACGAACAATTTTATCTTCTATAGAAGGACAATAACGAGTTGCCGTACTTTGAATAGTACCATTAACCAATGGAACTCGATTGATATTAGCTTTTATTACTTCTTGTGTTTTAGCATTAGTCCGAGTGCTGTACACAGTATGTTTGGAATAAACTTTCTTTTCAGATTCAAATGAAAAAGCCAGGGGTTCATCGGCGCTTCTTTGCTCGGTTAAATTTGAAAAGTTGATACTTCTTTTATCTATACGGGGGGGAGTACAGGTATTCAGACGTGTAGTAAGAAAACCAAGTGACCTGATCTGTTTTGCCAGGTCGATAGAGGCAATTTCTCCTGCTCTTCCCGCACTATAGCTGATTTTACCAATATAGATTCTTCCGTCTAAGAAAGTTCCTGCTGCGATAATGACAACCGGAGAAAGTATATGAATCCCACTTTGTAATATAACCCCTTCAATCTTATTGTTATCTCCTATCAGCAGACCCGTGACCATTTCTTGAATGAGGGCTAAATTATCCTGATTTTGAATTGATTTAATCATTTCTTCTTTATATTTATTCTTATCAACCTGGGCGCGTAAAGCCCACATTGCTGGACCTTTACTGGTATTAAGCATCCTGATATGTAAAGTGGATTTATCAGTTATTTTGGCTAATTCTCCACCCAGGGCATCTATCTCTTTTGCTACATGCCCTTTACCAGGACCTCCAATAGAAGGGTTGCAGGGTAATAGAGCTATGTTATCTACATTTGAGGTAATTAACAGTGTTGTAGCACCTCTGCGTGCAGCAGCTAATGCGGCTTCGCATCCGGCATGGCCTGCCCCGATTACAATAACATCATATCGGAAATTATTCATTTCAATCCTTCCAGTTACGTATTTTATATAAATTGTATCCCAATTAAAAAAGATAGCACATTCTAAAATATTTTGCATCTTTTTGTCAAGAATGCTATTATATTGTTCCAAATTCTTGCCGTAAAAAAAAAGTTATGTTATACTTGAATCGGAGAGATGACCGAGTGGCCGAAGGTGGTTGCCTGCTAAGCAATTGAGTGGATTTTAAGTCCGCTCCGAGGGTTCGAATCCCTCTCTCTCCGCCATTTTTTTATTTATTCCTCATCTTGTATTCTCTGGAGGGGGTTATAATGACTTCCGGCTCTAACCAAGACCTATTACCCGGGCATTCTGATATTATTATCCATCACGGCTTCAGGTACGGCGATTTAGGAAAAGTACTTATTTTGCATGGGCAGCTATATCACCAGGAATATGGGTTTAACCATGAGTTTGAGATTTATGTAGCCGAAGGCCTGGTAGAATTTGCCAGAAAATACAGACCCGGTAGAAGCTGCCTCTGGATAGCAGAGAAAAGAGGAAAAGCCATTGGTTCAATTGCAATTTTGGAAAGAGAAAATAAACAGTCTCAATTACGATGGTTTATTGTGCATCCTGAATATAGGGGTAAAAAAATAGGTAGATTTTTATGTAAAAAAGCGATAGAATTCTGTTATAATGCTGGATACGAATTGATATATTTATGGACCCTGGATAATCTGGCTGCAGCAAGGAAAACTTATGAAGCAAGTGGTTTCCAGCTGAAAGAGAAAAAAAAGAATTGCCTTTGGGGCAAGAACCTGGTCGAAGAATACTATATATTAAAGTTATAAATTTATATAGCAAAAAGTAAGATAATAAATAACAATTAATTATTTTAACATTAGCAGGAGGCACTGATGGTAAAAAAGATATACCGTTCTCGAAAAGATTCTATGATTGCGGGAGTTTGCGGTGGAATTGCTGAATACTTTGAGATAGATGCCACATTGGTACGGATCCTGACAATTCTTATTGTTTTTTTAGGTGGGGTAGGTGTGCTTGCCTATATCATAGCCTGGGTAATTATACCAGAAAACCCAGAGCAGAAAGTTGATAACCAGGCATATAATCAGGATGAAGAAAAAGACATTACCGGGGAAGAAGAAAAGAATAATAAACACATATGGGGTGGTTTAATCCTTGTTTTCCTGGGATTATTTTTTTTACTGCGGAGTTTTTTCCCTCGCTTTTTCATAGTAAGTTTCTGGCCAATAATTCTTATATTAATAGGCATTGTTCTTATAATACAGTCTTTTGTCGGAAGGAAACAATAATTTTGTATGGCAGAGACTTATATTCTTTTTAAGTCTTAGAATAACAGTATTTTTTCCTGAAAATAACCCTATTTAATCTGATATTTAAAATAAGTTATGATATTAAGGAGATACAAATGAAATTTCCAGACTCTAAGACTAAAATTGTATGCACATTAGGTCCAGCATCACATAACAAAAAAGTAATTAAAAATTTAGTAATGGCTGGCATGAATATAGCACGCTTAAACCTTGCCCATGACGAGACTGATTACCATCGGGAAACATTAAAATATGTAAGAGAGGTTGAAAAAGAGCTGTCAATTTTCTTGCCGGTAATGATGGATATTCCTGGTCCAAAAATTAGAATTGGCAAGATAAAGAACGGCCCTATTCTTTTAAAAAAAGGACAGACGATTCGCTTGACAACCAAAAATATTATTGGTGATGAAACCATTATACCGGTAGAATATGAATCTTTGTTTAAAAGCATTAGAAAAGAAAGTCTGGTTTATTTATATGATGGGTTTATCCAGCTAAAGGTTAAGGATATTCAGGATGATGAAGCAGTATGCCAGGTAATAACTGGTGGAAAGATTGATTCGCACAAAGGTCTTAATTTACCCAAAGCCAAAATGATAATTGAACCAATTAGCGAGAAGGATCTAGAGCTTATTTCTTTTGGATTAGAAGAAGGAGTAACGATATTTGGCATATCATTTGTGGAAAAGGCAGAAGATATTCTAAAAGTAAAGGAATTTGCCCGGAAAAAGGGCAAAAAAATATTCACAGTAGCAAAAATTGAGAGAGAAGAGGCCGTAAAGAATATTGATGAAATATTGAAGGTTACTGATGCTATTATGGTCGCAAGAGGTGATTTAGGTGTACAGGTTGATATTAAAGATATTCCGGTAATTCAGAAAAAATTAATAGCCAAAGCAAATAGAATGAGTAAACCTGTAATAACTGCTACCCAGATGCTGGTATCTATGACTGACCATATCAGACCGACCCGTTCTGAAGTAACCGATGTAGCGAATGCAATTTTGGATGGGACTGATGCCACCATGTTATCCGAAGAGACTGCAATAGGACAGTTCCCCGTGGAAACAGTCAAGATGATGACTGACATTGCTGTTTCTACAGAACATGAGTATCGTAATCTTAATTACCAGTCTTCTTTATGTGATGAATTGCGCCTTTCTTTTCAGCATAAAAAACCTTCCATAGAAGATATTATTTCTATGCATACCATGGAGAGTGGCCGGATTATTCAGGCTAAATATATATTAACCCCAACCGAAAGCGGCAATACGGCCAGAAGAATATCCCGGTTCAAGCCATATTGCTGGATTCTTGCATTTACACCAAATATCCAGGTTGCCCGTTTTTTATCACTTTCGTATGGAGTTGTTCCTTTTATGATAGACAGAGAGCAAACAGACTGGTATAAAAGAATCATGGATTTACTGAAAGTGAAAAAACTGGTAAAAAAAGACGATTATCTAATTTTAACTGAAGGAACAATTAAAAAGAAGACCGGGGGCACTGATTCAATACGGATAATTTCTGTTGATTAGAACAGGATATTCCATTTCAAATATTTTTTATTTTTAAATTAATAATATAATAATGTTATAATGATAATTAATAGTAAAGTTGTTACATACCAGGAGAATAAATGAAAGATAATAAAAATTCATCTGAAAACATTAATAAGGGTAAAGTAACTGCTATTCGAGGCAGTGTTATTGATGCCCATTTCCCTGAAAAAATACCTGATATCCCGAATCTTCTCAAGGCTGGCAATGTTTTTTTTGAAGTTGTTCTCCATCTTGATTCCAATACTGTCAGAGGAATTGCCTTAACCCCAACTGAGGGATTAAAAAGAGGAGCTGAAGTCCGGGATTATGGACGACCTTTAAGTGTGCCTGTTGGAGAGGAATTGCTGGGAAGGATGTTTAATGTATTCGGAGAGGCAATAGATAGGGGAGAAAAAATAGATACTGATAAAAGAAGGTCTATTTACAAGGCTTCACTGACCCTGTCGGAACGCTCAACCGATATTGGATTATTTGAAACAGGCATCAAGGTAATAGACGTATTATCTCCACTGGAAAAAGGCGGTAAGGCAGGTTTATTTGGAGGAGCAGGTGTGGGAAAAACTGTTCTTATTATGGAGATGATTCATAATATGGCTGCTGGCTATCAGGGTGTCAGTCTTTTTTGTGGTATTGGAGAACGCTCTCGGGAGGGTGAAGAACTTTACCGGGAAATGAAGGAATCCGGAGTTTTGGAAAAAGCGGTAATGATTTTTGCCCAGATGAATGAACAGCCGGGTGCTCGATTTCGGGTTGGACATGCTGCTCTTACTATGGCAGAATATTTTCGTGACGAAGGCAAGCAAAATGTCCTTTTGCTAATTGATAATATATTCCGGTTTGTGCAGGCAGGTTCGGAAGTATCAGGATTATTAGGGGAGCTTCCCTCCCGGGTAGGATATCAGCCGACTTTAGCCAGTGAAATTGCAGATCTGGAAGAAAGAATAAGCAGTTCATTAACAGGTGACATCACCTCTATCCAGGCAGTATATGTCCCTGCAGATGATTTTACTGACCCGGCTGCTGTGCATACCTTTAGCCATCTTTCGGCTTCTATTGTCCTTTCCCGTCAACGAGCCAGTCAGGGATTGTATCCCGCAGTTGATCCTTTGAATTCTAATTCAAGCATACTTACCCCCACAGTTGTTGGTCATAAACACTATAATATTGCCCGAAAAATAAAGCAAACACTCTCAGAGTACGAAGAGTTAAAGGATATAATTGCCATGCTTGGTCTGGAAGAACTTTCCAAAGAAGACCAGAATACTGTAAATAGAGCAAGAAGACTGGAAAGATTTTTAACACAACCCTTTGCTGTTACTGAACAGTTCACTGGAAATGAAGGGCGTAGGGTTTCTTTGCAGGAAGCACTGGACGGATGTGAACGTATTTTAAATGACGAATTTCGTGATTATTCGGAAAATTCTCTCTATATGCTTGGTACTGTTGATGAGGCAAAAAAATGATGGATTTAAAGATTTTGTTGCCCGAAAAAACCTATTGGCAGGGAAAAGTAAAAAAGATAGTAGGAGAAGCCATTAATGGATTTTTCTGTTTGCTTCCCCGTCATGTTGATTTTGTAACAATTATGACCCCTGGCATTTTTTTTGCCTTAACAGAAAAAGAAAGAGATATCTATATAGCTATCAATGAGGGCATATTGATTAAGGCTGATGATAAGGTAACCCTCTCTGTCAGAGGTGCCGTTAAGGGTGATAATCTGGGTGATTTAAAAAAAGAGGTTGAAGAGAATTTTAAAAAAGTCAATGAGCAGGAAGAGGGTGCCCGTAGTGCCCTGCAGAAACTGGAAGCCGATTTTGTCAGGAGATTTTTGGATTTAGAGGCACATGGATAAAAAAAATAACTTTTCTGAGAAAGAAAGAGAAAAAAAATTCCTTCAAGAAATTGAAAAGAAGGAAAAAAGAAGAATCAAGGCTCAAAGTAGAAAAAATCGCACTATCTGGATGGGATTTGGTCTATTTGGCGTTATTGGGTGGTCAGTAATGATTCCGACAGTAATAGGAATTGGCATTGGCTTGTGGGCTGACAGAAGATGGCCTGGTCAGATATCATGGACTTTGACCTTTCTTGTTATCGGCATTGCCCTGGGTTGCTGGAATGCCTGGTATTGGGTACAAAAGGAACGCAAAGTTATTGAGAAAGAAATAAACGAAGAGGAGTAATCCGAGATTCAAATATTTAATTTTATTATTTTAGGTATTTTGTCAGGTGTATTTTATTTTGGCGGGTTATGGCTGACTCTACAATTTATGGTGAAGTCTCCTTATCCGGCAGTAGTTACCCTGTTTAGCTATATCTTGCGAGTCGCAGTTTCTTTTCTTATTTTACTTTACATTGCCCGTTTTGGAGAATGGACTTATATTTTATACTGGTTAGCAGGTTTCATTTTAGCCCGGATTATATTATCACGCTGGTTGGGTGAGAATTATCCGAAGAAAGATAAGAAGGAGCAATAGTTATGGAAATAACCCCTGATGCCATTATCTATTTTCAATGGAATGGCATTCATTTAAATGCCACAATCGTATTTACCTGGGTAGTAATGGTTTTATTAGCACTAATCAGCTGGCTGGCTACGAAAGATTTAAAAGTAGGCCCTGATATCAGCCGTTGGCAAACTTCTCTGGAAGTAATTATTAACTATATTCGCCAACAGATTAAAGAGATTACCCGGCAAAACCCGGATCAATTTATTCCTTTTTTGGGGAGTCTCTTTTTATTTATTTCCATCTCCAACCTGCTGGCTATTGTACCCGGGTATCATCCGCCTACCAGTTCGCTGTCAACAACATCAGCGCTGGCGATTTGTGTATTTTTTGCTATTCCCATATTCGGAATCGGTAAAATCGGTGTCAAGAATTATTTAAAGCAATACCTGGAACCATCTGTTCTGATGCTGCCTTTTAATATTATCGGAGAGTTATCCCGAACCCTGGCTCTGGCTGTTCGTTTGTTTGGAAATATTATGAGCGGCACGTTAATTGTGGGGATATTATTGATTATTGCGCCCTTATTTTTACCCATTATTATGCAGGTATTAGGGTTGTTAATTGGCCAGATACAGGCTTATATCTTTACTGTATTGGCTACAGTTTATATTGCTTCTGCTACACAGGCAGAAAGCGAATTATACCAAAAAAATAATAATGAAGGAAGTGAGAAAAATGAGTAGTATTGATATTGTAAGTGCAGTTTCCATTTTTACAGCTGGTATCACAATGGCTATTGGTTCTATTGGTCCTGCTATTGGGCAGGGAATGGCAGTAGCAAGGGCTCTTGGGGCTATTGCCCAGCAGCCTGATGAGGCAAACACTATTACCCGAACATTATTTGTTGGTCTGGCTATGGTCGAGTCCACTGCAATATATTGTCTGGTTATTTCCGTTATTCTTATTTTTGCCAATCCTTTCTGGAATTATATTTTAGGCTAATAAGGGGAATTATATGATAATTGATATGTTTACAGTAATAGCACAGATTATCAATTTTTTGATTCTGGTAATATTACTAAAAAAGTTTCTTTTTAATAAAATTATCGGCATTATAGATGAAAGAGAAGAACAGGTTAAAGAGCAGATGAATAATGCCGAACAACAACTGAAAGAAGCTGAAGAGGAGATTAAAAAACAGCGGGAAATCAGGGGAAAGATGGAAGAGAATTGGGATGATAACCTTGCTCAAATGAAAAAAGAACTGCAGGCTAAACGGGAAAAAATGATGGAAGAAGCCAGACAATCAGTAAACAAGGAAGAAAAAAACTGGAGAAATTCAATTAGCAAACAACGTGATGCCTTTTTAAAGGAGTTGAAACAGCTTTCTTGCCAGCAGGTTTGCCAGATTTCCAGAAAAGTCCTGGTGGATCTTGCTAATGAAAGATTGGAAAATCAGTTAATAGAGAGCTTTTTGCAACAATTAGAAGGTGCAAAAGATAACGATGGTAAGGAATTTCAGTTATCTGATTTAGATGCCAAAAAAGAGTTAGAAATAAATACAGCCTTTCAGTTGCAGAAAAAAGAAAAAGAAATTATTATTGATAAGCTAAAAGCCCTTCTTCAGGATGGAGTACGGGTTAATTTTAAAGAATCAAAAGACCTTATCTGTGGAATTGAATTAAGAGCAGAAGGGAAAAAGATTTCCTGGAGTATAGAGAGTTATCTTAATTCCCTGGAAAAAAGCTTACAAAAATTATTTGAAGAAGTTGAGAATCAACAAAACAATGATAACCAGGAAGGCAACAATACAGGCAATACAGACGAAAAAGAGGGAGAGTAATCTCACTTGGAGAGAAATAAGATGAAAGAATTAGTTCAAAATACGCCTCTACAGGAACATATAAAAGAAACTTTTTCCAGGATGGAAAAGATTGTAAAAAAACAGGAAACCCCTTTTGATTTTCAGGAAATTGGAATCATCACTTCGGTTGGTAAAAATATTGTAAAGGCAAACGGTTTGCCTAATGTAAAATTAGGAGAAATTGTCCGTTTTAAAAGAGGGCAATTGGGAATGGTGTTTAACCTGAATCCTGATAGTGTGGATATTATACTTTTAGATGAGGCAACATCTATTGGCTCGACTGATGAGGTAGTACGAACCGATAGGGTTATGAGTGTTCCTGTTGGTGAATTGCTCCTTGGCCGTATCATAGATTCTGTAGGCAGGCCTCTTGATGACAAGGGAGCTATCAGGTCCTCAGAATATGCCCCTATTGAACAGGATGCAGCTGCTATTATGGACCGGGACCCTGTAAATAAACCATTACAGACCGGATTATTGGCAGTGGATTCTTTAATTCCGGTTGGTAGAGGCCAGCGGGAATTAATTTTAGGTGACCGTCAGACAGGTAAAACAGCTATTGCCATTGATACCATTTTAAATCAAAAAAAGGGTGATGTTATTTGCGTTTATTGCGCAATCGGCCAGCAAATATCTTCTGTTGCTCGGGTGATTTCCAGGTTAAAATCATCCCAGGCGATGGATTATAGTATTGTGCTGGTAGCCTCTGGCGATGAAGCACCAGGGCTTAATTATATTGCCCCATATGCTGCCACCAGTATCGGAGAGTATTTTATGAAAAAGGGCAAAGATGTGCTGGTTATTTATGATGATTTGACCCAACATGCCCGTTCTTACCGTGAATTGTCCTTATTAATGAGAAGACCACCAGCAAGAGAGGCATTCCCTGGCGATATTTTTTATATTCACTCCCGGCTTTTAGAAAGGGCTACACATTTGAAAAAAGAATTTGGAGGAGGCTCTTTAACAGCTTTGCCTGTTATTGAAACAGAGGCACAAAATTTATCAGCATATATACCAACTAATATAATATCAATTACTGATGGGCAGATATACCTCTCGCCCCAATTATTCCAGGGTGGTATTTTACCGGCAGTGGATGTAGGTAAATCGGTTTCCCGCGTAGGAGGGAAAACTCAACTGACTGCATACCGTAAAGTGGTGGGAGACTTACGGTTAAGCTATTCTCAATTTCAGGAACTGGAAATATTTTCCCGCTTTGGAACTCAATTGGATGAAAATACTAAAAAAACTTTAATCCGGGGCCGAAGGATAAGAGAAATATTAAAACAAAATCAATATGATCCCTATTCAGTTTTGGAACAAATTATCCTTCTATTAGCTGTTTCCCGTGGCTTGCTGGACGAGGTTCCTATAAGCAAAATTAGTGAATTTAAAAAGACAGTCAAAGAGGGGATTAAAGACAAATTTTCTGGAATTACCGAAAGGATTAATAATAATGAGAACTTATCTTCTGAGGACGAAGAGAGATTAACTGATTTTATCCAGGAGATAACCGATTCAATTGTTAAGGATACTAATTATGCAGACACTGGAGACAATTCGCAGGAAAATTGAAAGTGCAAAAGACTTGCACTCGGTAGTAAAGACAATGAAAGCACTGGCTGCAGTAAATATTCATGCCTATGAGAAAGCAGTCCATGCTATAAATTTTTACTATCAGAATATTGAAACCGGCTTGCAGGTAGTTTTAAAAGAAAATTCTGACATTTTAAAAGCAACTGCTGCCGATGACAGTGAATCCATTGGTATCATTGTTTTTGGTGCGCAAAGGGGAATGGCGGGTAATTTTAATTTACCAGTTGTTAATAAGCTGGACTCCTGGCTGAAAAAGGAGGGATTGCACCAGCAATCATCACTGGTTGCCTGTGTGGTAGGAGATAGAATTTCAGAACCTTTGAAGGATATAGGAATTTTACCAAGTTATAACCTTGATTTTCCTAATTTTCGCTATCATCTGGATGGTACTATTCAAAATATACTTCTAATAATCGAGGAGTGGCGTTTTCAGAAAAAGGTATCACATATTCATCTTTTTTATAATCGCCCAACAAGTGGTTCTTCTTTTAAACCGGACTATTTTCAGTTGTATCCTCTAAACCCTGATTGGCTTAAGGAATTGGCAGGCAAGCCATGGCCTTCCCGCTCCGTTCCTTTGTACACCATTTCGGCTGGAAATTTGTTTAATATGATTATCAGTCAATATTTTTATATTTCACTCTACAAGGCATTTATTGAATCAATGGCCAGTGAAAATGCCAGCAGATTGCTTGCTATGCGCAAAGCGGAGAAGAATATTGAAGAGCAACTAGAAGAGCTGGATGCCGAGTATAACAAGCAAAGACAGGATTCGATAACCGAGGAGTTACTGGACATTGTTGCCGGCTTTGAAGCCCTTACTAAATAATAATTATTAGTTTTTTTAAAGAACGAGAATGTCAATTAGGTTGATCATTATTGGATAATAAAAATAACACAAGAGCAAAAGATTATAAAAAGAGTATTCGGATTACCGGAATGACCTGCATAAATTGTGCCAGGCGAGTGGAAGAGAATCTCCAAAAACTAAAAGGAGTAAAGCTTGCCTCAGTAAACCTGGCTACTGAATCTGCTTACATTATCAGCAAACGCCAACTTTCTTTTGAAGAAATAAAAGAAGCGGTGGAAAAAGCCGGGTATAGTGTGTCAGAGAATGCAGATGAGGATTTAGGTCAGAAAAGATTTAAACAAGCAAAAAAAAATTTAATCTTATCCTGGATTATTACCCTTCCTCTATCAATCATGATGATTTTTCATATGTTCGGCTATCACATTCCAGGTTTTGTTTGGATAGAAGTATTTACAGTAGCCCTGGTTGTATTTTATTGTGGTAAATCCACAATTAAAAGCGCCTGGATAGCACTCAGACATTATCATTCTAATATGGATACTCTAATTGCTATTGGTTCGATAATATCATGGTTCACTGCCATTTTAAACAGGACAGGTTTACCCATCATGTCCTTTGGAACACTTGGCGCGATGATTATGGCGATTCATCTTACCGGACGTTTTATTGAATCTAATCTACGGGATAAAGCAGCCAAGGAAATAAAGGCATTAATATCGCTGCAGGTTAAAGAAGCAACAGTTTTAATAGAAAATAAGGAAACGACCTTGCCTATATCAATGATAAAGGCCGAACATCTGGTTAAGGTAAGGCCTGGTGAACGCATTCCAGTAGACGGTCTTGTGGTGGAAGGAATTTCCTCAGTGGATGAATCTTTCATCAACGGGGAACCGATTCCCAAAAAAAAAGATAAAGATGATACCGTTATCGGTGGCTCAACTAACCTGACCGGGGTGTTGCAGATAAAGGTTACCGGGGTAGGGGAAGAATCTTTTTTATCCCGGATGATACAATTAATTAAAGAAGCCCAGGGTACAAAAGTTCCTATACAGGCACTGGCGGACAGGATAACCAACTGGTTTGTTCCGACTATTATTGCTCTTGCTTTGGTGAGCGCAGTATTCTGGTTTTTTAGATTAAGTATTCACCAATCTTTTTTATTAAAAGCAAAAGAAATTTTTCCCTGGATTTTAATAACAGATAATAACTTATCATTCGCAGTTTTTGTATTTATCTCTACTGTTGTAATAGCCTGTCCCTGTGCATTGGGCCTGGCTACTCCTATGGCACTGGTAACAGGAAGTGGTTTGGCGGCCAAGAAGGGATTAATTATCAGAAATGCCGAAGCAATACAAACCTCCAGGGATGTAGCATATGTGCTTATGGATAAAACAGGCACCATAACCCATGGACAGCCTTCTGTAATTCATCATAATCTTTCTGAAAATGAGATGAATATTGTGGCATCAATTGAAAGCAATTCCCATCATCCACTGGCCAGGGCTATTGCCGGTAGTGTAAAAGATAAGAAAAAAATTAATAAAATCGATAATGTTGAGGAAATTCCCGGGAAAGGGGTAATTGCCACCTATAAGGAAACAACTTATTTTATCGGTAAGCCTGCGGAAAAAAGTGAATACCTGACTTATTTAAAAAAAGGACAAACAGTAGTTGAAGTATCAAAAAACAAGCAAAAGTTTGGTTTTATTGTTTTATCTGATAGAATAAGAGAAGATTCAAAGCAGGCAATATCTAAACTCAAAAAATTAAACATTTTTCCGATAATGGTTACCGGTGATGATGAAATCACTGCCCGGGTAGTGGCAGAGGAAACGGGTATTGAAAAAATATATGCAGGTGTCAAACCTGAAGAAAAGCTGGAAATTGTCCGGGACTATCAGAGCCATGGCAAAAAAGTTTTAATGATAGGTGATGGAATTAACGATGCAGCTTCTCTGAAAGGGGCTGATATTGGGGTAGCAATGGGAGAAGGAGCAGACCTGGCTTTAGATAGTGCAGATATTGTTATTATTAAAAAAGGAATTAGTGGACTTATTGATAGTATTAATATTTCAGTTAGTATTTTTAAAATTATTCAACAAAATTTATTCTGGGCCTTTTTGTACAATACCCTGGCAATACCAATGGCTATGCTGGGTCTTTTGCATCCCGCTATTGCTGAGGGTGCCATGGTTTTCAGTTCAATAACTGTTATTTTAAATTCTTTAAGAATTCAAAAGGGCCAGTAATAAAATAACAAATAATAATTTCTAAAAATAAATTTATTAACCCGTTAGGGCAGAAAACCATGGGCTTGCCCATGGATGAATGAAAAGGCGGCGATATGATAAAATGATAACATGCAAACAAGACTTTCAGGACACAGTGCCTATCGTACTGAGTATC
>Ga0334894_1001609_pt1 | contig 18145 bp, 7 predicted proteins | sample GraSluR3_MG_6_FD_207225 | JGI IMG/M metagenome (GOLD analysis project Ga0334894, IMG submission 207225) | Sludge microbial communities from methane-producing bioreactor in Wageningen University, Netherlands - Granular Sludge_12_05 R3 | ecosystem: Engineered > Bioreactor > Anaerobic > Unclassified... | reverse complement strand
AAATGAGACGCTTGCCAAGATCGACAGGGTAATGAAGAGGATTGAAAAGGCAGATAAGGCTCGAGACCGAGTCGCTAAGAAATATGGGCTGAAAACAGCGTCAATTACAAGTTAATTGACGCTTACGCCCCACTTGATATTCTCGCTCTTGTTCTCACTCTCGGCCTGGGCTATGCCCGCATGGAGTGTAAGCAGCAACTCCCCTGCCTGGCTGAGGAGGTGGATTCTTTTCGTTCGTAAAATAGACCTTCTTATCCGAAATTAATCATTTTACTGCAGTATGGGTTCCTCCACCATGTTGTGTAACACGAGGGCGACATTTAATTTTCACGGAACCTCTTGAAAAAGCTTCATCAGAAGATTTGCTTGACCATACGAAGGCTTCGCCTGTTCCAAGGTGGCTCATCTTGTCAGAGGTTAATTCACTAAGAGCTGCATTTGCTTTCTGGATATGCTTCAGCCAAGCTGGAGAATTGAATTTGTGCATGATGATTTGTGATGACAGCTCGATCAGCGAGACCGGGACTGATGGCGGATCCTGAGATGCGACCATGATGCTGGTTCCCTTGTGTCTCATCTCACGGACAACCTCGACCAGGCCGGAAACCAGGTCATCATTCTCGATGTACTTGTGGGCTTCATCGAAAACCACCAGCTTATTGAAGGCGCTTCCCTGGCAGGTTGCTTCCGAGAAAATCTGCAGCATCACCACGAACAGACCGAGGGCCTCGTCCTTTTCGATGTATTCATCTCGCAGATCCACGATGATCAACCGGCCTGGACGAATCAGATCCTGGAGACGCTGGTTATCATCGATATATTCGCTGGCGAACAGCAGACGCGTCTGGGCCAGCTCTTTCAGGTGATCGGACAGACCAGAGTTATCGATGCTTGCTCGCAGGGCATCCAAGGTCAGGTTATCGCGCAGCCCCCTCATGATGAGATTGATTTGTCGCATATACATGCTCTGGCTGCCAATCGCTCCCATTAGGAATTTCCAGTGCGCCGCCTTGAGTTCGGAGGCAGAAAAGGCAATCGGCTTAACCTCGATATCCGGGTACTCGGTCCGGCGATCATCCACCTTGTTGGCTGGGGTTAGAATCAGGACATCCTTCAGGGCTTCCGGATTGGCCTTGTAACGCTCACGAAGGATGAGGATCTCTTCATCCACCGAATTGGCATTGATCATCGAAGTAAACTCCGGCGCATAATCCTGCGTCGGGCTGTAATGGAAAATGACCGTGGCGAGCGGGCTTGGCAGCACATTGATGTGCTGAAGCGACATAGAGGCCATCTCAATAACTGTCCCAAGGGTGTAGCTCTTGCCGCCGCCTTGAACCCCAAAGAGACTGATAGTGTGGGTATGGTTAAGATCCAGTGCGACTTTTCTGCCTGAAACCTCGCCGAGTAAGCCGTACTGGGGAGAGTCTCCATTAACGCCTAGCATGATGTCATAGCTGACCTCGGCTTGAAGCGTGGCCTCGGGTGTCGGGTGCTCCTGTGCTTCAGGCCCGGGCTGAACTGGCTCTTCCGGTTCGACAGCAACGGCGGCAGGCTGTTCGTCGTCCTTTTCTTGTTCGGGCGCGATGGCGGTAGGTCGAGGTGCTTGCTCGACGGGTTCCGCTTGTTCTTCCTTATCCTCTTGGGCAGGTGAGGGTGTTTGCTCTGCGGCAGGAGGTGTTAGCTGGGTGATTAGTGCCTCCGGCTCTTCGTCCCAGAGCTCATCCACCGTCCAAGATGTTGAGCGGGCTCTCTTGGGTGCGATGAAAGCGGCTGTCTCGAGCTTCGGCACGTTCGGAATGAACTGCTCGCTCAGGAGATGGGCGGTCGGTTCCTCCTCAATCTCGACGGAAACAGGCTTGCGGCAGTTATCCAACAATGCGTGAATGAGATCCTTGCCGATGCGGTGGAATTCGATGCCAACCTCGTTGTCAGGGGCTTCGGTTCCGGCTTTGTCAAAGTCGAATATCAGAGCGCACCGTCTGAATTGAAGCGAGTAGCCCTGTTCGATGGATTCAAGTAGCCCTCGTGCTTCCTGCGCGGCGGTCACATCAAAGATCCCGTAACGCAGAGAGCGTTCCAGATAGAACCGAAGGATCTGAGCCAACTCCCGGCTCTTGAGCAACCTATCCGGACGGTCCGGTTTTTTCAGGGCCGGGTCGAAGTGGCGCTGGAGGATGCGCTCACTCTGATTGATCTGAGCGGAGATCCGCTCTTTCAGTTGGTTGAAGGCCGCAAAGTCGCCGACCTGCGAGTAACACTTCACTTCGACCAGATTGCAGGTGATCGTCCTGGTGTTCAAGTCCAAATCAAACAAACCCAAGTCGGTGCGTTGCAGGCTGATGGCATCGTTGACGTCGTCTGACTCACCGTTTGAGCGGTAGAGGTCTGTGTGTGCGTCCAGCGGCACAATGACCTGATTGCTCAACGCGCCCTGATAATCGAGATAGAGCCTCGCCAGGGCCAGGCCAAGAGCCTCCGCCTGTTGCGTGCGTGCGGAAATCAGTTTCAGGGCGAGCTGACCGGAAAGCGACCGCAGGTTTGCCAGGATCTGAACCGACTGCTCGCCGTCGGCGGACAAGCCGTGCTCAAGTAGCACCGGCTTCAGCATGGCCTCCAGCTCATCGTTCGAGCGCGAGGAGATGATCAGGTTATGTGTCGCCTGGGAGCTGGCTCCCGGCACATAGTCAATCAGATAGTCCGGTCTGTTCTTCCGACCGCCATGGTCAAAAAACTCAATCCCCATATTTCGGTCGATGGTAAATACCCAATCACTGATCTGGTGAACATCGTAGATCAGTTCTCGTTGGGCCACATCGAGGCCAAGGGTCACGACGGGTACGGCCTTGAAACTGGCACCAGAAGCAGCAACCGCTGAGGTGGCAAAACAGAGGTGACGGCTCAGCGACGACAGCAAATCGAAGCACGCAGCATGGTTGTCCGCACCGAATGAGCGCCCGACAATCGGCCGCTTATTCCAGTATGTGCCCGAATCGTCATCAACAAATTCAGTGTCGAAGTCCTGTATCATCCCATGCAGTGGCGTCACTCCCATCGACTTCTCGGCAATGGAAAGTTCCTCGGCGGGAAACACATCCAGAAGAACGCTGATGTGTGCTGGGAACTCCTTGGAATTTTCATGGAATTCATTCAGCGCGTGCTTGGCCAAGTTGAGCTTGGAAAACAGATGGCTGCCGGTTGAAGTCGCAAACGCATCGGCGGCCTCATTTACCGTCGCTCCGGGACGGACTATGGATTCCAGCGCCTCACCCAAAACCGACGAGTCGGGATCGGAGGCAAAGAGCCGGATGTCATAGCGCAAATCGGCATGCTCACGCTTTTGCTGGAGCGAAATCAGGGCCTCCGCTATCACCGAACCGGCCCCGGGGTTGAAGATGTTCAGGGATAGCTCTCGCACATAGGGATGCTGAGAGAGATAGCGCTCGATTTTATCCGCAATGACCTTTCCGGAAATATCTGTTCCTGCCGCAGAGGGCTCGGCCAAGCCGAGGGCCGAACAGATCTCCGCCATCAGGCCCCGGGAATTCTCCTCGGTTGTCGGGGCGTAGAGAGCCCAAAACGCATTCAGGTTGTCCACTGGCGTGAAGATGCGGCCATCTTCGACGGGAATACCGACCGGATAGGCGGAGGGCACAAGGCCATCCAACAGCGCGGAACGGACATGAGGTATGTGATCCTTCCCACCTGATTTGATCTTCTCAATCCAATCCTTGCCCAGGGTGACCCAACTGCTCAGCCACAAGGCACGGAGCGGATGGGTTGGGGAGACCAAAACAGCCTCACGATGCCTTCCACGGAAGTTGGTCAAGATGACATGAATGGAATCGACGGCCAGCACGTTTCTGAGCGCTTGAAGGTGCTGCTGACGCTCGGCACCGGAAGTCGTCTCAGCCTGACGGATGAGGTTCCTGACCAGATCAAGATAGCTTTCAGCATATGCGAGACATTCCTTTTCCGAGTCACGAAACGAAAACCCCTGCATGATTAGCTCGGCAGTGTCTTTGCGCACCGCTGCAAAAAACTCTTCGCGGGCAGCCAGAAAGGAAGCCATCGCGGTGGAAGAAGGCAGTGTTAGGCCGACTTCGGAAGGTGGTTCGGCGGTATCCAGGTTGATCTGCATTCGCCAGCCCGACGGGTGCTTGGGCTCCGCCAAGATGCGCTGCTCGATGGTTTTGAGCATACGCGAGAGCGGGATCTGAACAGCGCCCTCACGGCCGAATTTTGCGTGCAGAGTTTCCTGTCGGGAGGTCTTCTTGGAACAACCGCCCTCGGCCCATACGACACCACTGATGCCGATATCATCGGGATCGCGTTCATCGCCCAGGGCAATCAGTTGCAGCCGGAAACGTGCATGCTCTAGGCTCTGCTCAATGGGGATGGCGCGTTGCGGTGGTTCTTCCTCTATGTTGCCGCTCGGCAGGACGTAGAAAGGTTCGCTCTCATAAGAGCGTTTAGCGCCCTCGGAGGCTGAATCCGCTTCCAGAGGAATCGGGTCTCCATCGGCCGTCCAAGGCATTACACGGATGAAATGCCATCCTTCCTCGAATTCGATTTTATTGAGTTTGGTTAGGTTGGTTGTGCATTGCAGGCGGTTCGGCGTCCAGGCTTTGACCTTTCTGGATTTTCCTACCGGACCGTCATTCTGCGAAATGATCTGGACCGTAAAATGGTCAAGCCCGCTGACCTTGCCGGGGTGGGGGTTAACCTCGAACACCACGTTCATTTTGCGGCGGTCGTTCGGAACCAGAACTTGTTGCCCGATGAGGCCGGAGAGTTGGTCGTCAGTCTCATCCTCCGCAATGACCGGCAAGTCGGTCTCCAGCACCGTCAGAAGAACCTTGTCCAGAGAGAGCTCTTCCTGGAAGGTCCATTTATCGAAAGATATGCTCCACCAGCTCTTGTCGGTCGCGATGGGTGGCGTCCAGGATTCGGGCTCCTGGACATCGTATTTTTCAAAGTAGGCGAATAGGCGCGACTCCAATGCCTTGTCACTGAGTCCCAAATCGGCGAGACGGCCACGCACAGACTTGTGCGAGATCATCAGACTGCGGACGCTGCCGAGGTTACGGCGAATCTTGCCATTGACCATGCCGGAATCGGCAAAGAGCTTGAAGTCCGGAATCAACGTCAATTCATACAGGCTGGCCCCGAGAGTTTCTCCATCAATCCCATTTTCGAGCGCGGTGAGCAGATACCTCACGCGGGAAACATCGTCGGCAAACAGCCATTCCTCTTCGGAGAGGATGCCCAAGAGATCTCGAGCATGGCCGACCAACGTTGCCGGGAGCCGGTCAAGCAGCGAGTCGATCAGGTCTTCGTAGATACCGGTAAAAGCCAGCTCCTCGAAGGTGGCCACGCCAAAGGAATCTTCGGCGCTGGTACGGAGCGAGTTCGGTATGAAGACCAACAAAGGCTGGCGCAGCTCGCCGTTCGCGTCAGGGTTACGAAGTTCCACCAGCTTGGTAGAAGTCACCCGGAAAGGCATGCCTTCTTGGTCATGGCTACCGAGGATAAAGATGTTTCCGTCGGGCCGGGTTCGACGTAGTTCCTTGCAAACCGACTCCATGACATCGTCATCAAGATCGGTTGCCCGCATGCAGTGGCCTGGGCCACGATCACCCAGGATCGCTTCGATACGAGGGCACAGGAGACCAGCGACCGACGCGTTCAATTTATCCTGGGAAAGCTTGGTGAACGCGTTACTCATGCGTGCCTCCCGTTCTTATCAGTTCCGTCATTTCTCTCAATGGCATAGCGGGGCGATACCTTCTGGGTCACGAAGGCATCCGACAGGTCCTCGTAGAAACCGATTTCACGCAGGCGGCGCTTGAAGGCTTCGAGGTTGAGGCGCAGAGCGCGTCTGTCCACGATGCTGCTGTTGGCTTGGCTTCCTTCCGGCAGCCGGTCGATGTGAAGGCCGTATCGGTTTCTCAAAAAGGCCAGTAATTCTTCGATGCGAACCTCGCGGGTCACAAATCGCCCGCCGTCCTGGGTAAGAACAGCAATCTGAAGAAGCACCTCGAGCAGCTTGCTCCCCAGCACAAATCGCCGAGGACTTCCCTTGGTCCGGGATTGGGCCAGCAGGCCGTTCTCTTTGTTCTTCAGCAGTAGAGAGTCCAGACACTCAGTGATGTACTGGCGGTGATACTTACCGCGATACGCCATCAGGATTTCGATGAAGGAGTCGAACTCGCCCAGGCCCATGCCGGTGACTTCCCGGATCTCCGGATCGACGTCCTCGTTCCCGGAGGTCGATTCCTCGATCAGGCTCGCCAGGCGGAATTTGAAGTAGGCTTGGCGCTCGGCATCGTGCTCGGGCTTTAGCAGGGATACCAGATCGCCAACGGTGAACACGCCGCCCCCAGGGGTAGCCAACTTGCCCGTTTTTTTGCTTAGGTATTCCGCCATCTCATCGAGCTTCTTGATGACGAAGTTGGCCTGCACAAAGGCCGGTATCTGACGATAGAGCCGGTCAGTGGACTTGAGAGCCAACTCGGCCATGCGCGGATTGTTGACGTCGCCCATGTCCACGACAAACGCCACGCGGAAAGGGCAGCCTTCCAGCGCATTGTCGAGGCCTGGGTTGATTGGGCATTCCTTGGCGGTGCAGAGATCGTTACCGGAGCGCTGTTTCACCAGCTTGGGCAGCATCTGCAGCAGTTTGAGGTGGTAAAGCGCCAGATGGAATGCCATCAGGGTTTTAAGGTAATCCACCAGCACTGAACGCGGAATATAGGGCTCATAGGCCAATAGCCGCAGAATATCATCGGCCATAATATCGGCTTGGCCGATACACAGCGGCTGGAAGCGTGAGGGCTCCTTGGAGTCCTTCATGTCCTGGGTAACCTGATGATCCAAACGCAGGATGGCCTGCGTTTCCACATCCACGGATGCGTTGGGATCGTAGCGGTCCGTCACCAGGTCGATGCCCGGGAAGAAAAAGCGCTTCAAGGCATCTCGCGCCGCTTGGCCCTTACTTTTACGGGCATAGAAAAGCATCCAGTAGATCTGCTCGGCCGCGCCGTAATCACGGGTATGCTTGGCGTTGCGAAACTTATAGGTATTGCCATGGAGCGGCCTCGGGGCGGCCACGGCCTGATTGGCTTTGCCCCGATTAACCACATCCATCAGATCGGTTTCGATCCAGCGGTGTACCACCTGTGGAAAGCGATCAAAGCCCGCAAACCATTCGGGATGCTCAAGGAAGTCCTCCATGAACTCTTCAACGGTCAGGTCGCCGCCACGAGGCGGGCGTCGGCTGGCATAGCCGTCATATTTCAATCGGGGAAAGAGCATGGTCAGCACACGATCCATCTCGATGTGCTTGAAATCGACATAAGTGGTCTTGGGAGTGCGAAATTCCTTGTCTCTGCCTTTGATGCTCATGCTTTAGCCCTCCTGCTTACATTTCCCAGATACAGGATGCCTTTGTCGTCGCGCCGGATCTGGAAGAATTCAAAACCGCTTTCAGTGAGGAGCACCTCCTGATAGGGAGCGGCGGATAGAACGTTCTTAAACACCGCCAGACTCAGGTAGAAACCTTCCTGCTCCTCGATGCTGGGACGGTAGCCGTTGTTGAGCCGCATCAGCATTTCATAGATGTCGAGATTGATGCGCAGGTTCGCCTTGTGTCCGTCACCGGAGTCGTAAAGCAGCACCAACGCCTGAGACAGGCACTCGAGGAAAGGATGAGCCGCCGTTTCCTGCTCGGTACGGAGCGTAAAATGGTCGCCGTCAAAGAGGCGGTAACTGCGGATGGTGCCTTTTTCCACCTGGCGAACACGCAGCGCCAACTGGTTGCCCAGCCGCGCCGGATCGCTCAGACCTTCGCCCCGGTTGACGGCCTGGAGAATAGCGGTCACCTCATCGGCGCTTTTCGCGCCTGGCTGCTTAATGACATCCAGGAAGGGCTCGATGCTTCCGTAAGTCAGCATCTCCTTCCAGCCGATGTCGCGTCGTTCAAAGAAATGGCGACGGCGCATGTGTGAGAGGTAATTCCGATGCTTGGCGATCAATCGGACACGGTTCTTCGATGAGTAATCGCGAGGCAGACTGCCAAACAGTGTCTCCACCAGTTCATTATCATACCCGGCTCGCTCCGCGAACGAGAAGCGGCTCATGGCCTTGGTCTTGGGATTGAGGAAGCCAAGCTCGCGGTCCAGATCAGGGTTGCTGACTTCGGCAACATCGATCTCGCGCATCAAGGCAATCAGCCGGTCATTGGAGCCTTCCGCCCCGCCAAGCCACGAGTTGAAATAAAAACCGTCAAGAATGCGATTCTGGGTCTCTTCACCGCCATTCTGATAGAGCTGGTGAATGCCGTCGCAGTCCTGGGTGCCCACCAGCATGAAGGCCAGCGCCGAACGCAGATCGCGCATGGTGATGTGCAGTCGCCCTCGCAGGTGGGTAATGGTGTAGAGCATCTTCAGACGCTCGATAACCTTGGGACCGGCAACCGAGTCCTGGAAGGTCCGGGCGTTATGGTAAGCAAAGCACTTGCCCTTGAGGTCGCACTTCTCGCAGGCTTGCCAGTATTCCTGCTGCGTCATGCGGGCGATCAGCCGCTCCAGAATCGAAGGCTGACCTTTCTCGGGTTCAGCGACCACCGAGCGCAGGTTTAGGTTGATAACCGCGATACCGCCTTCCGGAGCAGCTCCGGCCAACCCCTGCTGGATCTGCTTGGCGAGCAACGTGAACTCTTCTTCATGCTCAAGGAAGAAGTCGACCAGCCGTCCCTCGTTGATGGCGATCAGGCGGGTTTGATTCTCGGGCCAGCCGGAGGCATCCTTGCCCGCGAAGGGAGCGAAGAACTTCTGCAACACGGCATCGTTTCGTTCGTCGCCTTCATCCTGGCTGCCGTCGTAGTTGCTCTGGTAGGTATGCCCCTTGAGCTGGAACACGGCCCCATTCGCACCACGCTGCATCTGTGCGCCCTTGCTCTCGGCAAAGGCTTCGAACTGCTGAATGAAGGCCGTCTTGCCGTCACCAGCGTTACCGCTGATGATGACCAGGCGGAACTCACCCTTGAGCAATGCGGGCTTGAGTTTTTCGTCCAGATAGGTCGGCACGTAGGTGGCCTTGCCAACTTCGTCGAGGCCACGGGTGCCTGCGTTGGATACCTGGCTCTGGCTATAGAGCGTCAACAGGTGGGTGACGAAGGGGTTGGTGTTGGGCTTGGTCGTCTCGAAACCTAGCTTGGACACCACCTTGGGTCCTGCTCCAATCTCGCAGGTGGTCAGCACCGAGCGCAGGCGCTTGACCTCGGTCATGGCAGTCAAGAACTCATCCACCGAGGCGAAGCGATCCTTGCGCTCCGGTGCGAGCATCTTCACCAGCACATTGACCAGTGAAGAGCTGAGGTCGGTGCAGCCTTTGAACTGCTTGGGGTCCTTGGGCTGAGTCTTGATCGGCGGCGTGGGGTCGTCGAAAGGATATTTGCCGGTCAGGCACTCATAGAAGGAGATGCCCAGGGCATAGAGGTCGCGATCTATCCGATCCGAAGCGTCCGGTTCGGAGGAGTAATCGTAATCCGGTGGCAGGTAGCGACGCGTGCCGCCACCGCCCTGAACCTCGTCGTTCTCGGAGATCGCGACGTTGAAATCGATGATGCGGACACCCTTGTCGGTCCACAGCAGGTTGGAGGGTTTGATGTCCTGATGATAAACGCCATGCTTGTGAAGATGGGCCAGCCCACCGGCAGCCTCGCGCACGATGCGCACGGCATCATCCAGCGACAGCGCCTCGGCGTCGATTAGATCGGAGACATCCAGACCTTCCACATATTCAAATACGATATAGGGTGTCTGTTTGGCGTCAGTCATACGATCCGCCCAGATCACCTTTACCACATGTGGATGGTCGGGCAGATTGGTCAGGGTCTTGTATTCGCGGCGCAGCCGCTCGTATACGCTGCGGCGGTCCTTGGTCACCAGCTTGATGACCCGCACCACGTCGCCCAGAGAATCAAACACCTTGTAGGCAACGCCGAATCCGCCACTACCTAGCTTTTTCTGAATACGGAAGCGATCCGCCAGGATGAAATCCTGCGGCAGGTTCATCAGGTTATCGGGGAGCTGCGGCACGACCACGGCCGGGCTGCTCACATCCGGAGCGGAGGCAATATTAAACTCGGGCAGAATAAGGCCATCCAGCAATCTGCGAGCGATGGCTGCACTGGCATGCCGATCCTCTGGGTCGAACTCGCAGAATTTCTGCAACCACTTGTCGATTCCTTTGGGCAGGTCTGACTTGTGCTCAGAAGGCTTCATCGGGAAAAGGCCGTCGAATTCCATCATCTGGTCGACGTTATCAAAGGGCATCTCGCCGGTCAGCAATTCATAAAAGATCAGTCCAACAGCGTAGAGGTCAGAAGCGATGCTAGCCTGAGTCGGATCCTTGTAACACTCCGGAGCCTGGTAAGCAGCGTCCAGGTCATCCACGACCTGATCGGCAATGGTGGATGTACGATTCTTACCGACACGCGCAAAATCAAAACCCGTTACCCGGGTTTGGCCACCCTTGGTCACCAGTATGGCGTCCGGAGTGAGATTACGATGTATCACCTCGTGCCGATGCGCATGATCCAAAGCCGACAGTACGTCGCGCATCACCTGAAGCTTTTGGTCAAAAGTCAACGCCAATGAAGCCTTGTTGATGTGCAGGCGCAAAGCCTGGCCGGGCAGGTCCTCTGTGACCAAGACCACCTTGCATTCATCGTCTGAGACGAATAGATCCTTTACCGCCAGCACGTTGGCATGGGTCGGCATATGAGCTACGGCGCGATAGGCGTTACTGATTTTCTTGAACTCATCCTTGCGAACGCATTCATCCTGATAAGGGTCGGCCTGATAGACCCGCAGGCGGACCATACCACCGCTCTTGCCCAACAGGTTGTGCTTGGCACGATACTCAGTGTAGCGATCGGTACCACCCAGCTTCTCCTCTACCTGCCAGTCGCGGAATACCAGAGCCGCGCTCTTGGGTTTGGCGTTGCCTGTGATTGCCTTGGTAATTTGGGAGTGGAATCGGGTGATATTTTCCAATCGGTTATTAGGGATACGGCTGGCATCGTGGAAGTATTTCAGGCAGTGCTTAAAATCGGTCACGTCCGGACTATCTATGCCCGCCTGGTCGAAAACTGCAGCATCATCGGCAGTGAGCAGCACGGCGGCATGCACATGGGCCTTGCGGAGCTCGGTCAGGCCGGTGTTGCTCTCGCGGATAATGGTAGCCATGATCTTAGCATGGCTGCGCAGCTTGGCCAGCGGCGAGAAGAACGGCTGCCGCCCCTCGGGGTACCACTTGGAGCCATACACATCGATGTTGCCCCGCGTTCCTTTGACATCCACCAGATACACCGCGTGAGGCGCGAGGATGGCGATGTCGATTTCGAACACTTCCTCACTCTGGCGCATTTCGAAGTTGTGGAAGATCAGCCAGCCATCGGGCAGATGATCCCGAAGGAAACCAATGGCCTGCCGTTCAGATTCGTTCGCGGGTTGCCCGATGGGTATGACTTTCGCCATTAGCGACCTCCCTCCTCAATAGCATGCTCGACGAGGGCTATAGCCTGGTCTTCAGCATCAATCGCATCATCAAACTTTTGATAAGCTGCTCGAACCATCACATCTATTTTTTCTGCTTCAACACGGTTAATAATTGGCACAGGCATTTGCTTAATCATTTCTGGGTGGAAGTCCTGTTGCATGCTTCCAATTTGATACCCCTTGCGAATTCGGTAGGCTATTTGTGAATTCAAATAGGCAAATAATGCTCCTCGTGGAATTTCATCTTCCCGTGCAATCACTCTGAGGAAGTGTTGCGAATATGCGTAGCCAAGGCGCTTACCAGTAATGAATTGAGCTCGGCCAAATAGATCATGCTCACCAGCACACCCTTGAGCAGCAATCATCACAGCCCCATCGGGGGGAAACAATAACTGGTCTTTAGGTAGGTATTTACTCGCTATCCATCGACCATCCGGTCGGAGATTAAAGCACTCACCCTGTCCGATGAGTTCAACACCAAATTCAGGATCAGCGTCGATTCTCTTGAATCGAGGGCCACTTCTTAGCGTTCCTGGCTCAGTTAATTCAAAAAGAGGCTTCCAAGTTAAAGATTGCTCTTTGATTTGACTCTCAAGATCACGATTGATTGGCAAATAATTCATAGCCCGCAGGGAAGTCTTACTTATTGAAGAGGCAAACCCCATTCGACCGGAATTTGAATGCCAGTACTCAGGAGTGATGTCGTCAATTGAAGCTGCAGAAAGGTATCTTGTTGAAGCTGCTTCCAACTCTCTATTCGCTTCTGTCCGTAAGTCCGCAGACTTTTGTATCCAATCATGGGCTATAAGCTCTACTGAACCTAATCGTGGCACCGGCAAATCTGAGATATGATGAGGTTCAAGGTGGGTAATGATCGAGCCATAAGTCCCAGAAATCACCAGAGGAACACCAAACTTGGTGCAGAGATATGCATAAATATAACCAGGAGGCACTAAGTTTCTATCAGGGATGACCCTCAGTACATCTTCTGTGCATGCCATACCCTTCATGTCCTTGCGTGAGTAGGCCATATTGCCAATAGATCCAGATCTGGTAATAAGAGTGTATCCATCTTCAATGAGCAGTTGCCGATTTTGGTTACCAACCGATTTAGCAATATATGGTACAGTTCTTAAGTCTGACTGTGTAATGTCAGTACTTGATAAGAATTTATAGCCATGCTCTGAGGAATCAACCCATAATCTTGTTATACGGCCTGCATTAATAATCCCTGAGATTCCCCCTTCTGTTAAATCTTGGAGGCGATCTTTTCTGGCATTGAGTTTTCCGAGCAAATCCCGAGCTTCCATTGCACCAGACATATAAGGCCCACAGTCAAGACGCCGACCGTTGTACTCGATCCAACTACTTGGTACAGTCTTTATTTGAAATTTCCTGCTCATAATGACACCTCGCCTGTTGCGCGAAATTCCTTGAATTTCTTTGCCACCAGCGGCAGCTCGTCATGAATATGGCGGTTGCGACGCCTGGTCCGACGGATTTCTACATCGCCACCTTGGCGAATCCGCTCGATCACTTTCTCATCGAAAACCAGTTCCTCTCCGTCTGGGGCTCGCTGAAACAGGAGATTCCCTCGTGCGTCTACGCCAGCTCGATCAACCACGGCCATGAATACATTGTATTCGGGGTGCTCAGTGTTGATCAGTTCCTCCTGGCTCCGGCGGCGTAAAACCAGCAAGCTGGGCAATGCGGGCGTTAAGCCATATTCCTTTACGGTGACTTTGAACGGCTCTACCGGCAGGTCAACCGAGGCCAACACTTCGCAGTTGCGTAAAATCCACCAGCGCACATATTCATCGCTAGGATTACCCAATAAGCCATCAGGCAGCAGGATGCCCACTCGGCCGGTGCCGGGCTTCACCCACTGCAGGGCTCGTTCGATAAACAGCACCTCTGGAGGCACACCGCCACTGCATAAATTGCCAGTGTTGCGGAATCCACCTTCTTCGTCACGCTCCCAGTTGTTGCCTAAGTCAAATCGTTCAAGGATGGAGGTATCGTTCACAGTGTCTTGGGTAGAGAACCAAGGGTTGAGAAGAACAATATCCATGCTGCCCAGCGGCATGACAGGACGGGCGGCTTCGATGCCATCCAGATCGCCATCCGGGAAGGTGCGAGCATCAATGCGGAATACGCGGCCGGGATTACCGGTAGTAAACAGCAGGTTCATACGGCTGGCTACGACTAGGAAGGGATCAATGTCACAGCCCAGGGCATTGCTGGCCGCCCATGCTGCGGTTTCGTTTTGTACCTGGCGGATCTGTTCGTTGGTGGCCTCTTCAGGTGAGGTGCCCATGGCTGCCAGTTTTTTCTTGAAGATGTGCACAGCGGTCATAGCCAGGAAAGTTCCAATACCGCTAGAACAGTCCATAATGCGTTCACCGGGTTGCGGATCGAGCATTTCCACCGCCATTTCAGCTACATTGAGTGGCGTGGGGTAGCGGCCCTCCCGACCGTCCATCACGCTGCAGGCGACTGTACGAAAGGCCCTGGTACGGTACCGAGGTTGGGTTTCGCTTAAGTTATACCGGGCAAGCTCCATAACCATACGAGCGGTCTCATGGGGTTCAAGCGTTAGATCCCAGCCACGTGTTAACAAATTTGGATACCATGTCTTGGCGGCGGTAATGGATTCGCTGACACGCTTTGCAATGGCTTGTTGGCCCGCATCGGTAAATGGCTCATCACCTCTGATCCAAAATTTGCGTTCGCTGGTTGGCAAGGTTTCGTCATGGATCTTGGCGAGCATCAATACAGCCAACTGTTTAAAAGAATCCTTATGGTCGAGACCCAGATTGCGGTTAAGAAACTGATGGCAACGCATCAGGGCGTCCTCCAGATCCTCCACTTCGGCGCTTACCTGTATGACACCACCAGTACGATCAAGATCGGTGGTGTTTTCGCCCGGCACCGGCCAGCTACCTAGTGGTCTGACACGGACTTCAAAGCGGGTACGCTCGACCTGTAACAGAAACTCCTCTTGGCCGTTTGTCCACATACCCAGTGTCGCACCGGGGACTAGTTCCAGCAACTCCTTAAGTTCACGTAGGTCTGCATCGGCTTCGGTAATAGAGCGAAGCTTGTCGCGCTTTTTGTGATTCTTACAGACGATGATCCGCTGGAGGTTATCATTGTTGTGCTCAGCATCAGGACGAAAAATCGCAATGTCTATACGCTTACGCCCCTGGTTGGATATCTGGGGGTTGTAGTTCACTTCTAGGTCGTTTCTGTCAAATCCATAACTCTCAATAAGCTGGTGTAAAACTTTCTGTATCAGTAGCTGCTTGGATGAAGAACTCACTTTATTACCGGTCAGTATGTCGATTAAAAAATTATCCGGGTTGATATCTTCGGGAACATCCTGTGGAACTTCAAAAAAAATTTCTTGGTCACTCATCCGTTCTGCTCCTTGATGAATTCACGGTATTTCTCAGCAATAATCGGTAGATCGTTGTCTTCTTTTTTTTCTCTGCGTGTCAGGGTACGTTCCACGATACGTCCTCCAATACGGATACGTTCGATATACTGCTTAGCTTCAATGATCTCTTCGCCGTCCGGGGTACGTTTGAAAAGCTTATTGCCACGGCGGTCTACACCAACCTTATCTGCCACTGCCATAAATACTGGATACTCTTCCAGGCTACCTAAAGCTTCAATCTTTTTCTCATCTTTACTTTTACGACGAAGGAAAAGAAGACTAGTGAGAATGTTAACATTAGCCTCCGCAATAAATGCTTCCACCGGCAGGTCTACAGAAGCAAGTACCTGAGTCTCTCGCAAGATCCACCAACGGATATATTCAGCTGCAGGGTTGCCGAGCACACCATCGGGCAAGACAATACCCATACGGCCTGAACCCGGCTTAAGCCACTTAATACAACGTTCAATGAATAATATCTCTGGGGAAACGCTACCTTTAATGGTTCCTGTATTTCGGAATCCTCCCTCACCGTCCGGTTCCCAAGTATACGCCAGTTCGTATTGCTCCAGAATATGTTTATCCGTAATTGGGATATCAGAGCCAAAGGGAGGATTTGTGGCAATGATATCCACCGATTCGAATGGTATTTCTTTCTTAGCTGAAGCAAGATCAGCCAAATATCCAAGTGGAAATTCTAGGGAGTTGATATTATAAATATGCCCCCTACCATCACCTGCGAGGACCATGTTCATTTGAGCTGCACGAATTAGAAATGGATCAAAGTCTGCACCAAATACATTTGTACCTGCATACTCTTTCAAGTGCTCATGGACATTAAAAAAGTCGTTGGAATTTTCATTTCCTTCTTGAATATTCTGCTCCTCACGAAATTTTTTTAACATGTGCGCCAATGTGGCAACTAAGAAACCGCCTGTTCCACAGGCTGGATCCAATAGTGTCTCGCTCTCTTTTGGATCAAGCATTTCGATGACCAGCTTGACCACACCTCGAGGGGTAAAATACTGACCACGATCACCACGCAGATTGACACCCACCAACTCTTGGTAAGCCACGCCCTTAGCATCAACATCCGTGCGCGTAAAATCATATTTTGCTAGCTCAGAAACAATAAAAGCAAGCGCCCGGTCAGAAAGAGTGATTTCCTCATTACCCCTAAAAATATTCGCATATTGTTTCTTGACTTCGTTGAAGAGATCTTCGATTCGAACCCGGATGGCCTTTCTCCCTTCTGGCTCGAATTGTTCTCTGGGACCAGCCCAGAAACGACGTATCCAAGATTGTCGCTGCCTACCACGCAAATTCTCATCGTGCATCTTGCAGAAAATCAAATATAGGAACTGCCAGAAAGCAGCGTCCTTGGGCATTCCCTCGTTACCATGAATATAGTTGTGACACCTACGAAAGGTTATCTTGAGCATCTCGCTGTCAGCGATGCGGGTATGACCATCGGAGATGACTTCTTTGGTACCAACGGACTCTTCAGCCATCGGCCAATCCCCGATTGGGTTACACTTGGTTTCAAAACGCTTCTGTTCTTTTTCGACAAAAAAGAACTCCAGCCCATTGGTCCACAAACCATACTTAACAGCCTCAACCTCTCGCATGATGATTTCGATTTCCTCAAGGTCCTTGGCCGCCTGATCAAAGTCGCGTATACGCATAGTATTCTTGCCACTATTCGGTTCCTGGCGACAGATTACTACGCGACCTAAGTTTTCTAATGTGTGTTCCAAACCGTGGTGAAAAATGGCTACTTCCACCTTTTTCCGATTACCAATGGAAAAATCTAATTTCATATCTTCAGGCGAGAATCCATATTCATGAATTAAAGCACGAACTATCCGTTGCCTTACAACCTCTTTCTTGCTTTCCTTTATTTTTTTCCCTGTAATATAATCTATAGTGTATCCTGCTTTTAACGAAATATTTTCCAGAGCTTCCTGTTTATGATCCATTTTTACCTCAACGTGTTAAGAGAGCCTTTTTGCTGTATGCTGATATAGAGGGGTCCAACGTATCTGAATTTTCCATATCAATGTTTATTGTAACAAACTTCTCAAAATAACTCCAGAAAATTTTACTGTTGCGTAACACTAAACAATATTATATATTTTGGGCATGAGAAATTTTGGTGAAACAGTAAGAAATCTACGTTCTGCGCAATCATTAGGTCTTCGCGAAACAGCATCCTTAGTCGGAATTTCACCTGCCTATTTGAGTAGGATTGAACGTAATAAAGAGAATCCTCCGAAACCTGAGATAATAAAGAAGATTGCCAAAGTTCTTGCAGCAGATCCTGATGTTCTATTTCGCCTGTCTTCAAATACTGACCCAGATCTGGTTGAGTTTCTTCATGATTCACCTGCAGTTTTGTCAATGATACGATATATTCAAACTGCAAATTTCAATGAACAAGAAATTCAGCAAATCTATGATTTCACCTGTAATCTTCGAGATGAATAGCCTTTTCTCTACTTTCATCTCATTCAGTGCTATGCGCTGGCTATAAATCTGAAAGGTATCGATTCTAGTTATTCTCAATTATCAAGTCGGGTACTTTCCTTTTTGGGCACTTGAAGCATCAAACTGACGAGAAAAATTGCTCGGTATGCGTGAGTTGGCTCGCGCCTTGGTTGTATCAATGTCGTTTTTCAGCGATGTGAAAAACAACCACTATGCTATTCAAACTGAAGAACGATTGGCTGCTATATCTTAAATGCTGAAATTGAATGAGGATGAAAGTGTCGTGCTTTATCGCATGGCCGGCAAACAGGAAGACCTGTTTTCCCTAAATCTAAATTCGTATGTACCTTAAAGGCCGTATGTTAACGTCGCACTCAGGATTGCACGAACCCTTCAGAAGAATGAAGATGAGTAATAACAATTCGTGATTAACTAAACAACAAATAATCAAAGGGCAAAGTGATGTAATCCACTTCGATCGAAGGTTCAACCTAAGGTCGTCGGGATCATAAACCTCAGAACGGGATGTCGGGATCAAATTCATCCCCATCATCTTCCGCCTCTGGTAATCCCAGGATCTCTCTATACGTCTTAAGAAGCTTGTTCTGGAAATACACCGTTGGCTCTCCGCACTGTTCACAAAACCTTGAGT
>Ga0334894_1001589_pt1 | contig 18381 bp, 20 predicted proteins | sample GraSluR3_MG_6_FD_207225 | JGI IMG/M metagenome (GOLD analysis project Ga0334894, IMG submission 207225) | Sludge microbial communities from methane-producing bioreactor in Wageningen University, Netherlands - Granular Sludge_12_05 R3 | ecosystem: Engineered > Bioreactor > Anaerobic >... | reverse complement strand
ACGTTACCGCCTTGTCCGAGATCCGTAGTACTCAAAGTGCGAGTCTACATCCAACTGATTCGTAATCTGTTTACCAGACAGAGGTGCCAGTCTTTCAATTGCGAAGTCAAGGCTTCATGGATGATACGACATCCTCTATCTAATAAATAGATTATACACCTAAGTGTATGATCTTGCAGGATTTAAAGGCTTATAGGTTGCCTTTATTAACCTAAATACATTATACAAGGATGATCCTGTAGTGGATTTAATCGAAGTGATTTCCAAGGTTACTATAAGCAATCAGCCTTATATTTGGGATAATAAATAGAATAGCTATTAGAACGGGGTGAAAATGATGAATATGCTCAGGCAAAAAAAAGGCTTGACTTTAATTGAGATTATCATTGCTTTAGCTATTCTTGGGATAATTATGGTTGCTTTCCTAAGTGGTTTTGGTAGTGGCTTTGCAAGTATATTTACCATGGGAAATAAAACTAAGGCAGTTGCAGAGGCTCAGACTATTGTTGATTTTATATACAACGAAGGAACTATAAATGATTCCCAGCTCATGTCTACTTTTGATATTGAAGGCAAAGTGTCTCATGCAGATTTAGAGTCAAGTCCATATAATTCTGACAAACCAATTTATTACAGTGTGACAAGTCAGACAATAGGGTCAGTTACAGTCGATAGAGTTACTGTTTTGGTTTTCTATCATGGTGGCAGTCGATATGTTACTTTATCTGCTCTAATACCTTAAGGGGGGGCGATTATGAAGATTAAAACATTAAAAACAAATAAAGGTGTAACGTTAATCGAGTTAATAGTCTCGCTTATGATATTGAGCATAGCTTTGCTTATTGCTTATTCCTTGTTCTTTTTTGGGAATAGAACATTCAGTAAAGGTGTGGACCAATTTAATGTACAAAGCAACATCAGGTTGGCTTCAGATTATATAACTAGTCAAATTCGATATGCTACTGATATTCAAATATTGGGAAGCATGGATTCCAACAAAATAAGCGATCCATTCAATGCAATAGATGCTTACGAAAATTATATTTTCTATGATGGGGAAAGAATTGTTCGATTAAGTAAATATAGCTCAAATTCATTTCTTATAGGAACTGGAGGCGAAGTGACATTTAGCAGTACATCTCCAGGTGAGATTCTTAATTTTACGGTTAGCGGTGTAGATTCACAGCAGAATTATCACATAGATTCTGAAGTAAAGCCTTTAAATCTTAGTTTAAATGGAGGCAGTATAAATACAGGTACAGGATATGTTATTTACTACAGAACGGCAGATGATTATTTAGCTAAAGAAGCATTGCCAGAGGCGACCATGGGGGATCCAAACAATCCAAATGGAGTAGACGTTAACTACAGTAAGGGGATTTTAGAAGCTACCATTTTAAGCGAGAATGAAACTTCACCAGCTTCTAGTATAGCCAAAACAGGTACACACGATTTAAGAATATCTATAGAAAGTCCGGGAGCATCTAATGGAAGAAGGATTACATTCTCTGTTAAACTTGATGATAATAACGTCTACGAATATACAGTTACATATACCACGCATTGGACTATAGAGTGAAATCAATATTTAATTCAAAGGGTCAAGTATATTGGCCCTTTATTATTGTACAGCGAAAAGTTGGTTAGGAAAGCTCATGCTTAATATAATAATCAAAAAAGAGGAATTTGTATTTTTATGGATAAATAAATTATTAACAGAGAATACAAGATAGTTGGAAAGTTGAAAGCAAACTACCTAGCACTAACGACCAATAACTAATATTTAGGGTCACGTTTGGATTGACATAGGTAAAATATAGCGATATAATACCTATGTAATGGAGGTGTGTGTAATGAGTGAGCAAAAATTACCTATGTTGCCGCCAAATGCTGAACTAGAAACGAAATCAGTGCTAAAACAATTGGCAAGTGCCAACCGTGCGTTGGCTGAGCTTAAAGGATATGCAGATACGATTCCAAATAAGCATATTTTGATAAATGCGGTCATGATTAATGAAGCCAAAGATAGCTCTGCAATTGAAAATATTATAACAACTCATGACGACCTATATAAAGCAATAAGTGATGCAAGTGGAGCAAGTCTTGCTGCAAAGGAAGTTGTTAGCTACAGGACAGCTTTGTGGCAAGGATATGAGTCTATTAAGGCTCGCAAGATGCTTACAACAAATATGATTGTTGAGATTCAAGGAGTTATTGAAAGGAATCGTGCAGGAATAAGAAAATTGCCCGGCACCATCCTTAGAAATGAAAAAACCGGTGAAACGGTTTATACGCCACCTGTAGGAGAGACTGAAATTAGAGTGCTTCTAAACAATTTCGAAAAATATATCAATGAAGACAATGATGATATTGACCCATTGATAAAACTGGCAGTGATCCATTATCAATTCGAGAGTATTCATCCTTTTTACGACGGTAATGGCAGGACAGGTCGAATCATCAATGTGCTTTATTTGGTTTTAAAGGAACTACTCGATAGTCCTATCCTTTATTTGAGCAGTTATATAATCAGAAACAAGTCAGAATATTACAGACTTATTCAAGAAGTGCGAACCCATGAAAACTGGGAGGATTGGATTATTTATGTTCTTAAAGGCATTAAAGAAACAGCAGAAGAGACATTACGATTGGTAAAAAAAATTAAAGCTGAAGTTGAAACAATGAGCGGCGAGATTAAAGAAAGGCTGCCGAAAATATATTCAAAAGAATTAATTGATTTGCTATTTTATGAATTCTATACGAAAACAATATATATTGAAAAGGGTTTGTCTGTAACAAGAAAGACTGCGGTTAATTACTTGTCGGCTCTTGAAAAAAAGGGTTTTCTCGTTTCAGAAAAGATAGGCAAGGAACGAATTTATCAAAATAAACGGTTATACGATTTGGTCAGGCAATAGTCAGGTGACTAAATCTGTCATTTCGAGCCAAGCGAGAAATCTCAGGAGATTCTAAAACTTGCAATGGCATCTGACGCCCATGTATTACTGGTTACAGTGATTCCTGAGATCCCTACGACTCGGCATAGCCGAGTTCTCTGGATGACAGTTTTAGCATTTGCTTTTACTTACACCTTACAATTAGATATAATAATCAAAAAAAGAGGAATTTGTATTTTTATGGATAAATAAATTATTAACAAGGAATACAGGACAGTTGGAAAGCGGAAAGTTGAAAGTTGAAAGCAAACTACCTAGCACCAACGACTAACGACTAATATGGTAGGGTCCGGTTTCCATGCCGGACCAAGCATCACCTGAGATTTCTCATTGTATTCGAAATGACGTATCCACTACCGTTCAACGTGCCGAAGGCGCAACCAACCAACGAAAGGACTTTTCATATGGACTTATACTTTGCAATCGTATTTTTAATACTAGGCCTACTGGTAGGCAGCTTTTTAAATGTAGTCATATACCGGCTTCCGGAAGGTGAGTCGATTGTAAAGCCCCCTTCCCATTGCCCAAGCTGCAATGTTCGCTTAAAGCCAATAGACCTTATCCCGGTTTTCAGCTGGCTTTTTCTTAAAGGCAGGTGCAGATATTGCAAGGTTGCAATCTCCCCCAGGTACGCCCTTATAGAGCTTCTTACAGGGGTGTCTTTCCTCATATCATACCTTTATGCCGGTCTTACATGGCAGCTGTTAGTCCTTTTGGTCTTATTATCCGTGCTCATTGCAGATACCTTTATAGATATGGACCATCAGATAATCCCTGATGAGCTTAATATCTTTCTTTTCGTATTCTTTATCGCTATAAACTTAGTAGCTTCCTACATTCCCTGGAGTGATGCCATTTTCGGCGCCCTTGCAGGCTCTTTGCCTCTTTTTTTACTGGTGGTATTGACGGGGGGAGCGGGTATGGGCTTTGGGGATGTAAAGCTTATGTTCGTACTGGGCCTTTACCTTGGCCTATGGTCAACCCTTCTTACATTGTTCTTATCATTCATCTACGGGGGAATATTCGGGGTTTTGCTTCTTGCCACAGGCATAAAGAAACGAAAGGACGCCATACCATTTGGACCTTGGATAGCCATAGCAGCTGTAACTGTTTTGTTTTTCGGCGATCAGATCATAAACTGGTACTTTGGGATGATGTTTTAAATGAACGGCCGAAGAGGTTTTACCCTGGTAGAGCTTATAGTAACCATATCTCTTATAAGCATACTGTCTTCAATGGTGATAATAAATTCAGGAGCCATTGCAAGATACAAGGAAAAGCAAGATTTCAAAAACCAGGTTCATGCCGTTTATCACCTGTTTGTAGAAGAAAAACAGCAGGGGATACTTGACGGCAGAAGGCGCCAGGCTTACATATTTGGCGACAAGATATACTTTCAGACTTTGTCTCCCAGTGGGACGAAAACCGAGAGGATAGACTTTAACAACGGCATGAGAGTGGTTACCAACACCTATTTTGGCTCTACCCTGGTATTTAATCCGGTGGGAACTGTCAACAAGGGTGGTCAAATAACATTTCAGAGCAAGGGAGGGGATAAGCTGACCATAGTGGTTCAGATAGGCGCAGGAAGAATCTATCTGAAAGAAGGTGGGACATGAATCTTAAAAGTCAAAAAGCTTCAACATACATCGAAATCATCATATCTTTATTCATAATCGGGCTGATTTCAATAACCTTTATGGGAAGTCTGGGCTTTACGATCTCCACATTGGAGAAGGCATCAAAAGGCTACGGACTTATTATGGAGAGCGAGCAGACCTTAAATGAGCTTACAGGTGAACTTAGAACCTTTGGCAGGGAAGAGATGACGGATGAAATAGCAGCATATATGGAGGGTAAGTATACCTCGGATGCTATTGTCGCCGAAATCAAACAAAGAAAGGGAGCCGAAGGTCTGTACACCGTCAAAATATACTACAAGGCACCAAATCTAAATAATTCAGACTTTTTACTCACACAGGTATATCTTAAATGAAAAACCAAAATGGATTTACTCTACTAGAAACCATCATCTGCATTTTTCTCACGCTAGTGGTATTGACATCCACGATGCAGCTTGTCAGCGCCCAAGCCTTATCCATCGACACCCTGAAAAACAGCATAACCGGTGAAAACAGCGTAAGATACCCCTTGACCGTGCTTGAAAAGCAAATAAAATCCTCTGACATTATATACATTGCCTCCGGGATAGTTTATATGCGTGACATGGAGACAAAAGACTACTTTAACACCTATTCACTGGGGGGAAAAATGCTTTATAAGAACAAGCACAGCGGAAACTTAAGTTCCATAGGGCTTGGGGCAAGATCCCAGTTTGCATCGGACATAATCAGCTTTTCAATGGAGCCAGTGGGTGAAGATGGCATTTTGGTTAAAATTGAAAGCGAGCTTCATGGCAGGACATACTACAGAGAAAAACTCATAAAAGCCAGATGCCCGGTGTACAGTCTTGATTAGAAAATTAAAAAATGAAAAATCCGGCGGCGTATTGATACTTACATTAATCGTTATATTTTTACTTGAAGTTCTGGTTTTGTCCCTGATGCCTATGTCTGTAACCCAGTATAAAGCTATTTTGAACTACCGGGATTATACCAAGCTGGAATATCTGGCTAAAGGCGCTTTGGATGAGGTGATTTGGATCCTGGAAGATAACTGGGATACAAATGCCGAGTCGGCTTGGCATGAAGAAAAATATGTCGGAATGTATAAGTACAAAATCGATAAATCCGGTGACATGTCAAAGAAAATCACAATAACAGTCAAGAACGACTCCATCCAACGAACCTACAGCTGTAAGATTGTCAGAAGGTACTATGAAAAGAATCTAACCAAGCTAGCAGACTACCCGGTATACTCATCAAAGGATTTAAAGGTTGCATGTCTCGACCAAATTTACTCAAATAGCACAGAATATCCCCTTGGAACAGGAAAAAATCTCTATATTGAAAATATTCAAAATCCAAATGGTTTAAACCTTGCTGTAAATGGCAATATATATATCAATAGTGGTAATGCACAAAGTTTTATCGAAGGTTATCCTGTTGTTGATAGTTTACTGCCTATTTATGATATTTATGGCATAAACCAATTTATAGCCTTACTAAAAAGTAAGTTTGATGGTAAAATAAAAACAGAAAGAAATCTTCATTTTTTTACGCTTGACCCATTAAATTTTGACGAGGGACAGGAAGTTATGTTCATTGAGGCATCTCAAAAGGTGACTATAAGGGACATCAACTTCAAAGGGTTGCTTATAATCAGCGGTGCCTCTACATTGGAAATATCCAATGCAGGCCTTGACGGCATGCTGATTGTTTTGGGACCGGGTTCTGTTTCCGCCCACAATTTCACAGTTAACGGTTCGGTTTCGTTTTTGGGCTGTGAAATCAAAGATCCCCTGGATATTAAGGTAAATCACAATAGGGAAGCATTAAGTCCCTACGAAGTTTATCTGTCAGAGGATTTAGGGGGAAAGGCATCTAGCTTTTATGGTTTGGATGTGTTGGAATATAGCGAGGTTGAGTAAAATCTAAACAAGGCCGGGGGGATGCAATTTGTTTGGCAATAATCATTTAATTACAGTGTTTGACTTCGGTAGCAAAAATTCGAAGATGATTCAAGCCCACATGAAGGATAAAACCGTACATGTGGAAAATTACGAAATTTTGCCTACGCCTGAAGACGCCGTCAAGGACGGCAAGATTGCCGATGCCAACAAGATGGGCAATGTAATTGCCAACTTTTTAAAGAAGGCAAAGACAAAAGACGGAAGATTGCTCCTCGCATCAAGCGAGGTAGTGCTTAGGACTTTCGATCTTCCAAAAATGGAACATGGCGAGCTTAAAGAAGCCATAAAGTATGAGATGTCGGTTTTGCTGCCTGAAAGGGTGGAAAACTACGTGGTTGATTGTAGCATTATAGACGAATACGACAAAATCGACGAAGAAGGAAAAGAAGTTAAGATGTACCAGCTACAAGGCGTTGCCGTCTCTAAAAAGCTTGTTAACGATTATCTTGATATTTTCACTAAGCACAATTTAAAGGTGGAAATAGTAGACGTACAGCCCAATGCGGAGATCAAGCTCTTTACCGGTCCGGGAGCATATGTTCCCTTGGACATCGATAATGGCGCTCAGGCTGAAAATCTAGCTATCATAGATTTTGGCCATCAAAAGACAAGCGTCACTATCTTGGAGGATAAAAAGCTGTTTCTTCACAGAACCCTCCATCAAGGAGGCAGGGATATAACAAACATAATTTCCGAAGCACTTGATCTTCCCTGGGACGAGGCTGAAAGCTGGAAGCACAATAACGATTTTGCCTTCCTTCAAAAGAATGCCATGAATGAAGTGGAGTCGATACTCTACGATGAGATTACAAAGGTATTCCACGACATCACAATGGAGATCAACCAGGTAATCGAATTTTTCATTTCCATGTCCAAACGCAAAAAGCTCGATCAGATCTACCTCCTGGGAGGAGGTTCATTGATACCGGGAATAAGCGAATACATCCAGCGTTACATTAACATACCCACCGAAGTGGTATCCACTTTAAACAATGTGAATATAAAAGGTCTTAAGGATCCTACCCACATTGCTTTCTTGGCGGACTGCGTCGGAGGGGTAATAAGGAGGGTGTGAGGACATGAGAGATATTAACATGCTCCCTGAGGAGATTTACCGCCAAAAGGACAGTCAAAAGAAAAAGGCGTTTCTTCTTGTAAGGGTCTTAATCTTTATAGGAATACTTGCTGTAATATACGGGGCAGTATACAGCCTGGATATGCAGACTAAGAACAGAATAAACAGAGTTGAAGATCAAATCAATGAACTTGCTGATATCAGAGCCAGAAAAGAAGTCATGGACAGAAAGGTAGCAGAACTGGCACACAGGGAAAACGTACTGTCTACAATGGATTCAGGCAAGACCAATTTCTTCGACCTGCTTGCTTCAGTAGAGGAAAGCTTGCCTCCAACAGTTGTATTCAACAGGCAGGAAGCCAGCGGCGGCTTAATGAGGATTTCAGGATTTGCCGGGTCTAGGGCCGAAGTCGCAAATCTCGCTGCCAAGCTCAACCAGCTTGAAGGCGTTGAAAACGTCTGGATCAACTCTGTAAGAGTCGATGAGGATTTCTCCTTTGAAATTACATTCGTATACGAAGGAGGTGGCCAGCAATGAGCTTAAACAAAAGAGAAAAGATGCTTATAACCCTGCTGCTGGTGGTTGGAATAGGAGTTTTATACATAAACTATCTTATATTTCCGCTGTATGACCAGCTGATGGCAAACAGGGAAACATTAAGCCAAAGACAGGCTGTACTAGATGAGCTGCAGCAACTCAGCGTAGGCAACAACCTGGCAAACGAAGAGGCTAGGGTGGATGAGCTGGTTTCACAAATGGACGAGCAGATTCCAAACGATACCATGCTTCCCCTTTTATATCTCGATACCTTGAATATTGTGCAAGAATCCGGTTCAGCACTTGAGAGCATGGAGTTTAGCATACCTTCAAGGGAAGAAGATCCGGGATACGAAGGATTGTACCTTAACAGCATACCATTTAGCATTACCCTGTTGGGGGATTACGGAAGTCTGGACAGATTTGTAGGCTTGGTATATGAAAATACCCGCAAGATCGATGTTACATCCATAACTTATGAAAGAAGCGAAGACAGCTTAAGGGCCAACGTAAATCTTAATGCATATGCTTTCTTAAGAGAAGGAGAAAGCTATACCAGCTTTACAGATTACCAATTTATCGAAGACAGGCCTTTTGGCCGGAACAATCCTTTCACAACCGGAGGACAGGCTCAACAAGCCGATACTGAAGATGAAGGTGAAGAGGAATAAAAATACGCACCATATGAAAAAAACTGCGGGACTTGCTTGCAGTTTTTTTTTTTATGTAGCATAATAAAAAGAATAAGAAAGCGCGGCAAATACAAACATCTGTCATTTCGAGCATAGCGAGAAATCTCAGGAACAACTAGCAAACATCTGTCATCCAGAGGACCGGCTTAGCCGGGACGTAGGGATCTCAGTAATTACTATGATCAATAATTGCATGAGCTTCAAATACCATTGCAAATTATAGAATCACCTGAGATTTCTCATTGCATTCGAAATGACGGATTTATGTATTTATTAGCAATCATGAAATTAGGTGTAATCCATGAAAAATTGTTATATTTATATTATAACTAATAATAATAATTCAGTAATATATATCGGCGTTACAAGCGATATTAACAGGAGAATTTATGAACATAAAAATAAACTAATACCTGGATTCAGCAAAAAATATAATTTACATAAGCTTATTTATTTAGAGTATTATAATCAAATAGAGGACGCAATACTTAGAGAGAAGCAAATTAAAAAGTTCTCAAGATCGAAGAAAGAAGAATTAATAAATCAATTAAACCCTAATTGGATTGATATCTTTGAACATGGACAAATACCATTATAGCTTTTAGAATCACCTGAGATTTCTCATTACATTCGAAATGACACATTTAGGTATTTGTTATAGAAGTACATGCTTGATACTATAATCCAAAGGATACGACACATACGAACATCTGTCATTTGGATTGATATCTTTGAACACGGGCAAATACCATTATAGCTTTTAGAATCGCCTGAGATTTCTCATTACATTCGAAATGACACATTTATACTAGCACCAATTTGTTATCGAAGTACATGCTTGATACTATAATCCAGAGGATACGACACATACGAACATATGTCATTTCGAGCATAGCGAGAAATCTCAGGAACAACCTTGTTAAGCAATGCATGGCAACAACTACTAACGAAGAAACAGGAGGCAATATGAATAATTCAAACAAAAGCTCTATAATGATCAGAAATACAAAACTTGGTGGAAAACACACCCTCATATGCGTCCCAATAATGGAAGATACCATAAGAGAATCCATACTTGCCTGTGAACGAGCGGTTTTATTCAACCCTGACATGGTGGAAGCTAGAATCGACAAGATAGTAGACACCGACAAGGACATCATACCGTCTATGCTTTTGAATATGCGCAAACTGCTTGGTGACAAGCCGCTTATTGCAACCTACAGAAGCGTCACCGAAGGCGGATGGGGCAATATGCCCCCAAGAGAAATCTACGAGCTTTACAAAGAGATAATAGAAGAAAGCGACATAGACATACTGGATATCGAAATGTCTATGGACCGCAAAATCGTTGCGAAACTTCAACAACTGTGCAGGGACAAGGGAGTAAAAGTAATGTTTTCCCACCATAATTTCGAGGATACCCCTGAGGAGCCCGAGATATTATCTATCCTCAAGGAAGGCGAGAGGCTTGGAGGAGACATATCCAAGATAGCACTGATGCCAAATAACGGAAAAGATGTGTTAAAGCTCTTAAACGCCACTTACGCAGCTAAGACAGAGCTTTCCATACCATTCGTAGCCATATCCATGGGGAAAAAGGGGAAAATCAGCAGGATGGGAGCCGGAGTATTTGGATCGGCATTAACATTCGCTCAGGCGGACCACAACCCTTCGGCACCGGGACAGATCAGCATACAAGAGATGAGAGATATTCTTAATTGCCTCGAGGAGTGATTTTTAATGAACAAGCATAATATTTCTTTAATAGGTTTTATGGGCACCGGAAAGACCACCATAGGAAAGATACTGGCTGAAAAGATAGGATATGATTTTGTCGACGTGGACGAATTCATAGTAAAATCCGAAGGAAGATCTATAAACGATATTTTTATACAAGACGGGGAAGAATATTTCAGAGATATCGAGACAAATGCATTACATAAAATCCTTGAAGGGGAAAACCAGGTGATTTCTACAGGCGGCGGCTTGGTGCTTAGAGAAGAAAACAGAAGAGCTCTGATGGAAGGCTCGTTTGTGGTGGCTTTAAAGGCTTCTCCCAAAAATATATACTTCAGGCTTAAAGACTGTGAGGAAAGGCCTCTTTTAAAGGGAGCCCATCCCGAAAAGACCATACGCAGCCTTCTTCACAAGAGGTACAAGTTTTACAGCAAAAACCACATGAGCGTGGCTACAGACAAATTATCCGTTGATGAAGTGGTGGAAATCATAATAAAAGAAATTAACAAATAATAAACGCTAAAATTATTTTATGCTTTTATAGCATACATTTTATACATTATTCCGGTTTAAACGAAATATTTAAGATGCGAATCTGCCTATGTGCCATACACTTAGATGGCAATAATAAATAAAACCAACACAAATCATACAATATAATGTATGATTGTTTTTTTGTCCCGCAACGGCTGGTATTAGCCCATGTTTACAGCCTGACTGTTTTATATTAAAATGTATGAAAAGGCTTACATCATAATAATTGGAGGTGCTGTCATGTTAAACGGTAAAGTACTAGTCGCTCAGGGTGGAGGTCCTACAGCAGTAATTAACCAGTCCATGGTAGGGGCTGTATTGGAGTCCAGAAAATTTCCCCATATATCTAAAGTTTACGGAGCAATGCACGGTGTTGAGGGCATAATGAACGAGGATTTCATAGATTTAACCCAGGAGACCACCAACAATCTAGAGCTGGTGGCAAAGACTCCATCCTCTGCGCTTCTTTCAACAAGGATAAAGCCGGATGCAAAATACTGCGCTGAGCTTTTCAAGGTTATGAAAGCCCATGATATCAGGTATTTTTTCTACATTGGTGGAAACGATTCTTCTGAAACATTAAGGCTTCTGAATGAAAACGCTGCCATAGCAAATTACGATTTCAGGGCGGTTCATATTCCCAAGACAATAGACAACGACTTGGTGGAAAATGACCACACCCCCGGTTACGGCTCTGCAGCCAGATTCGTGGCTTCTGCGTTTATCGGCGCCAATCTTGACAACAGGGCAATGAATGGCGTGTACATCGGCGTCGTCATGGGAAGACATTCCGGGTTTTTGACTGCCGCATCATCCATAGCTCAAAAATATCCCGGGGATGGTCCGCACCTTATCTACATGCCTGAAAGAGCCTTTGACATCGATCAGTTCGTAAAGGACGTAGACGAAGTCCATACACGCCTCGGAAGGTGCGTGATCGCCGTTTCCGAAGGTATAGTGGACAAGGACGGCCAACCGATTCTAAAGACCTTAAAAGGGGAATTACAAGCAGATGAGCATGGAAACGTCCAGCTTTCAGACAATAGCGCCCTTGGCGACATGCTGGCTGATGTTATAAAGCAAAGGCTCAATATAGGAAGGGTCAGGGCGGACACCTTCGGGTATCTGCAAAGATCGTTCATGGGCTGCGTATCAGACGTAGATGCAAGGGAAGCCCGTGAAGTAGGGGAAAAGGCTGCACAATACGCAATGTGGAACGATGCAGACGGATCAATCACCATAAAGAGGACAGGATATTATTCTGTAGACTTTGAGTTTGTTCCCCTAGAAAGAATTGCCGGTAAAACCAGATACATGCCTGATAATTTTATAAACAGCACGGGCAACGGCGTAACCGACAACTTTAAGTTTTATTTAAGGCCACTTTTAGGATCGGGATTCCAGGATGCCCATTATTTGAGGGCGTGCTATGCGCCGAAGCTTTTGAAGTAAGTGTAAGTTGCTTTTCTTATTATTCCTGTGGTAATATTATAAGGATAAATAACGCAATTATTTTACGGAGGGATAATATGATTTCAGCAGGAGATTTTAGAAAAGGCATCACATTTGAAATGGATAACGATGTATTTGTAATAATCGACTTTCAACACGTTAAACCGGGCAAGGGAGCTGCCTTTGTAAGGGCAAAGATTAAAAACGTAAAGACAGGCAGCGTTGTGGAGAGAACCTTCAACCCGTCTGAAAAATTCCCAAAATCTCATATTGAGACAAAGGAAATGCAGTACCTATATAGCGACGGAGACTTATACTACTTCATGGATCAGGAAACCTATGAGCAAATTCCTTTAAACTACGACCAAGTAGAGGAAGCCCTTAAGTTCCTTAAGGAAAACATGAACGCCACGATCAAATTCATAAAGGGTCAGGCTTTTTCGGTTGAAGCTCCATTCTTTGTAGAACTTGAAGTAACCGAAACTGATCCGGGTTTTAAGGGAGATACTGCGACCGGAGCTAACAAGCCGGCTATAGTAGAGACCGGAGCTCAGATAAACGTGCCGCTTTTCGTGGAAATTGGAGATGTCATCAGAATCGACACCAGAACCGGCGAATACATGGAGAGAGTTTAACTAAAAGCTGATGATTAATACAAACTAATGGGGTATAATATACAAAAGGAGGTTAGCGTGATGGACTACATTAATGAAAAAGTATCTTATTTAAAGGGTTTGTGCGATGGATTGGAAATCGACGACTCTACTAAAGAAGGGAAGGTTCTTGTAAAGATCATCGACATTCTCGAAGATCTGACTGATGCTGTAGACGGCCTTCAAGAAGCATATGACGATCTTGAGGATTACGTAGAGCTAATTGATGAAGACCTTATGGAGGTTGAAGACGAGATCTACGAACTTGATATCCTGGACGAAGAGGACGAAGACGACGATGAAGACGATGAAGACTTGGATTTTTTAGACGATGACGACATTTACGAAATTGAATGTCCTAATTGCGGAAGCGAGTTCATTACCGATTTCGACGATATGGAGGACGAGGATTTCCAGATCGAGTGTCCTGAATGCGGATATGTCTTGGATATCATGGACCTTATGTGCGAGTGTGACGATGACTGCGACTGTGAGTGCGGACAGATTCCTGAAGAAGACGAGGAACTTTAAAAAAACTTTAGATTTAAACTAATTGGCTTCGGATTATAAAATCCGAGGTCTTTTTTTATTGGAAACTGGATTTTTTCAATATATGAGATTAAATTTAATATAAATTCATCATTTTGTTAAGTTTAAGTAAATTGTTGAACATCTGTTCACGAGTTGTCATAAATAACAATATCTGCAAATCTGACTATCGTTTACATAGGGTTTTGACATAGACTTACCAGGGTATAATACCTTATAATAGATTATACGTTCTAAATCAAAGTTAACCTACATTAACAAATATGTAATATTTATGTTCAAATGTAAATTCGGGTTACATAAACTCAATAATAAATAGATTCCAGGAGGGTCTCATGTCCAACAAAAGTATCAAAAATAATCCAGATCATTACTATAGCGGTGAAGGTTCCTTTGATGCCCATCTTTTTCACGAAGGCACGTTCTACAGAAGTTATGAATTTTTAGGAGCTCATCCCTACAAGGATGCTGTAAGGTTCGTAGTGTGGGCGCCAAGAGCAGAGCTCGTTTTCTTAACAGGGGATTTCAACAATTGGGATGAATTTTCTCTTCCAATGCAGAGAATCCACGGAAGCGGTCTATGGGAAATCTGCGTTAAGGGAGTTCTGGAATACGACACGTACAAATACAGGATCATCACGAGCAAAGGGCAAGAAAAATACAAGGCGGATCCATATGCATTTCACGCCGAGGAGAGACCGGCAACGGCATCGAAGTATTTCGATATTTCCGGTTACAACTGGAAGGACAAGTCCTGGATGAAAAACAGGGACAAAACATCGACATACGACAAGCCCGTTTCAATATATGAAGCAAACTTCATGTCATGGAAGAGAAAGCCTGACGGCAGCGTCTATTCATACAGGGAACTTGCTACTGAGATGGTCCGATATGTCAAAAAAATGGGGTTTACCCACATAGAGCTCATGCCTATAATGGAACATCCCTTCGATGGATCATGGGGCTATCAGACCACGGGGTATTTTGCTCCCACAAGCAGATTCGGAACTCCAAAGGATTTTATGTACTTTGTGGACAAATGCCATGAAAACGGTATAGGCGTCATACTGGACTGGGCTCCTGCCCATTTCTGCCGGGACGATCACGGGCTTAGGATGTTCGACGGCACCGGATGCTTTGAGTCTTCTGATTCCCGAAAAGCCGATAACGAACAGTGGGGAACAAGCAACTTTGACTTTTCTAAACCTGAAGTAATGAGCTTTTTGATATCAAATGCCATGTACTGGCACGAATATTACCATATAGACGGTATAAGAATCGACGCTGTCGCTTACATGCTTTACCTGAATTTTTCTGGTAAAGATCTTATGAACGAAAACGGAGGATACGAAAACCTGGAAGCTATTAACTTCATACGAAAGCTAAATACCGTAGTGTTCCAGCATTATCCGGGAACCATGATGATTGCCGAGGAGTCTACTGCATGGCCTATGGTCACCCGTCCGATCGACGACGGTGGCTTGGGCTTTAACTACAAGTGGAATATGGGCTGGATGAACGACATGCTCAAGTACATGGAAACGGATCCTTTTTTCAGATGCGGAAATCAAAATGCACTGACGTTTTCAATAAGCTACGCATTTTCCGAAAATTTCGTGCTCCCGTTAAGCCACGATGAAGTAGCCCACGGCAAAAAATCTCTTCTGGACAAAATGCCCGGCACCTACGAAGAAAAATTTGCCAATCTCAGGCTCTTGTATCTTTACATGTACATGCATCCCGGCAAAAAGCTCATATTCATGGGGGGCGAATTCGCACAGTTCATCGAATGGAACGAATGGCAGGAGCTGGACTGGTTCTTGCTTGATTACGAGCTGCACGGTAAAATGAGCGACTTCATGTCGGATTTAAATAAATTTTATGTGTCAGAGCCTGCTCTTTATCAACAGGATACCAGCTATGACGGATTTGAATGGATCGAACATGAAAACCACAGGGAGAGCATCATATCATTTGAAAGAATAGATAAAAATGGAGACAGGCTGATTGCTGCCTTTAACTTCACCCCTGTCAACAGACCGATTTATCCAATCGGCGTCAGTGAAGAGGGTAGCTATAAAACGGTTATGAATACCGATAAAAAGCGATATGGCGGGAACCTTCCAAGAGTCAAGACATATAAATCTTTAAATGAGCCGATACACGGCAGGCCTTATGCAATAAGGGTGGACATTCCTGCTTTAGGGGGAATAGTCTTAAAACACGTCAAGCCAAAGAAATAAATTATATATAAACAACATTACAAAGGAGGGCTTTACATGAAGAAAGAGAAAGTTGTCGCCATGCTTCTAGCAGGAGGACAAGGTACAAGGCTAAAATCGCTGACAAAAAATGTTGCTAAACCAGCAGTCCCGTTCGGGGGCAAATACAGGATCATCGATTTCCCCTTGAGCAATGCAGCAAATTCAGGGATAACAGATATAGGAATACTTACGCAGTATAAACCCTTCCTTTTGAACGAACACATCGGCATCGGCTCTCATTGGGATTTTGACAGAAATGCCGGCGGACTCAGGATACTGTCTCCATTCGCAGGGGAAGCAGGGGGCAGATGGTATCAAGGAACAGCTAATGCTATATACGAGAATATGAATTTCATAGATCACGTGAACCCTAACTACGTCTTGATACTTTCCGGTGATCACATCTACAAAATGGATTACAAGAAAATGCTCGACTATCACATTGAAAAACAGGCACATTGCACCATTTCAGTAATACAAGTGCCTTGGGATGAAGCTTCCCGTTTTGGAATTATGGATACTGACGAATTCGGCAGGATTACTGAATTTGCAGAAAAGCCTGAGAAACCAAAAAGCAATCTGGCGTCTATGGGAATATATATATTCAATTGGGACGCTCTAAAGGCTTACCTTGAAAAAGATGTTAAAAATCCTGATTCAAGCAATGACTTTGGCAAGGACATAATCCCCACGATGCTTGCAGACAAAAACAACATGTATGCATATACTTTTGAAGGATACTGGAAGGATGTTGGGACTGTCAGGAGCTATTGGGAAGCAAACATGGATCTTCTTTCAGATGACAATGAACTTAATCTTTATTGCCGGGAATGGCGAATCTTTACGAAAAACAGGAATCTTCCTCCTCAATACGTAACAGACCAGGCAGTGGTTAAAAATTCCATGATAAATGAAGGCTGTATAATTGACGGACACCTGGAAAAATCCATATTGTTCAGTGAGGTAAGGGTAGACAAAGGTGCAAAAGTTTACAACAGCGTGATACTTTCAGGGGCTATTATAGAAGAAGGCGCAAAAGTTTGCAATGCAGTGGTCATGGAAGGCGTAAGGGTAAAAAAAGGCGAAGTCATCGGAGAAGAAAACGGCGAACACGTCTATCTCGTATCTAAAGAAGAAATCATTAAGGACTAGGGGGCAAATATTATGGATAACTGCATGGGAATAATAAGCTTCAGCAACGATTTGGACAAAAATTTTGGGACATTGTGCAACCACAGGCCTGCATCGATGCTTCCTGTGGGAGGAAGGTACAGGTTGATAGATTTCTTCCTTTCAAATATGGTAAATCACGAAATAAGCACTATCGGCGTTTTTACCGGTACAAAGATACGCTCGGTAATGGACCACATAGGCAGTGGAAAGCCTTGGGATTTAAACAGAAGATTTAAAGGTTTGTTTGTTTTCCCTCCCTTATATGATGATCACACGGCTAAATCCGTTGGAAATATACACTTGTTTCACAGCAACGAATCATTTTTCAGTAATTCCACAGAAGAAAACATATTCATTTGCAACACAAGCATGCTCTATAGAGCAGATCTTGAAGCAGCCTACGATTACTTCAAGGAAACTGATGCAGACGTGACGCTGATATATATAAAGGTAAATGACCCCGGTGGGAGATTTATAAATTGCGACAAGATATCAATCAAGGAAGACGGAAGACTGGACCATCTTGGCACCAACCTTGGCACAGAAGAAAATTTCAACCTGTTTTTAGGAAGCGTGTTTATCAAAAAAAGCGTTTACTTGAAAATAGTACGGGATGCAATAGAGAAGGGAACAGCCAATTATCTCAAAGAGGCTTTGATGAATAACAGGAGAAAATTCAAGTTCAATACCTTCGAACACCTGGGACATGTGGAGTCTATACGAAATATCAAAAACTACTTTGATGCAAATATGAGCCTTCTGGACAGTGACGTATACAAGGAGATTTTTGCTTCTCACGGAACGGTATACACGAAGACCAAGGACGAGCCGTCAACATTCTACAGGGATGATGCAAAAGTGTCGAATTCCCTGGTTGCGAATGGATGCATACTCGATGGAAATATTCAAAACAGCATTATATTCAGGGGAGTCAAGGTGGGAAAGAACGCTATAGTAAAAAACTCCATCCTTATGCAAAAGGCAGTCATTGAAGATAACGCAGTCATAGTCAACGCAATAGTAGACAAGTTCACCCGAATAGAAAAGACCAGCTATAAAAAGTCAACCCCTAAATAATCAAGAAACCATAGATATTGGATCGTATCAAACTTGGAGAAAATAGACAACACAAACAGAGCATCGAAAAATGCCCTGCGAACATGAT
>Ga0334894_1001574_pt1 | contig 18544 bp, 14 predicted proteins | sample GraSluR3_MG_6_FD_207225 | JGI IMG/M metagenome (GOLD analysis project Ga0334894, IMG submission 207225) | Sludge microbial communities from methane-producing bioreactor in Wageningen University, Netherlands - Granular Sludge_12_05 R3 | ecosystem: Engineered > Bioreactor > Anaerobic >... | reverse complement strand
CCAGAGGAAGTTCAACATTCCTTAAATTAGTAACCCGGGGCAACAGATTAAATTGCTGGAAAACAAAACCGATTTTTTTATTGCGAAATAAGGCTAACTGATTATCGTTGAGATTATTGACATCCTGGTCAGCAAGAAAATATTTTCCTCCGGTGGCATAATCCAGACAACCAATAATATGCATGAGAGTAGACTTTCCTGAGCCGGAAGGTCCCATAATGGAAACAAATTCTCCTTCATTAATTTCAAAGGAAACTCCTCTTAAAGCTTCTACTTTCACTTTCCCTAAATGATAAGTTTTGGACATTTTTTCTATTTGCATTACTTTGCTCATTGTTGTTTTACCTCATCCTTAGCATGGGTGACCCTCCACCAAATGCTCCCCTCTGTGAATCTGTAGAACTATTCATCTGGTAATTATTGACCACAATTTGGTCTCCCTCCTGCAGACCCTCAATAATTTCCCGGTAAAATCCGTCACTAATCCCGGTCTTTACCGGAACTGGCACACCCTTATTATCCTCAGCTTTTAATACCATACTTCCCCGATTACCTTCTGAAACTGCCGTAACCGGAACTATAAGAGCATCTTCAACGGAATCCACAATAATTTCAGCTGTTGCCGAAAACCCTGGTTTGAAGTAAGGAGACACTTCATCCATACGAAGTGTAACCGGAACAGTTACAATTCCACTTTCAGTTCTGGCATATTCAGCAACCTCTACTACTTTTCCGGAAAAAATTTGTTCTTTAAGAATATCCAATTCGATTTCCACTTCCTGCCCCACTTCTACTCTCAGACAGTCTACTTCACTAATCGAAACCTCCACCTCGTACAAAGAATCATCAATTAGGTAAACAACATCATGGGATCCTTCGATAAAATCTCCTTCTTCAACAAAAATATCAACAATTTTACCGGAGAAAGGGGCTTTTAGTGTCTTTGATTCATATTTATCCAGGGCAACTTCCATAGTTAATCTTCTTTCTTCTATTTGAGTGGAAGATCCGGAAATTTTGGCCAGCTCATACTCATTTTTTGCACTAAGATAATTCAATCGTTCCTGTTTATCTTCCAACTTAACCAGCTCCTGCCCTTTTTCTACCATATCACCAGCTTTAACCAGTATATTTTCCACAGTTCCACCTGCTGTTCCGGTAGTAGCAAAGCTTAAATATACCTCGTTTTCCGGTTTTATGTAGCCACTTGTGGATACAGTTTTTTTGATGCTTCCCCTGCTCACTTCTATAACCGAATCCAGGTCAACCTCTTGGGTGAAACCGACTTCTTCTCCTGATTTAGAAGTGTTTTCGATAAAAGGTATAGGCAAATGATTCCTTCCCAGATAAATGCCGCCACCGATTAATATCAGTATAAAAAGCCAGATAAATAATTTTTTCTTTTTCATGCTATGTGCACCTCAAATTTTCCCCTGTAAAAACCCAATAAAATGCGCTAACTGTAAACGGTTTACAAACCATTCATCTTCAGCCTGCTTCGCATTGATTTCCTTTTCTTTCAAGTTCAGCATTTCATTCTTCCATTGAGTCTCACTAATCGCACCCTGTTGATATTGTTTCTCCATAATCTCCGCCTTATCCTCTTCTTTTTCCAGGGCTAATAGCTGGTTATCCAGATTAAGTTGGTTATACTGATCCTGATCCATCAACTGCTCTGCTTCTAATTTTAATTGTTCTTTTAGGTAAGCTATAGCGATTTCTTTCTGCCGGATATTTTCCTGTTTTTGCTCTTCTTCCAGCTCCTGCAATCCACCATCTGCTAATTTGACTGAAAAGTTCACCATCACAAACCAGTTGGACGGAAATTGATGACCCCCAGATAGATTAACTGTCGGTTTTCCCTCATCTTCGGTCCATTCTAATTCCTTAATTAACTCTTCCTTTTCCAATTGACTAGTTTTAACCTGATAATTATTTTCCAAAATCTCTTCTACCAGATTTTTCTGATTTTCATAGTCAATATCCATGGTATCCATTCGGGAGAAAAGTCCCTGGATAAAATCAACATTTCTCTCAAATTTTGTTGTTGTGCCTTCAGGTAGATTCAGTAAAAGTGAGAATTGTTTTTTTGCCCGGGAAAGATTCTTTTCCTGATTAAATAATTGATTTCTAGCGTCTTCCAACGCAATTTGAGCCTCTGTTTCCTGCTGGTATCCACCTTCCTCCAATTCTATTTTTTTTCTTACCCTGGATAATTCTTCTTCAGCCAATTTCACGCGTTCTCCGGCAATCTCAAACTGTTCCTGCAGGCGAATAATATTTAAATAATCTCTGATAAATTCAATCTGTTTTTCCATTTCTTCCCATCTTAATTCTTCTAATCTTTTCTGCAAATTATTTTTAATGGAATAGGCCTGTTTTTCATTCTCAGTCCAGCTATTCGGATAAATATTTTTTTCTAATTTTAAATTGGCATTGATTTGACTTAGGATTTCCTCCAAATCCCCCTGCTGATTTAAATCCTCTGATTCCCAGGTAAATTCTGAAGATAGATTAATATTACCGATAATTTTGCGGGAAGATTTAAGATTGACCCGGGCAGCAGAAGTGAATGATTTGTCACCAATTTCCGGTACCTCCCCTTCTTCTATATCTTCTTCTTTATAACCAAAATACCAGATAGGTGTTACACTTAAATCAGTCTGCAAAGATTCGGATGCATCCAGAATTTTTAAATTCCGTTCCAGTTCAGTAATGCTGTTACGAATATTTTGTAAATCATAATTTTTCTCAACACCCCGCTGGATCGCTTCTTTAAAACTTAATTCCTTTATCTCGCTTGCTTCGGTGGGTAAAAATAACATGAAAACACAGCAAAAAGACAAAATCATCACCTGGAAACTATAGTTCATAATGATGTATTTATTGTTTCTCATTTTAAATCTCCTTCATCAAGAGTTCCCATCAGCCTTTGTAATTCCAGATATGATTGATATGCCTGCCTAATAGAAGAAATAAGACGGTATTGGGCATCTAATACGCCAATGGTAGCTGAGAGCGCTTCTTCGTCGCTTCTCAATCCAGCTTGAACTTGCTGTTGAATCATTTCTTCATTTTCCTTCATTTGATCCAAACTTCTCTTACTTAAAATAATATCATTATTAGCCTGATTATAGTTTAACCATTGAGATTCTACCTGATAATCAAGCTCCTGTTCGGCTAGTGATTTATCCAGTTGGGCTATTCCCAGGTTATTCTCCAATTTTAGAATTTCTATTTCAGGTAAATTATTCGCTTTTGCTATCTCCAATTCTCTATTAGCTTTTTCCAGGTTGATTTCCTGACTTCGTAAAGTAACACTGTTTTCCCTGGCTTTATTAATGGCATCTGCCAGTGAAATTTCCGGAAATTCTGGTATTTCCATCTCTGATAACTCAATAGACTGGTCATGATCAATGCCTAATCTGTCTTTTATTTCAATAATTATTTGCTGGTAATTCAGTTTGCTTCCCTGGTAAGAAAAAAGTGCATCATAATATTCATTTCCCTGTTGTAATAAATCAAGATTAATACTATAGCCGGCTGCCACCTGTTTTTCAGTATCTGCCAGGATTATTTTTTCCAGTTCTTCGTTTTTCTTATTACTTTCAATTTCTTTCTCGGCCATCAAGAGACGAAAGTAATCATCAACTACCTGAATTAGAAGCTGGTCTTTTTCTGACTGAAATTGGCTTTGTTGAATCAGGAGCGTTATTTCTTTCTGTAAATTTGATATGCTTGATTTGTTCAATAAATTCTCTGCTTCTATTTTTTTGGTTTCCAGTTTGGTGTTTTCCAACTGATAACTGACTTTCTTAAATCGCAGGTTATTGGAAATCGCCAATGTAACCATTTGAGATAGTCCCAAGGTAATATTATCCTGAGCTACAATCTGACCACACCCGATAAATGCAGCCAATAACAGGGTGCAACTGAAAATTAAATATTTTTTTCTCATCTCAATCCTCCTAAATATATATAGCTGAAATTGTTCATCAAACATGAAACTTTTGCTTTAATGTATTTATATTATAGTAGCCAAATATAAAAAGTACTTAAACAAAATATTAAATTTTTATAAAATTGTATTAATTAATTGACAAATAATAAATCCCTTCTATAATATATTTAGCTAGCTAAATATATTGGAGTTTTTAATGAAAGAAAATAACACCAAGAGTGTCCCAAGACTCATTATGGGAATTGGACATCATCTAAAAATGCGTATAGACGAAAAATTAAGTCAGAATAACTTGACCGTTTCACAATTTAAAGTATTAGCTTTTCTATGGCAACATAATAATGAAAAAATTAATCAAAAACAAATTCATGAATTTCTAGAAATTAAACCATCTTCTATGACTAAACTAATCAGGCTACTACAAGGGAAAAAGTTAATCAAAAAAGAAATAGATCCGGATGATTCTAGAAATAAGATTATTAAGCTTACTGAAAAGGGTATGGATATTAAACGAATCTGTTTACAGAACATGAAACAATCAGAAAGTTATTTATTAGATGATTTTACCCAACAAGAAATCGATACCCTTATCTGTTTATTACTAAAAATAAAGAAAAAAATTAAAAATTAAATTTTATCTTATTGTTTAAATAGTTCAAATATGCGTTTTTTATGTTTATCTAAAATATTAGAAATATAGTAATTACTACGGAGCAAATAAATGGATGAAAAAAGAATAAAAATATTAAGGGATGAACCTCCCTTTCGTGCAATCATGAGTCTGGCTATCCCCACTATGATGGGAATGATAGTACAAATTTTTTATAATTTAACTGATACCTTTTTTGTGGGCAAGCTAAATGACCCCTATCAGGTAGCCGCTGTTTCAGTAGCGTTTCCAATATTCATGATGCTAATGTCAATTAGTGGCATGTTCGGTTTCGGGGCTTCGTCTTATGTCTCCAGATTATTAGGTCAGAAAGACTTTGAAATGGCAAAAATAACCAGTGCAACTGCTTTTTATACTTGTATATTTGCTGGAATTGCTGTTACCATTTTAGGTTTATTTTTCATATCCCCGATTCTTCGATTGATTGGTGTAACACAGGAAACTTATAGCCATGCAAATCAATATCTAACCATTGTATTTATGGGAAGTATCATTATCATGACCAACTTTTCCCTGGGATTGTTATTGCGTTCAGAAGGTGCTGCTAAGATAGCCATGTTTGGCATGTTTATTGGTACAGGTACAAATATCGTACTAGATCCAATTTTTATTCTATTTCTCGGTTATGGTGTGAAAGGAGCAGCAATTGCCACTATTATCGGACAATCAATTGCATTAATATTTTACCTTAATTTTTACCTTAAAAAGAAAAGCATGATATCAATAAACTGGAAAAATTTTTCTCCTCAAAAGGAAATATACCTGGAAATCTTTAGAGTTGGAGTTCCTGCCTCACTTAACAATCTAATGATGAGCATTGCCCAAACCCTAAGCAACTACGTAGCTGCAGGTTATAATGACCTGGTTGTGGCTGCCATCGGTATTAACTTTCGTCTCTTTTCCATGGCAATCATGTTGTTGATAGGATTATCTGAAGGAACACAACCTTTGATTGGATATAGTTATGGAGCAAAGAAGATTACCAGGCTTAATGAGATTATTAAAACAGCCAGTATAATGGCTACCGGTATTTCGGTATTCTTTTTATTCTTCTTCTATTTCTTTTCCGGACAGATGATTCGGATCTTTATCAACAACGAAGAAGTCATCAATTATGGCATTCAAATTATGAGAGCAATGATAATTGCCCTGCCCTTTGCTGGAATTCAATTCTTAATTAGAGTTAGTTTTCAAGCTTTGGGTAAAGGTAAGCCTGCCTTGATTCTAGCATTATCCAGACAGGGCTTGTTTTATATTCCAACTCTTTTCACGTTAAATTATCTATTTGGATTTTCCGGCTTTATCTATGCCCAGCCAATCGCCAATATTCTTACCTTTGTATTGGCAATTATACTCTTTAGACAGATCAAGCTACAAATTGATAATGAATATCAGGAAGAATATGGCAAAAACATTTCCCCTAAACTAGAGGAGTCATGCTCGAAAATATAAATTGATATTATTTCAATCAGATTCTTATTTATATTATTAAATATCTTCCACTGCCATAACAGCGATACATTCACATATTCCATTAATAGAAGTCCTTGTCATTATTGTTCCAGGACCAGGACTTCTATTAGAATTAAAAATTATTTATATTTTAAGGCCAGATACCCCTGAATTTCATGGCCTGTGCAACTTTTTTTACAGCGCAAATATAAGCAGCAGTCCGATTATCTATATCTTCTTTTTGAGCAATTTGCAGTACTTCATCAAAGGCTTTTTCCATTCTGGCCTTTAGTCTTAACTGCACTTTTTCTTCAGTCCAAAAATAGCCATTTAAGTTCTGTACCCATTCAAAATAAGATACTACCACGCCACCTGCATTTGCTAAAATATCTGGAATGACAAACACTCCTTTCTCTTTTAATATTTCATCTGCCTCTGAAGTAGTCGGGCCATTAGCTGCCTCGGCAATAATCTTTGCCTTTATATCATGGGCATTGTTTTCATTAATAACTTCTTCCAATGCTGCGGGAATCAATATATCGCATTCTAATTTAAGTAAATCATCATTAGCGATTTTTTCAGTTCCATTTCTCTTAAAATCACTTACAGTACCTGTTTCTTTCTTATGCTGGTACAAAGCTATTGAATCAAGGCCGTTAGAATTATACACTCCTCCCTTCGAATCACTTACTCCAATTATCTTCAGGCCCTTCTCATGTAAAAATTTCGCTATATAGAAACCTGCATTTCCATAACCCTGAACTACTACTGTTGCTTCCTCGGGCACTATATCAAGGCGATTTAAGGACATAACTATAGTCTGAACCACACCAGATGCTGTTGCCTCAACTCTACCCTCAGAACCCCATAAAGCAAGCGGTTTACCGGTAACACAAGCAAATGCTGCTTCTCCATTGAGCATATTATAAGTGTCAATATACCATCCCATTACTTGAGGGTTAGTATATACATCTGGGGCTGGTATATCTTTATTAGGACCTATAATTGAAGATATCTCATAAATATATCTTCTGGAAAGCCTTTCAAGCTCACCTTCAGATAATTCCTTTGGATTACATATAATCCCACCTTTTCCTCCGCCATATGGTAATCCCACTACTGCGCACTTCCAGGTCATCCAAGCCGCCAGAGCCTTTACTTCATCAAAGCACACTTGCGGATGATATCTAACTCCTCCTTTTGCAGGACCGCGGGCTGTATTATATTGTGCTCGAAACCCGGTAAAAACATTAACTTGTCCATTGTCCATTTTGACTGGTATTGACACAGTTAATACCTTTTCTGTTTTACGTAATTGGTTCTTGGTATTTTCATCTAAATCCATTCTTTCCAGGGCTTTCTCTAACTGCTGATTTGCTACATCCAGTGCACTAACTTTTACCATAAACTGTCTCCTCCTATTTTTCTTTTTTATCAATAAATAACCAATAGCTTCTTAATTAAATCTAATTTTAAAAAATTAATAATTAAAAAAATACAAAAAGCCTGAGAAATAAATCCTTTTACAGAACCTATCTCTCAGGCTTTTATCCTAAAAGTGTAGCAATTTATATTTTGCTTGTACCGCTTGGTCCAGGCTCAGACTATTTTTCAATATTGACGGAACCCTAGGCACACTCCTGCTTATAAATAAAGCATCACATAAAAAACGTTATTTGATTTTTAATTTTAAAATATACAAAATAAAGTTGCTATTGTCAAGATATTTATTAACAAAAAAATTTTGGAATACAAGATTACTCTATGCTAAACTCTTCAAATGCCACTTGATGCTCATCAATATAAACCTTTACTTGCCAATCACCTAACAGCCTTGCTGCATGATGCTCCCATATGCTTATCCAATACCATGACCTGTAATCAGGATAATTCCCCGGTTCCATCTCAATCTCACCAACATGATAAATTCTTCCTGTTGGGTCTATCCATTCCCAGGTAAGCATGAATGGCTCTTCGGACTGATAATTAAAACTTATCCACGCAACTGCCTTATCATCCCAGGTACGAAAAGCGTTAGTTTGGAATACTGGTTCATTTTCTTGTACATTTCTGCATAGAACAATTTTATTCAGAAATTGTGAATCTAAGTCCTGACCTACCTCGGCCACCTCATCTGCTTGAGAAGCAAAAGAAAAAAATTGGCTTATTATCAAAAAAGCAAAAAGAATTATTCCAATACTCTTTATTCTTTTCATTTTATACCTCCAAATATTTTAATATTTCAATACTTTTCAATACTTATTTTATAACTAGTTTGCTTTTTATTCAAACCATTTTTTAAAAACTGTATTTTAATTTTTCCGCTTAATCTAAAGCAAAAGTAATTTATAATAAAAAAATAAAATATTTTTGACAATCATCCCTTTTTCTAGTAGAATCTTTAAAAATTTAAGATTAAAAAATAATGATTAAATATTTAAAGAAGCCAGTAGATTAAAAAGAAGCAGTGAGAATCACAAAAGGGTGTGACATTACAGTTCTTTTTCTATCGAAAATCACTTCTTTCGAAAAATAGTTGTCAAAAAACAATCGCATTTTTACTGCGTTATTTTAATTAAGTATAAAGAATTGATTATTTTCTTTATTGAATTAGGGTGGTACCACGAGACCTTCGTCCCTATTTTTATAATATTAAATAAAAATATGGATGAAGGTTTTTTATTTTTGGGAGTATGTCTAGGGTTCCGTTTTAAAAAAAGTCTGGTCCGAGGGACATAAAGTGTATTTTATAAATGCACTACACCGTGGGTAAAAAAGACCCCAGCGGATAGGTCCCTTGTCTGATTATTTATTTAAAGGACTATCTAAGGGGTCTTTCTATATATTCTGTTAAATATAATACAAATTAAATAATTAATTTTAAATTAATAAAAGACATTAAAATCCAAAAAATGCATAAAGGAGGGATAATAAAGTGAAATTAAGTGGAACAGAAATAGTAGTGGAATGTCTCAGAAGAGAGAAAGTAGAGGTGGTCTTCGGCATACCCGGCGGCGCTATTATGCCCCTATATGATACTATAGATAAAAATCCTTCTTTTCGGCATATTTTAACGAAACATGAACAGGGTGCAGCTCATGCTGCTGACGGTTATGCCAGGGCAACTGGTAAAGTTGGTGTCTGTTTTGCGACTTCAGGTCCGGGTGCTACTAATTTAGTAACCGGCCTGGCTAATGCCTATCTTGATTCCATTCCAGTCGTTGCCTTTACCGGACAGGTGATTTCTCCATTAATTGGCACAGACGCATTCCAAGAAGTTGATATTACCGGGATTACTTTACCAATTACTAAAAATAATTATCTGGTAATGGATGTAAAAAATCTGGCATCTACCATTAAAGAAGCCTTTTATCTGGCACGAACCGGTAGACCCGGTCCAGTTTTAATAGATTTACCGAAGGATGTCCAAAACGCTAAAACAGATTTTCATTATCCTGAAAAGAGTAGATACTCAGGTTATCGGCCTACAATCAAGGGAAATTTAAATCAAATTAAAAAGGCAACTAAGACTATTCAGGAATCCAGAAAGCCCATCATTTATGCCGGCGGTGGGATTATTACTTCTAACGCCGCAAATGAGCTAAAAATATTTGTTGAGAAAACCAATATCCCGGTTACTACTACCTTAACAGGATTAGGCTCTTTTCCTGAAAACAGTCCCCTGTCTTTAGGAATGCTGGGAATGCATGGCCTGGCGAGTGCTAACATTGCAATAAGTGAATCAGACTTAATCATTGCCCTGGGAACAAGATTTGACGATAGAGTTACTGGAGACATTAAAAGCTTTTGCCCAAAAGCAAAGTTTATCCATGTTGATATTGACCCAGCAGAAATAAGCAAAAATATAAAAGTTGACATTCCTATTGTAGGAGATGTCAAATATGTGCTTTCCAAACTAACTCATTTGTCTGAACCTAAAAAAGAAAAAGAATGGCTTGCAGAGATTGCTGAATTAAAAAAGAAAAATCCATTGCAATATAGTCGAGATGAACTGCTAAGACCACAATACATTATTGAAAAATTAAGTGAAATTACAAAAGGTGATGCAATTATAGTTACTGATGTCGGCCAGCACCAGATGTGGGCAGCCCAATACTATCAATACCTGCATCCAAGAAACTTTATATCTTCCGGTGGGTTAGGAACTATGGGTTTTGGGTTGCCGGCTGCGATTGGGGCACAGATTGGTTGTCCCAAGAAAAAAGTAATATGCATATCAGGAGATGGCGGATTTCAAATGAATTCCCAGGAACTGGCAACTGCTGTAATGAACAAATTACCAATAGTTACTATTGTAATGAATAATGGGTACTTGGGCATGGTACGGCAATGGCAGGAGCTATTCTTTCAAAAGAGATACTCATCAACCAGCCTGGAAGGTAGTCCTGATTTCTCAAAGCTAGTCCAGGTTTATGGCGGGAAGGGAATAAAAGTAACTTCCAAAAATGATTTAGATGCAGCTTTGAAAGAAGCACTGTCAAGTGAGCAATTTGTATTACTTGATTGTTTAATACCACCTGAAGAAAATGTCTTTCCGATGGTTTCACCGGGAGAGGCAATTAATAAGATGTTAGGAGTCGATCAGTCATGAAACATACTATTGCTATTTTAGTAAAAGATACTCCGGGAGTCCTTGCCAGGATTTCCAGCCTGTTTAACAGAAGGCAATTCAATATAGAAAGCATTGCAGCAGGTCACTCAGAAAAAAAGGGAATTACCCGCATAACAATTGTTGCCCAGGGAGAAGCAGGTATACTGGAACAAATCACCAAGCAATTAAATAAGCTTGTTGATGTACTTAAAGTCAGGGATCTTCCCAGGGAAAAATCCGTTGAGAGAGAATTGGCTTTAATAAAGGTACAGACTAAGTCTACAGATCAAAGAACTGAAATTATGCAATTGGTAGAAGCTTTTCGAGGACATATAATTGACATAGATAAACAGGCACTTACTATCGAAATAACCGGGACTCAAGAGAAAATTAATGCGAAATTAAAACTTCTGGATTCTTTTGGCATTTTAGAAATATCTCGGACAGGGAAAATTGCTTTATACCGAGGTGCTGACAGGATATTAAATTAATTGTTATTTAGTAATTGGATAATTATGTAATCATACAAATATCAAAACCAAAAATATCTAATATAAATATTTAAGGAGGAGTTTTTTATGGCAAAAATTTATTATGATAAGGATGCCCAAAAAAGTTTTTTGGAAAACAAAACAGTAGCTGTTATCGGGTATGGGAGCCAGGGAAGAGGTCAAGCACTAAATCTAAAAGATAGTGGAATTGATGTTGTTGTAGGCTTAAGAAAAAATGGTTCATCCTGGGAAAAGGCAAAGAAAGATGGACTGAATGTTGAAATAATTGAAGATGCTGTTAAAAAAGCAGATATTATCCAAATGTTATTGCCTGATGAAGTACAACCTCAAGTATTTTGTTCATGCAATATATTTGAAAACTTGACAGAAGGTAATGTTTTAATGTTTTCTCATGGTTTTAATATTCACTTTAAACAAATTGTCCCTCCCAAAAATGTTGATGTTATTATGGTAGCACCAAAAAGCCCTGGTTCAATCTTGAGAAAAATATACACTCAAGGGCGCGGTGTTCCTAATTTAATTGCAGTTTATCAAGATTTTAGTGGAAATGCTAAAAATATTGCCCTGGCATACTCCCAGGCAATTGGTGGTACAAGAGCAGGAGTTATAGAAACAACTTTTAAAGAAGAAACAGAAACAGACCTTTTTGGAGAACAATCAGTTTTGTGTGGTGGAGTCACTGCCATGATTCAAGCAGGATTTGACACCCTGGTGGAAGCTGGATACCAGCCAGAAATAGCCTATTTCGAATGCCTTCATGAGTTAAAATTAATTGTTGACCTGATTTATGCAGGAGGAATTACTCGTATGCGTGATGATGTGAGTAATACTGCCGAATACGGTGATTTAAAATCTGGTAAACGTATTATTACCCAAGAAACAAGAAAAGAAATGAAAAAGATACTGGCTGAAATTCAGGATGGCACCTTTGCCAAGGATTGGCTATTAGAGAACCAGGTAGGAAGACCATTCTTTAATGCTATGAGAGACAAGGAATCAAATTTCCTTATTGAAAAAGTTGGCAAAGAAATAAGAGCTATGATTCCCTGGATTGATGAAGAATAAAAATAATATTAAATAATAAATCTGCCCCTACGTCAATCTAATAAAGATGCATATATAGGGGCAGATTGCTATTTTTATTTAGACAACGCATTCTCAATTGATTTTAATACTGCCTTAGTATGTACTGTTGCCCCTGATACAGTATCAATCTGCAATGATTGCTCTTCTTCCACTTTTTTAAAGACCTTTTCACCTATATCCTTAATACCTGACATATTTGAGGCCTGAAGAAGCTTAATATCGGTAATCTTATGGTTTTTTACAGTTACTTCCAGTTTATTCTTCCAACGACCACCAGTAAATTCTCCCTGGTATACCCCATCCTCAATTTTTTCCAAATCCACCTCATTAATTGCCATTTTGCGATATTTACTTAAACCCTGGTTAAAATAAATAAATGCTGCTCCAGCTGCAACTAATAATATGACTACAATATATAGCAAAATCCTTAACATCTTATTTTTTATCCTCCCTAACATAACAAATCTCCATATTATATAAAACTATATTTGAAAAATTTCAAAACCCTTTTCAATTAAATGAAATTTTTTTACCAAGTTGTGGGAAAGATATATCCTTTTATCAGTTACAATTATTAATTCAACATCTCCGAAATGTTTAATAAGTTCAACTCCCTTCCCCATTCCTAAAATAAATATTGTTGTAGCCAATACATCAGCCAGCATAGAATCTGGATGAATTACAGTAACACTTCTTAATTCGCTCTTAGCAGGATAACCAGTATACGGATCCAAAATATGATGAAAAAGCCTATTGCCTTTCTGGAAGAATCGCTCATAATCACCTGAAGTCACTACAGATGTATCTGCCAGTAAAACTATTCCCAGGCATTTATCTCTATCGCGGTTGGGATTTTGTATTCCTACTCCCCAGGGTGCGCCATCATAGCGAGAACCTAGCAAACTTACATTTCCCCCTAAATTAATTATACCGGACTTAATACCCATTTCTCTATACAACTCAATAATTCGGTTGGCAGCATAGCCCTTTGCTATGCCTCCCAGCTCGATTTTTTGACCTTTTCGCTCCAGTTTTACCTTTTTATTATCTTCATCAAGCAATATCCCCTCATAATCTACCAGTTTAAGAGTTTTTTCAATCAAAGATTCAGGCGGCACTTTTTCTAACTTTCCATAATATTGCCAAAGAGCAGTTAAAGCTGCAACAGAAATATCAAAGACCCCTTTTGTCAGCCGAGCGTATCTCTTAGACTCTTCAATTACAAAGAATAATTCCGGACTTACGGTAATCCAGGATTGGCCAGCTTTGTAATTAATATGGCTTATCTGGCTGGAGGTATTATAGAAACTCATCATTTGTTCTATTTTATCAATGAGCTGTATTGATTTTTCAGCAACCTTTTTTCCTTCTAATTCAGATACATTTATTTTGATAGACACTATTGTCCCCATAGACTGATGTAGCTGAATATATTCAGAGTTTTTGACTTGCTTTGGAGAACTTTTTATATAAAAATAATTATCCAAGCTGTTACCCTTATTATACGAATATAATGTTAAATTTTTACTTGATATTATAGGCAAACAAGCGTTATTTTTTTGATTAATTATATCATATTCAGGAAATAGAAAATAAAAAAATATTATTATAAATTAGCTGTTAAAATACAATGGCACTTTATATATTTTTTTTTAGATATAAAATTTTCTGGAATTTTTTATTATTAATAAGGTATAATTAAAAAGGATTGCGATAAGATGATAAAGGCAACCTATTTTTAAAATAGGACGCAAAGTCATGGGTCTAGTACTTTTAATTTTGTAGTTTAAATAACGGATAATAATGATTGCCAGACTGCCAAACCATATCGCTATCACAAGTACTACTGTCCCTATTTTAGTGCATATATTTAATTGTAATCTGCAGTTTTGCAATCTATCCTATAACTATTATTTCAAATTTTTTTATTTTCTGATTAACTATTAGTATCCAAGAACTTAAATATTAACTATGAGTGGAGACTACATGACTAATAAAAATAAAATAAATAAAAAAGAAAGTGAAAACTTAAACAGGGTTCTTTATAATATATCGAAGGCGGCAAATTCTGATATATCATTACAGGAACTTTATAATATTATCTATAAAGAAATAAATACAGTTATCGATGCAACCAATTTTCACATAGCTTTATTCAACCAGGAAAAGGTATTTTTTGCCTACTTTGTTGATGAAAAAGATGAACTTGATAAACAAGTCGACCAATATAGCGTTACTGACACCCTGGCAAATTATAATATTAAATATGGAAAATCTTTGTTGGTTAATTATCCTCAAATCAGAGAATTGGCGGATAAAGGATCAATAAAACTATCCAAAATCGGTACTCTTACTAATGAAACATCCTGGCTTGGTGTCCCCCTTAAAATCAGCGATAATACAATTGGTTCAATGGCAGTGGTAAATTATCAAATTCCAAATATTTATTCTGAAAAAGATATTCACTTAATGGAATTTGTATCAGAACAAATAGCTACTGTTATTGAAAGAAAACAATTTGAAGAATCATTAAGGCAGAGCCGTCTTGAGTTCTCTCAACTATTTCGATACAGCCCAGAAGCCTTAGCATATACTGATCCGGAAGGCACTATTTTAGATGTTAACTCACGTTTTACAGAAGTTTTTGGCTTTACCAGAGAAGAACTTCTCGGAAAAAATATTGACCAGGGATTTATTCAGCTGGAAAAAATTAATAAATTTGGACAGGAGATGACCAGGAAAGCCATTAAAGGCCCGGTTAAATTTGAAGCTATTCGGAAAAAGAAAGATGGTACTCAATTCCCGGTATTAATATCTGCTTCTCCTTTAAAAATTGATGAATATACTCAAAGAATAGTATGTCTTTACCAGGATATTAGTGAGCGAAAAAAATTTGAAGAAAATATTCGCAATAATGAAGAAAAATTTGCCAATCTTTTTAGAAGCAATCCCCTAGCAGCAATTTATCATGATAATAAAGGTTACATCCTGGATGTTAATCCAGTATTTACAGAGTTATTTGGATATACCCTAAATGAAATTCAGGGTAAGAATATCGATGAAATAAATTTTTACCCCTTTGATAAAATAGATGAAGGTAAAAATTTAACGAAAGAAGCTCAATACTCCAAACTTACAAAATATGAAACTATCCGGAGAAAAAATGATGGGACTATCATACCTGTTCACATCTCAACTTCTCAGGTAAAAATTAATGAAAAAGTTCAAGGAGTTATTGCGCTTTACCAGGATATAACCGAACAAAAACAGAATGAAAGATTAAATCAAGTCCTTTATCATATTTCCCGGGCAGCAAATTCTCAAATCAGGCTCTCTGAACTTTATACAATTATCCATAATGAATTAAACCAGGTAATTGATGCAAAAAATTTTTATATAGCTTTGCTTGATAGAGAATCTGAGCGCCTGGATTTTGTCTATGCCTATGATGAAAAAGAAACAAACTTTTCCTCGGAGCATTTAACTTATAAAAACACTTTAACTGGCTACCTTCTCGAAGAAAGACAATCATTATTATTAAACTATCCTGATATTTGCAACTTAATCGATAAAGGAAATGTTAAGGACCCCGGAGAAATGACTGAAAAAATGTGCTGGCTGAGTGTACCTCTAAAAATTAAAGATGAAGTGATCGGAGCCATGACAGTCCAAAATTATCATAATCCAACAAGCTATAAGGAAAAAGACATAAAACTAATGGAAATTGTTTCTGATCAGGTTGCTACTGCCATTGTCCGTAAACAATACGAAGAAAAAATTACCTATATTAGTTTTCATGATTCTCTTACCGGACTATATAATCGAGCATACTTTGAGGAAGAATTAAAAAGAATGAACCACCCTCGTTATTATCCTATTAATGTTATCATGATTGATATAAACGGGTTAAAAGCCGTAAATGATGCTTTTGGACATCAGCAGGGAGACCAATTACTAAAAAATTTGGCCACCTTACTTCAAAGCACCTCCAGAAAAGGTGACATCCTGTCCCGTTTAGGTGGTGATGAATTTGCTATTATTCATCCTAATACTTCACTCTCTGATACAGAATCTTTTTGTCAACGTCTTCGAACTGCTTGTCTGAAAAATTCTTTTCAACCGGCTTTTCTTAATCCTAATATATCCATGGGATATGCCTCACAAAATGGTTTTTTCACAAGTTCTGAAGAACTTATGAAAGAAGCAGACAAAAAGATGTACCAGGATAAACTGTTTAATACCAAAACTCGGGAAAAACATCTCTTGAATGCCTTTTTGGAGATTCTGGCCAAAAGAGACCCACATACTGAAAAGCATGCAAGTGGTATGGAAGAAATAGCAATTAAAATGGGCAAAAAAATTCACTTGAATAATTATGATTTAAACCGTCTTCAACTATTAGCTTTATTGCACGATATCGGTAAAATTGGTATCCCTGATAAAATCCTGTTCAAACCAGATTTGCTTACTCCTACGGAATGGAAAAAAATGAAAGACCATTGTCAAATTGGATATCGTATTACAAAAAATATTCCTGATTTTTCTGCTATATGCAAGGAAATACTCTATCATCATGAAAAATGGGATGGCTCCGGATACCCAGTTGGATTAAAAGGCAAGGAAATTCCTTTGCTATCCAGAATTATATCAATTATAGATGCCTATAATGCAATGCAATCTAAGAGACCTTATAAAAAAACAAAGATTCATGAAGAGGCATTAGGGGAAATTAAAAGAAATTCGGGGAGTCAATTTGACCCTAACCTGGTCTCCATTTTTATAAATATGATAAAAGAAAATTTCAAATAATTATCCTCTAACAGGTTATTAACAAACATTGCAATCTCCTGCCCTATAAAACTGCTGTGCAAAATATTTTTTAAAATTTACAAAGATAAAATTATTGTTTAAAGTAAATATCGCACCCGCATAGCAGGTGGTTTAAAAACCTCTAAAAGGGGTTTAACTTTTTTGCTCTTTTTCTTTCGATTATGTATTTATACTTTTAGCCATAATCCTTCTTAAGCAATAGTATTTCCAGCTTTGGACTTCAGGTTAAAGATTATCATCTGGCTTATTTTAATCTTTTTATGGTTAAATAAAATTACCCGGTTTAGAAAACCGGGTAATTTTATTTAGGAGGTTTAAAAATGAAAAAGTTATTTGTTGGATTAATAAGTTTAGCAACTTTTTAATTTGAAAAAAATTTTAACATATATTTATAATATGTCAAGGGGGATTAAGAAAATTTCCCCAGAGTATTAATTTTTTCTTTTAGCCATGCAGAATATACAGGTACTGCACCAACCTGGCTGGCAACAAATGCTCCCATTTGACTTGCAAATAAACCTGATTCTACCGGACTCAAGCCTGATAAAAAAGAAAATAAAAACGCAGCACTATAACTATCCCCGGCACCCACTGTATCAACAACCTTCACTTTTACCCCCGGAATCTGAAAAAAATTTTGTCCGTCATAGACTATTGAACCATGTTCCCCCAAAGTTATACAAATTATTTTAAGAGAGTATTCTGAGGATATAGTATGACAAAATTGTTCTTTACTTACTACTTTCCCTAATAAGAGTTCAGAAAGAGTTATGACTTCTTCTTCGTTTAATTTTAACATGTTGCTAAAGTGTAAGGAATGCTCAATCCACTCTTTTTGATAAAAATTCTGTCGAAGATTGACATCATAGAAAATATACTGGCACTGTAAGTGTGACAATAAATCATAAAGAAGATTTCGATTCGACTCTGTGCGTTGAGCTAATGTGCCAAAACAGAAAGCGAACCAATTCTCTTTAAATAAAAGATCCCTGAAACCCTCATTTAAGTTAATCTGATCCCAGGCCGTATCTTTATGTATAGTATATTTGGGATGTCCCTTATGGTTTAAGTAAACATCAACTTTTCCGGTAGATAAAACTGAGTGAATTGAAATATAATTAGTATCTAAATTGTATTCTTTGGCAATCTTCAATGCTTTTTCACCAAGAACATCTTTTCCCACAGATGATATATAGGTAGAGTGAATACCCATTTTAGCAAGATGACTTGCCAGGTTAAAAGGAGCTCCACCAATATGGGCTTCTCCTGCAATGATATCCCATAATAGTTCTCCAAATGACAATACTTTTATCATAATAGTTTTGCCTTTTTAATTTATTAATCAGTAAACTGTATAATAACTATCAAATAATAATCGCATTAAAGACAAATTTATATTTATTGCTCTTTCCATAAAGGCT